>JACKQG010002924.1_pt1 | contig 21624 bp, 12 predicted proteins | sample 8237621 | NCBI WGS metagenome assembly JACKQG01 (sample SAMN15677084, study PRJNA649215) | marine metagenome | biome: marine; feature: Black Sea; material: saline water; isolation source: suspended particulate matter (SPM) from the Black Sea western gyre | collected 2013-06-09/2013-06-10 | depth... | reverse complement strand
AGAGCATTGAGTCGCCAGAAAAGGAACCATAGTATAAGTGAAGAAAATATCTATGCTTCAGCACGAAAACTTGGGTATCCCTTATTTATCAATGCGGATGAAAACCATCAATTGTCTATAGCCCTGGTTATGAAACTATTTGAAGGCGAATTTTATACTTCCTTGTTGAATGGTTTTTATGAAGCAGGCGAAAGTTCTACTTCCGAAATTATTTTTTCATATGTTGCAAAACAAAATGATAATCTCGTTGATGATATTATTAACCTTAGTAAAAAATATAGCGGTATTTGTCTATTTCTTCCTTCAATGACTAATAATGACTATCTCAAAATAAAAGAAGGAGTAGGTCAATATCCAATTATATCCCTGTTACCATCAAAAAATCCGAAAATTGATACGGTTTGTTTTGATTCCTACCGTGGTGGTTATATGCTAGCAAAACATTTTGAAGAACAAGGCTATAATAAATTCGGTTATATATCCGGGCCACCCAAACGAGCGGATGCATTGTTTCGTAAAAATGGATTTCTAAATCATATCCATGAAATTGACGATCTTGAATTAGTCTGGTCTTTTGAAGGAGATTTTAGCAGCTCTGCGGGAAAAGCAGCCTTTGCAGAATTTAAAAATACTGGCCTGAAGGATATTGCTATTTTTGGAGGCAATGATTATTCCTGTTTTGGATTTATGAAAGCTGCCATAGAGAGTGGCTATAAAATACCCGAAGATTTTATAATTGCAGGCTATGATAATCTTTCCTTCTGCGAAACGTTCACGCCGGAACTAACATCTATTGCCACAAACTTTTATGAATTGGGGAAAAAATCAATTCGTACTATTGAAAATATGGTGGCAGAAAACAGCGATAGTTTTGGAAATATTTCTATGATTCCGGTGAAAATCATGACTAGAACCAGTAGTCAGATGAAGAAATAATTCAACAAATTTATTTCCAATTTTATGTCAACTTCTTGATGTTTTCTAAACCGATATTTTTGGTATTCCAACGTGCCGGGTTAATCATTCAAATTGTTGTATCTCTCAATAGGGATCAGTTCATAACCGCAAATTCTCATGCATCATAAAATCAACCAGCTATGAAAAATCCTTTGAAATCATTGCTTGGCCTTTTTTTAATATTTACGCTCATAGATTGTGAAAATAGATCTAACAAAATAGAAAGTATCAAGGCCGAATACATATTAGGTAATCCGGATTATCCGGGAATCTCTTATGGTGGATATAGGCATGTTGATCATGACATAGAACCTACAATAGATGAGCTTAAGGATGATATGATACTATTATCAGCAATGGGAGTTAAAATTGTACGTATCTATAAAGTTCACTTGCCACAGGCAGCTAACTTGTTGAAAGCAATATCTGAATTAAAAAAAGAAGATCCCGGATTTGAAATGTATATGATGTTAGGGGCTTGGATTGATGCAAAAAACGCGTGGACTGATCTCCCAGAACGTATCCGTGATGAAGACAGTGAGAGAAATGCCGTTGAAATAGATCGAGCGGTTGAACTGACTAATATGTATCCCGATATTGTAAAAATTATATCTGTTGGAAACGAGGCCATGGTACATTGGGCGTGGCAGTATTATGTTGAACCATCTATCATCCTTAAATGGGTTACTTATCTTCAGGACCTAAAGAAAGAAGGGCAACTTCCTGAAACACTTTGGATTACCAGTTCTGATAATTTTGCTTCCTGGGGAGGGGGTGGAATAGAATATCATAAAAAGGATTTAAACAAACTGATTGCAGCTGTTGACTATCTTTCCATTCATACCTACCCAATGCACGACACTCACTACAATCCCGAGTTTTGGGGCGTTAGGGATGATGAATTAAATCTCACTGATATTCAGAAAGTGGATGCTGCCATGAAGCGCTCATTGGAATATGCAATTTCACAATATCAAAGTGTTGTGAATTATATAAAGACTTTGGGAATTGATAAACCTGTTCATATCGGTGAAACTGGATGGGCTACCATTTCCAATGGATTTTATGGAGCAGATGGATCGCGTGCTATCGATGAGTACAAATCTGGCAGTTATTACAATCAGATAATAGAGTGGTCGAGCCGGGAGGGTATTTCCGTATTCTATTTTGAAGCCTTTGATGAAAAATGGAAAGATGCAAACAATCCGCTAGGATCAGAGAATCATTTTGGACTCATCAACCTTCAGAGTGAAGCTAAATATGCCATCTGGAATTTGGTAGATGCTGGAATTTTTAAAGGACTTACTCGTGATAAAAAAACCATCACCAAGACATTTGGTGGAGACATTGAAGCGTTAATGGAAACGGCGCTGGTTCCACCTACAAACGAAGAGATTATGGCAGACAAGTAACTATGTCAAATAAAACAATCTATCTTTTAACAGCATTAATACTATTCTGTATTATGAGCTGCAGTAATACCCGATCTCTTGACTTTGAAGTTTATGAAACTTCAGCGACTGGTAATAAACTTACTAAAATTGAAGAGTTTCCTGAGTCTGAATCCATAGTAAACATTGAAATCAAACCGGAAGAAACTTTCCAGAAGATCATCGGATTTGGCGGATCTTTCACTGAATCTTCTGCCTTTTTATTGAATCAAATAAGTCAAAAAAACCGGGATAAAATAATTGAGGCCTATTTTGGAGATTCCGGAGCCCGATATTCATTAACCCGAACCCACATTAATTCCAGTGATTTTTCATTACGGAATTACTCATTCGCTCCAATTGCCGGCGATCTAAATTTGGAAAACTTTTCTATCGATGAAGACCGGGATGATATCATTCCAATGATCAAAGATGCCATGGCAGTTTCAACGGATGGTTTCAAAATTATTTCTTCCCCCTGGACGGCACCCATTTGGATGAAAGACAACAACGAATGGAAAGGAGGAAAGCTTCTGCCCGAATACTACGACACTTGGGCGCTTTTCTTTTCAAAATACCTGAGTGCCTATGCGGAAGAAGGCATCGATATTTGGGGAATTACTGTAGAAAATGAACCACTTGGAAATGGCAATAGCTGGGAGAGCATGCATTATACTCCTGAAGAAATGAATACGTTTGTAAAAAATCATCTGGGTCCACAGTTGGAAAAAGATGGTCATGATGTAGTGCTTTTGGGCTATGACCAAAACCGGGATCACCTGGAAGAATGGATTGATATTATGTATGGTAATGAAGAAGCAGCAAAATACTTTGACGGCACGGCTATTCATTGGTATGCCAGCACATATGAAGTCTTCGAAGAAGCACTTCAGTATGCCCATGAAGCTGCTCCTGATAAATATTTGATTCAAACAGAAGCAACCGCTGATGCCGATGTTCCCCGTTGGCAAGATGATGAATGGTACTGGAGCAAAGAAGCTACCGATTGGGGTTGGGATTGGGCTCCTGAAGAGCAAAAGTATCTACACCCTAAATACGTACCGGTTTATCGTTACGCAAGAGATATTATTGGTACACTTAACAATTGGGTTGAGGGTTGGGTGGACTGGAACATGGTTCTTGACAAACAGGGCGGTCCAAATTGGGCAAACAACTGGTGTCTGGCTCCGGTAATTGTGGGCCCCGAAACCGATGAAGTGTATTTCACTCCTCTGTATTATACGATGGCACACTTCAGCAAGTACATTCGTCAGGACGCCATGAGAATCGGGCATGAACACGATGATGAAGAACTTCTAGTAACAGCTGTACGAAATCCTGATAGAAGCGTTGCGGTGATTGTTTTAAATCAAACGGAAAAATCCAAAAAATTACAGATCAGCATGGATAGAAAAGTCGCGTCCTTAGCTATTCATGGAAAAGCACTTCAAACCATTCTCATAAAATAGATCGCTAACCAACAGAATAAAATTATGTCACAAGCCACAGAAATCCAGGATAAAGTCCCCTTCGGGCAGAAAGTAGCATTTGGTTTAGGAATGCTCGCAAACCAAATGTTCCCAGCTGCGCTGGGAATCTTAATGGTAGTACTGGTTCAGGATCTAGGATTCCCACCATTACTATGGGGAATCATCTTCTTCCTTCCTCGAGTATTCGATGCCATTACCGATCCTATTATGGGATTTATTTCAGACAATACCCGTTCAAAGTGGGGTAGACGCAGGCAATGGGTATTTCTTGGGGCTCTGATAATGGGTGCTTCATTTTGTTTAATGTGGCAGCTATATCCTGAAAACGGATTGAATTATAACTTTACATACTTTCTGTTGTTCTCATTTGTGTTTTACCTGGGGTTGACCATCTTCAGTGTACCTTATGTTGCTATGGGCTATGAAATGAGTAACGATTTTCATGAACGAACAAGCGTAATGGCAGTTGCACAATGGATTGGGCAATGGGCTTGGGTAATAGCTCCGTGGTTCTGGGTGATACTTTACGATCCCAATTGGTTTGAAAGCGCTGATGCTGGAAGTAGAGAAGTTGCCATCTGGGTTGGGGTGATCTGTATGTTGCTTGCCATGGTGCCTGCTGTGTTCGTGAAAAGTAAATCTACTCTAGACGATGATTCGTTGATGCCGCTTACCAGAAGCAACATCGGTAATAGCTTAGTAGATATCTCCAAGGGATTTAAACAAGCACTACAAAACAAACCATTTCGAAAACTTTGTATAGCAACTTTCCTAGTTTTTAATGCTTTTAATACAGTGGCAGCATTTTCCTTTTTCATTATTGTATACTATTTATTTGGTGGTGATGCAGGTGCCGCAGGTGTTTGGCCAACGCTTCACGGTTGTGTGGGAGCCCTTATTACAACCTTTGTAGTAATTCCTATCGTTGCCAGAATTTCTAAAAAAATTGGCAAGAAAAAGACATTTCTTATTTCACAAGGCATTTCCATCATCGGTTATTTATTGTTTTGGTTCCTGTTTATTCCTGGAAAACCTTACATGTTTCTTATAGCACTTCCATTTTTCTCCTTTGGCATAGGTGGTCTTTTCACACTAATGATGTCCATGACTGCCGATGTTTGCGATTTGGACGAACTAAATACCGGTAAGCGTCGTGAAGGTGTTTTGGGTGCATTTTATTGGTGGATGGTAAAATTCGGATTGGCTGTTGCAGGTTTACTTACTGGTCTAATCATGTCGCTTGTAGGATTTGAACAGGGACCTAATAACCCGGAAAGCGCAATAACCGGACTACGAATTTTCTATACTGGACTACCAATCTTAGGTACGCTTATCGCTATGTGGGTAATGAACACCTACGATATTGATGAAGAAAGAGCTGCTAAAAATCGGGCAGAGTTAGCTGCTCGTAAAGCATAAGTTTAAAGGGGAAGTTTGAGGTCAAAAAGTATTTTGTTATGAATACCACGAAAAATTCGTTCATTTTACTTCTACAGATTTTTCTTACCGTTCCCGGTTATTCCGACGGTGGTTCAAAGGTAGAAATATTGAAAACAGATACAGGGTATCAGTTACAGGTAAATGGAGAGTCATTTTACATCAAGGGTGCAGGGATTGATGACCATTATGATGTTTTAGCAGCGAGCGGGGGTAACTCTATACGGACTTGGGGCGTAGGTAAATGGGAAGAAGTCTTCGAAATGGCAGAGCAGTACAACCTTTATGTCTGTGCTGGGATTTGGCTGGGCCAGGAACGACAGGGATTTGATTATAGTGATCCAGATGCCGTACGACAACAATTTGAGAGATTTAAGCCCTACATCTTAAAATATAAAGATCATCCAAACTTACTCATGTGGGGAATTGGAAATGAATTAAATCTTTTTTACACAAATACTGCTGTGTGGAATGCAGTAGAAGAATTTGCTCGGTACATACATGAAGTTGATGGTAATCATCCTACGATGACTGTAACTAGTTTTATTGAAAGAAGAGAAGCGGAACTCATACAAAACCAATGCCCAAGTATTGATATACTGGGTGTGAATGCCTATGCAGGATTACCTGTAGTTGCAGATTGGTTAAATGATTTCGGGTGGACGAAACCCTATATTTTGGGAGAATGGGGAACCTTCGGACATTGGGAAGCCAGTAAAACCATTTGGAATAAACCTATTGAATTCACCAGCAAAGAAAAGGCAGACCTTTATCTTAATGAATATCAAAAACATATTCTTCCTCATAAAAATTGTCTTGGAGCGTATACATTTTTCTGGGGCAATAAACAAGAACGCACCTCAACATGGTATAGTCTTTTTCTTAAAAATGGTGGAAAAACACAAGCGGTAGATGTATTGCACTATCTATGGAAAAACGAATGGCCTGAAAACAGAGCACCTGTTCTAGACTCACTTAAACTTGATGGAAAAAACGCTCATCAAAATAATATATTGGCTGCAGGAACTGTTCATGAAGCCCTTGTCTGGGCGAATGATCCTGACGATGATGAATTAAATTTTACGTGGGATATTCTTCATGGAGCCCTTGATAAAAAAGATGGCGGAGATGAAGAAGAAAAACCTCCTGTAGGTGATTACAAAACCCTAATGAAAAAATCCAATACATTTTCTTTTATAGCACCCATTACGAAAGGTCCTTATCTGCTTTTTGTTTATGTGTATGATGAAATCGGAAATGGTGCTCATGCTAATATTCCATTTCTTGTGGAGTAATTGAGAATTTATTATGAAAAAAGATAAAATTTATATCGGTAACACTCTGGTAAAATATTCAGATGAAAATGTCCAGGGTGAAACTACCCTTCTCAATGGGCAGCAGTATTATAAAATTTCCAATTATCACCAGATGCCGCCCTTCTTTATGAGCATCGTCAGCAATTCCGATCTTTGGATGTTTTTATCAAGCAACGGTGCATTGACCGCAGGAAGAAGAAATCCTGACCATGCCCTCTTCCCTTATTATACAGATGATAGAATCCATGACTCTCAAGATATCACTGGAAGCAAAACGATTGCTTTTATAACAAGATCTGAAAAAACATATTTGTGGGAACCCTTTTCTTCCAACTATCATGGACTATATCAAATTGAGAGAAATATTTATAAAAATCTTTTAGGGAATCACGTCATCTTTGAAGAGATAAACCAAGACTTGAATATTACTTTCCGGTATGGTTGGAATAATTGTGACGAGTATGGTTTTATTAATAAATCAGAGATCGTTAACAACAACAAAGAACAGGTAGAAATCAACGTTTGCGATGGTCTTCAAAACATTTTACCATCCGGGATCGATAAAAGATTCCAATTAGAATACAGTACTCTGGTTGACGGGTATAAAAAAAGTGAGTTGTTCCCAGAGACAAATATTGGATTGTATATGCTCAGTTCGATCCCTGTTGATCGTGCAGAGCCCAGTGAAGCATTAATGACCAGTGTGGTCTGGTCAATAGGAATTCCAAATGCTTCTATCCTGTTATCGTCTACCCAATTAGATTTCTTCCGAAAAACCAGGGAAGTTGTACAAGAGCACAATATTAGAGCACGCCGCGGAGCCTATTTTGTTCAATCAAGTTTTACATTGGACGCTCATCAAGAAAAAGGATGGAGTATAATCGCTGATATCGACAAAACGCAATCACAGGTATCAGCGCTAGCACATTCAATAATAAATGATCAAGATAAGGCAAAGAAAATTGATAAAGCCATTGCTAAAAGTAATCAGGATTTGCTTGAAAAAATTTCCAAAGCAGACGGAATACAATTAACAAAAAATGCTCTGAATAACTTTCGTCACAGTGCAAACACTTTGTTCAACATCATGCGAGGAGGGCTGTTTGAAGACAATTACCTGGTAGACAAACATGATTTCCTTTCATTTTTAAAACAGGCCAATAAAGCAAAATATGAGACTTACAAATCCTTATTGAATCAACTCCCTGATGAACTTCACTTGGAGGATATTACTTCTATTGGAAATCATGATATTGAGAGGTACTGTTTTGAATACTTGCCTTTAAGTTTTAGTCGTCGCCACGGAGATCCAAGCCGTCCTTGGAATAATTTTTCAATCGATATTAAAGACCAGCATAGGAATAAAACACTTGAATATCAGGGGAATTGGCGGGATATCTTCCAAAATTGGGAGGCGCTGGCTCTATCATTTCCAGATTATATTGAAAGTATGATCACAAAATTTGTTAATGCATCTACTGCGGATGGATACAATCCATATCGGGTTGTGCGCGATGGATTTGATTGGGATACAATTGATCCTGATGACACCTGGACATACATTGGATACTGGGGAGACCATCAAATTATTTACCTCTTAAAACTTTTAGAGGTTTCACACAAATATCATCCCGGGAAACTCCTTTCATTATTAAATAAGGAGATTTATACCTACGCAAATGTTCCTTATAAGATCAAACCTTATTTAGAAATTTTAGAAGATCATTATAACACGGTTGATTTTGATTTTGAACTCAACCAACATATTAATGAGAGAGTTGAAAAAATCGGAACGGATGGAAAGCGCATTCAAGACCGGAACGGAAAAATATACCATGTTTCATTGCTCGAGAAACTTCTGGTCCCTATGCTAGTGAAATTTTCCAACTATATCCCTCAGGCTGGGATTTGGATGAACACCCAGCGCCCGGAATGGAATGATGCAAACAACGCCTTGGTCGGGAACGGTACATCAATGGTTACCTTATATTATCTGCGGAGATATATTATTTTTCTACAAGAGATGTTAGAAGATATTGACCTCGATCAGGTTTCCATTTCAAACGAAGTTTATGAATTCTTTTATAAGATTACAGAAGGATTACAAAGCTTCCATTCCATTTTATCAAATATCATCTCTGATCAAGATCGTAAAAAAATTACTGACGTATTATCCACGGCAGGATCAGAACATAGAACCAATATTTACTCAAACGGATTCTCCGGAGAGAAAAGGTCGTTATCTATTTTGGACTTAAAAAAATTCCTTGAGATCAGTTTAATTCACATTGATCATTCTATTCAATCGAATGAACGTGAAGATCATTTGTTCAACGCATATAATCTGATCAAGTTTGATCAAAATGGCGGTATCTCTATTCGTTATCTATATGAGATGTTAGAAGGACAAGTTTCTATTCTAAGCTCAAAATTTTTAAAACCGGAAAAAGCTGTGGTTTTATTAAGAGCTCTCCGATCCAGTTCATTATATAGAGAAGATCAACAAAGTTACATTCTTTATCCAAACCGCCGGCTTCCGCATTTCATCGAAAAGAACATTATCCCCAACAAATTAGCGAATAAATCAAAAATATTAGAACAACTCATACGAGATAAACGCAAAGATTTTATTGAAATTGATATTGAAGGAAAAATCCATTTCAATAGTCAATTTAGAAATTCTAGAATTTTAAAAGATGCATTGGATCAGTTGGGGACGTATTCAGAGAAAGATATCCAAACCGTATTAAATATTTATGAAGAAATTTTTGATCACCAATCTTTCACCGGACGATCAGGTACCTTCTTCAAGTATGAAGGGTTGGGAAGTATTTACTGGCATATGGTCTCAAAACTTTTGCTGGCTGTTAATGAAATTTATTATACTGCGATCACAACACAAACCGATCAAAAAACCATCGATGAATTAAAAACCATTTACTACGAAATAAAGGAAGGAATCGGCATCCATAAAAATCCGGAACAATATGGAGCATTCCCGACGGATCCTTATTCACACACACCTGCACACTGCGGTGTCCAACAGCCCGGAATGACTGGTCAGGTCAAAGAAGATTATATTTCGAGGTTTGGTGAACTGGGCGTGCAAATCGCCGATGGAAAGGTATCTTTTAAGTCATACTTATTAGATAAATCAGAATTTATTGAAACGGATCAAGATTTTAATTTTTATAATATCCAAGGTAATAAAGAGGCTATATTCCTTAAGAAAAATAGCTTAGCATTTACATTAGTACAGATTCCTATCATTTATGTACTATCAGATAAAGATCAAATAACAATCACGCTCAAAAATGATGAGAGAAAAACGATCAACGGTTCTGAACTCAAACCGGATATTTCACGATCCATTTTTAACCGTACTGGAAACATTTCTAAAATAGAAGTTTCAATAGATCACACGCTTTTTAACTGATAAGGAAAATTGTAATGAAAACCTTAAAACTATTTTATTTATTTCTCTTGTTCACGGTTTGTGGGGCTGAAGAGAGGTCTATTAAAGATCAATTTATTTCTGACCTTTTGGATAAAATGACATTGGAAGAAAAAGTCGGACAAATGACCCAGGTTGATAAAAGGATGCTGGACAGTGAGGAAGATATTGCTACATATTTTATCGGTTCAATTCTCAGTGGCGGGGGGTCTGTTCCTGAAGACAATTCCCCAAAAGGATGGGGAAATATGATAAATGCCTTCCAAAGACAGGCTCTTTCTACTCGGCTAAAAATTCCTTTGATCTATGGCATAGATGCTGTGCATGGACACAGTAATGTAGTGGGCGCAACAATATTTCCACATAATATTGGTCTTGGATGTGTCAATGACCCAGGTTTGATCTACGATGTCAACCACGCAACAGCCGTTGAAGTTGCCGCTACAGGCCTTCATTGGACATTTTCACCCTGTGTAACGGTACCAAGAGATGATCGCTGGGGCAGACAGTATGAGGGCTATAGCGAATCACCTGAACTTGTATCCGGTCTGACAGGTGCAGCCATTAATGGATACGAAGATGGTATCGATATATTTGGCGGCAGAAAAATTGCATCCTGCGCAAAACATTTTTTAGGAGATGGCGGAACAACCTGGGAAACAGGTAAACACAATGAGGGCGGTCGTATCTATAAGATTGACCGTGGAGATACGCGCCTGACAGAAGGTGAAATAAGGCGAATTCACTTGCCTCCATATTTAGAAGCAATCAAGGCAGGCGTTAAAACTGTTATGATTAGTTTTAATAGTTGGAATGGTGTAAAGTGCCACGGGAATAAATTTTTGATCAATGACTTATTAAAGGAAGAGCTCGGATTTAAAGGCCTTGTTGTTTCAGACTGGGCGGGCATTGATGAAATACCAGGTGACTACAAGTCTGATGTTATTACTTCAATAAATGCCGGAATTGATCTTGTGATGGTGCCTGGGTCTCTTTATCATTACAAGACCTTTATACAATATTTAACAGAAGGAGTCCAAGAAGGAAGTGTACCCATTTCACGGATTAATGATGCGGTTCGCAGAATTCTTTCTGTAAAATATGATCTGGGTTTATTTGAAGCCCAATACGCTGACCCTAAACATGCAGAAGTACTTGGTTCAGCCGTACATCGTAAGATTGCAAGAACTGCTGTTCAAAAAAGCATGGTTCTTATGAAGAATGAGAATAATGTATTGCCCTTAAATAAGAATGCAGGAATTACAGTGGTTGGTTCAGGGGCGAATAATATCGGAATACAGAATGGAGGATGGACAGTTGAGTGGCAGGGCAGAATGACTCCCGATTTTCTCATTTTAGATCAAAACAGAAATGGTTCAATAGAGCGTTCAGAGGTTTTAGATTATTCCAGATCCATTTATGACGAAAAATTTGATTTGTCTGGTGCTGAAGGGTTTTTCAACTCTATGGATTTAAACTCAAACGGTATTGTAGATAAAACTGAAATTGAACAGCAAAGAAAAAAATCTCCATTCCAGCCGTATGGGACAACTATTTTAGAGGCGCTACAAGATGTAATTAAACACAATAAAGGATCTGTTACATATGATCCGCTAGCAGATAAGCTACCCCAGGGAAATACCATAGTTGCTGTTGTTGGTGAGCATCCATACAGTGAGGGTTATGGTGACAACCCAAGCATAGGTTTAAATTCTTTTGACAAAAAAATACTAGAAAAATGTTACAAGTCTGGCAATAAAATTGTTGTTGTCATTTTGTCAGGCAGGCCGCTTATGATAGAAAAACATATTGATAACTGGGATGCTTTGATTGCAGCCTGGTTGCCCGGGATGGCAGGCGAAGGAGTAGCGGATGTTCTTTTTGGAGATTATAATCCGACTGGTAAGCTTAGCTATACCTGGCCAAGGAACATTAATCAGTTGCCTATTAACATAGGAGATAAAGACTATGACCCCTTGTTCCCTTTCGGCCACGGCTTAAGTTATACTTCATTTACCTATTCAGACCTAGATGTGAAACTTTCAAAAAACACCAATCAGGTCACGGTCAATGTTACTGTAAAAAATACAGGTAAAAGAGATGGTAAAGAAGCGGTTCAATTGTATATTCGAGATCATGTTGCCAGTGTCTCTCGCCCTCTTAAGGAATTAAAGAAATTTCAAAAAATCTCTCTGGATGCCGGTAAAAAACAGTCAGTGAAATTTATTCTGACAGAAGATGATTTCAGTTATTACAATAATGGTATCGAATTGGTTTTTGAACCCGGTGATTTTACCATAATGGTAGGTGGAAATTCAGTAGATGTATTGACACATTCATTTAAACTGTAACCAATAGCGATTTAGCGTGTCCTTTTCAAAATATTATACGTCCATAATATTTTATTTTTCGGTATTTCTCATACCCTCCGCCCTATCCTGCCAGACCCGTGGTGCGGAATACCGTACATTAGACAGCTACACATACGGCCGTTTTGAGACACGAGCTAAACCTGCCCAAGGAGACGGTATAACATCATCATTTTTTACATATGATGATCCTGCGGATCCTTGGGGTGAAATTGATATTGAATGGTTGGGTCTTTTTGATCATATAATTGATTTAAATACAATTACTACAGGTCAAGCCAGCCACATACGCCAGCACTATGTGTCTTTTAATCCGCACCTTGATTTTCATGATTATGCCTTTGAATGGACACCAGACTACGTTGCCTGGTTCATTGATGATGAAGAGATCTTCCGCCAGACCGGCGGTCATATAGCCGAATTAGATTCGGCACAAAAATTAATGATGAATCTGTGGCAGCCTGTTTACGCGGACTGGGCAGGAACATTTGATGAACGTATTCTCCCAAGATTTAGCTACTATGACTGGGTAAAGTATGCCTCCTACACACCCGGAAGCGGCAACTACGGCACGGATGATAATTTTACATTGGAATGGGAAGACGATTTTTCAGAGTTTGATCAAACCCGCTGGGAAAAAAGCGATGATCATACATGGAGCGGTAACGCATCAGTATTGATCGAAGAAAATTCAGTCTTTGTGGATGGAATGCTGGTATTGTGCATGACAGACGATGTTCATCTTGGCTATGTTGATGTCTATCCGCCAGAACTCTTATGGGCCCGGCAGATCGGGTCAATGGTGATAGGCAGATTCAGTGAAGAGATAAATCCGGCGGGTGCGGCAGTGGAGAATTTCGGCATCAATGGAGTCAATATTGATTCTGTTCGGCTGGCTCCGGATCAGCGAACCGTCCTCATATACATGGATAACGACAGCCTGGCTGAAGTAACAAACCTTGCCGCCTTGCAAATTTCAGATGACAGCCCATCCCCAAATACATTAATGGTTCAAGCTATTCAGATCCAATTACCTGATCCGGTCAGTTTTCCATTGAAGATAAATAGCGGCGGCGGAGTGTTTGGGGATTTCCTGGCGGATCAGGAATGGGGCCCTGACGTTGAATACGGTTATTTGGATGGTAATTCTGTCAGTGTTTCTGAACCGATCAACAATACAGAAATGGATGAATTATATCAAACCTGCCAAAACCGGTTGTCCAGCTACAAAATAAGAGTGCCAAATGGGCAATACAGTATCACCCTGAAACTGTCAGAAAATTATTATTATACAGATAGCTCAAGAACATATGACCTCGTTTTGGAAGACAATCTAATTTTTGAAAATTTTGATGTCTTTGCTCTGGCCGGAATACATAATGCCTATGACGTAACTATTCATGATGTGAACGTGAACGATCACCAGCTTGATTTCTATTTTTCCAGCAGGATTTATGGTCTTGGCTATGTAACCGCTGGACCATTTATTAATGGACTCGTGGTAGAGCAAGATTCAATATTTTCTCTTTCAAATATGCCTGGCGATTCATACATACCCAACAAAATTCAGATTAACTCCTGTTTCCCAAATCCATTTAACTCATCAGTTACTGTTCATTACGAGATTGCATATCCTAATGATATTTCACTAAAGATATTTACATTGAATGGATCGCAAGTTTTTGAAAACTATTATACTCAAAAACAGATGGGACAACACGAATTTCGCTGGCAGCCAGAAAACCATTTATCAAGTGGCATCTATTTTTTATCCCTATCTTCAAGTGGAAGTATTGTCAACAGAAAACTGCTATTAATAAAATAAATGAAATAAAATACAAATTTACCTGATTGGACTAATGATAATAAATTGATCATGTTTCGGATGTTAAACACCAAAATTTCTATAATTTTTTTATTTATTGCCGGTTGTTCGGTGGAGTCAACCGATGAAGAGTTAAACATTTTGGCCAAAGTTGCTAACAGGACAATCACACTACAGGATTTCATTCGCCGGGCTGAATATTCAATCCGTCCCGCCTACTGCCGCCAGGCCAACTACATTCATAAAAAAATCATACTGAATTCACTGATTGCTGAAAAACTCCTTGCCTTGGAGGCAGAAAAAACCAGGGTGGATTTATTGGACAATCCCCTTTTTCAATCGTTCATCAAAGGCCGCAGCGAACAGGCCATGCGGCAGCTGCACTACTATGAACATTTTTATGACAAAGTTGAAACAGATTCTTCCGCGTTGATGGACGCCTATAAACTTGCCGGGAGGACAGTAGATATTACATTTTTAAACCTGCCCGATCAGGAGTCCGCATTGGCCATTAAACACCAGGCCCAGGAAGGAATTTCTCTGGATTCAGCCTACGCGCTGATCTGGGGACGGCAAACACCGCCAAGGAGAAATGTGAGCTGGTTTGACAAAGAATCAATGATCCTCCACAAAGCTGTTTTTAGCCCTGCGGTAACTAAAGGATCGATCATTGGCCCCTTGACCACGGAAGATAATACCTTTCTGCTGCTCCAGATAAACGGGTGGGTTGACAGGCCTGCCATTACCGAATCGGATATTTCGGTAAGAATGAGTGATGTTCAAAAACGATTGCGCGAATATAGTGCCGAACAAAATTACAGGGAATGGGTTCAACACATTATGACCGGAAAACAATTGGAACTGAATCCAGATATTTTCCCTGCCTATGCAGAGAAAGTGACCGATATTTATCTCCAGTCTGATTCAGTCAAACAAGTCCAATACGGTAAGGTGTTATGGGATGATCCGGAATTGGATTTTGTTCGCGACAGTCTTGCCAGTCCCCCGATGGAAGCTATCGCAGAAACGGATATTCTTTTTCATTTAGATAACGAGCCATGGACCATTCAGCAGTTTCATCAAGAGATCAGAAAACATCCCCTTGTGTTTCGGAAAAAGAAAATGAATCGCCGTGAGTTTCCATCACAGTTACGGTTTGCCATTGCGGACCTGGTTCGCGATATTGAGATCACAAAGAATTGTTATGAAAAAAAATATGATAAATCCCCAACGGTAATACGCAATAAAGAACTATGGTCTGATTCATCTATTTCCCGGTATTATCGAAATATGTTATTTACGAAAATGGGAGCTGAATACGATCACCCTGAAAATATTGCAATGAGAATGAAGCCCCTGGTGGACTCTCTCCAGGTAATATATTCTGACAGAATAGAGATCGATACGGACTTATTTGAAACGATCGAATTGACCAGTATCGATATGTCGGTTATGCAGTACGGAGTGCCTTACCCAAAAGTTGTGCCTCCGTTTCCAATACTCACAAATGATGATAGATTAGATTATGGTCGAAAAAAGGAACATAAAAATGATATTTAGATTATTGTTAGTCAGTCTTCTTGCCGTGTCCCTTATGGCAAAACCGTATCGCGGCGGTGAATTACGGACAATCGAAAGTTATCAATATGGACGATTTGAAGTTCGTATGAAGTCAGCCCCTGGCAGCGGAGTCATAAGCTCTTTTTTCATGTATCATGATTTTTGGGCTGAAGGTCAAACCAGTTCAAGTTACTGGAATGAGATCGACCTTGAATGGCTTGGTCGATATGATGACAAGGTACACACAAATTTGATCATACAAAATGGATGGGATCTGCCTGGTTTAACAGACCTATCATTTGACCCCAGTGAGGATTTTCACACCTATGCAATTGAATGGACATCACAATATATTGCCTTTTTTGTTGATGACCAGATGATCAGGTGGGTGGATAATTTTTATGCCGATTCAATGTATCATGAACAAAAATTAATGATGAATATTTGGCCATCCACCAGTGTAGACTGGGCAGGCTCGTTTTCCGCAAGCTCACTGCCTACACATGCCTATTATGACTGGGTGAAATATTACCTTTGGGTTAACGGAACAGGGAATGCCGGAACAGATAATAATTTCATACTGTTTTGGGAAGATAATTTTGACAGCTGGGATACAAATCGTTGGGAAAAAGCAACTCACACATGGGACGGAAACAATGCTGATTTTATCCCTGAAAATGTTGTGTTTATGTCTGGATACATGATATTGTGCTTAACAACTCCCAGCACCACTGGATACAATGGGGACCCCCTATCGGTTAGTGATATAGAATTACCTCAAACGTTTCAAATGCATAATGCCTATCCCAATCCGTTTAATGGGGAAGTGGTGATCCCTATCTCCCTGGACCAGCCACAGCCGCTGTTAATTGAGATATACAACTGTAAGGGTGAATACATTAACACGCTAAAAAATGGTATTGTACATGCTGGTAAAACCATGATCAAATGGAATGGAGTGAAAGATAATGGCCAGAATGTTCCCAGCGGTGTTTATTTTGTCCGCTTTATCAATTCGGACAAAATCATGAACCAGAAAATATTATTTCTAAAATGAACATACGTAATTACAAAACCATAATACTTGTCCTTTGCATGGTGGGTGCCAATTCCTGCAGTCAATCCAATGAAAATATGAATGATAATACAGATCAACCACAGGGCGATGAGTGGGAATTGGTCTGGGCGGATGAATTCGATCAAAATATTTTGAATCAAGAAAATTGGAATATCCTTTTGTGGCGTCCCGGATGGGTCAATAATGAATCACAGGCCTATACAGCAAAAGGCGATAATATTTTTCTGGAGAATGGAAATCTCGTCCTCCAGGCCCTCTATCAGCCAGGGTATATGGGAAGCGATTATCAGGGGAATACTTATACATCAAACTACACTTCAGGCAGAATCAATACCGCTGGAAAAGCTGAATGGACGTATGGTAAATATGAGATAAGAGCCAAGCTGCCAAAAGGTGTTGGTTCCTGGCCGGCTATTTGGATGCTCGGCAGTTCTATCTCAACAATCGGTTGGCCGGCATGTGGAGAAATTGACATCATGGAACACTTAGGCTTTGAAGAAGGTGTGGTCCATGCGTCAATACATACTACAGATTATAATCATAATATAAATACGCAAAAATCTGCATCAACAATTGTGCCGACGGCGACGGACTCTTTTCATGTATACACGCTGGAATGGGCTCCAACTTATCTGTATTTTTTGGTTGATGATGTGCCCTACCATTTTGTGTATAATGACGGTCCGAATGATGATGCCAAATGGCCTTTTTACATGGATGCATTCATGATCTTGAATGTGGCAGTTGGGGGCGATTGGGGTGGCATAGGCGGTATAGATAACAGCGCATTTCCTATGCAGATGCTGGTCGATTATGTGCGCGTATATGAAACCACAGCAGAGCATCATGACATTAATGTCACATTGCAAGTGGATATGAGTCAGGAATTAGTCAGTGGTACCGGGGTCTGGCTTTCCGGCGGATCCATCGGCGCTGGGCAGCCTGGCGGTATCGCCTTGGAAGATGTGGATGGTGATGGTATCTGGTCGGTGACTCTTACCCTACCCCAAGGCTCCATCCATACGTACAAGTTTCGCAACGGATACTTCCCTGATTCATGGGATGGGGGCTGGGAAACGGTGCCGGACGATTGCGGTGGGGATGAGTATAATAACCGGCAGTTGATTACACCAGAAAGTGACACAATTTTGCCTCCAGTATGTTTCGGTTCATGTACAGACTGCGAATAATTCTGATCCTGATATCATTATCAGGTAATGTATTCAGTGCCGGCTTTCTGCGTACCGATGGCAGATCAATTGTGGATGATAGTGGCAGTCCTGTCTTACTGCGTGGGTTTGGATTGGGCGGCTGGCTGGTGCAGGAGGGTTATATGTGGAATATTCACGGATTCTTCGGTTCCCCAAACAATATTGAAAGCAAAATTATAGACCTTGTTGGGCAGGAAAATAGCGCCGCATTCTACCAGGCATACTATGAAAATTATATAACGGAAGCAGACGTTGCATTTATTGCGGGAAAAGGGTTCAATGCATTAAGAGTCCCATTCCACTATAAGTTTTTTTCACCCAGTCCCGGTGAATACATACAAGATGGCTTTAACCTTATTGACCAGCTCCTAGAATGGTGCGCAGAGTATTGCGTTTACCTTATCCTGGATATGCATTGTGCCCCCGGAGCACAAAATACCAATGATTTCTCTGATAGTGACGGAAACGTGGCCGGCCTCTGGGTCCATCAATCCTACCGTGACTGGGCAATAGCAATATGGTGGTATATAGCTGATTATTACGCGGATGAAGAATGGATAGCCGGATTTGATCTATTGAATGAACCTGTACTATCCAGTGGATTTACATCTTCTCAATTAAGACAGCTGTATATTCAAATGACCAACACCATCAGAGACGTGGACACGAACCATATCATTTTTGTTGAGGGAAACTGGTACGGCAATGATTTTACAAATTTGACTCCCCCCTTTGATGACAACATGGCCTACAGTTTTCATCATTACATTGGCCCCAGTCACCAGACAGCATGGCTGGGCCAGTATACTTCCATGAGTCAAAACTACGATATTCCCATATGGGTAGGCGAATTCGGGGAGAATTCAAATCATTGGGCACATAAAAAAGTGCAGTTATTTGAAAATAATAATGTGAATTGGACCTTATGGAATTATAAACACAACGGCAGTGTGACCCCCGCTGTACAAGTGGTAGTTCCAAACAGCTTTGATTCCATTATTGATTACTGGAATGGGAGCGGACCAATTCCATCCCCATCAGTAGCCCTTGACGGGTTAATGGACTTGGCTGAAGCATATAAATTTGATGCCTGCATCCCCAATAAAGGACTGATCGCCGGACTATCCGATCCCGATTTCAATAGTCGGTCGAAACCGTTTGCAGAGCACATTGTTCCAGGTGTTATTGAGGCTGTGGATTATGACATCGGCGCCAACGGTATAGCCTATAATGATAATATCTATGAAGATGCGGATAAATTCGGTTCAGATTCAGAATCATGGAATAATGGCTGGGTCTACAGGAATGATGGCGTGGATATTGAATATTCCACGGATCAAAACGGCTACAACATTGGCTGGATAGATAATGGAGAATGGCTCAAATATACTGTTAATGCAGATATTAGCGGTGAATATGAATTTTCATTTAACGTATCATCGACCCATGATAATGGGCAGATTATTGTTACCGTTCAGGAACAAACCGGATCAGCACATTTTCAGGTCCCAAATACGGGCGGTTATCAAAACTGGTACTGGACGGACACGGCATCTGTGTATCTCGCCAGCGGAGAGAATGTGATTCGGGTTCAAATAATCAACGGCAACATCAATTTGAAATCACTAAAAATTGACGGCTCGAACCTCAACCCTGTTCCTGAACATTATTCCATCTGGAACTACCCCAATCCGTTCGACGGTGAGACCACTGTTTATTTTGCGAATAGTATTGACAGCCAGACAGTGTTGAATATTTATGACATCTGCGGGAAATTAGTTCAGAAGATCACGGTGCAGTCGGATGCGGCAGACATTGTATGGGGTGGAAAAGATCTGGCCGGTCTAGATGCAGGATCGGGAATATATTTTTATCAGATAACCATGGGTGAAAAAACCCATGCCGGCAAGATGACCTTGATACGCTGAAGAGAATGAATTCGTTAAAGAATCTTATAATCATTTTTCTTATTCTAAATGTTTTTGCGTGTGAAAACGACACCGATGAGCAAGAGGAAAACGAGGTTCAAACTGATTCCACGATTGTAGATATTCACGGCCGTCTGCAGGTTCAGGAGAATGGTGTTGTGGATCAATTTGGAAATCCCGTATCCCTGGCCGGAAACAGCTTTTACTGGTCAAACGACAACTGGGGCGGCGAACGCTATTATAAACCGGAAGTGGTCGCCTGGCTCAAGGAGGACTGGAATTCAACCATCGTCCGGGCCGCCATGGGCGTGGAAGATTCGGGTGGATACTTGGATAATAAGACCGCAAATAAAGAACGTGTAGTGACGATTGTGGATGCCGCCATCCAAGAGGGTATCTATGTTATAATTGATTGGCACTCTCACCATGCAGAAGACCATACGGATGAAGCAGTACACTTTTTTCAGGAAATGGCAACCCGTTATGGGGAATATGATAATGTGATCTACGAAATTTATAATGAACCACTGGACATCTCCTGGGACAATACGCTCAAGCCCTATGCCCTGTCCGTCATATCTGCAATCCGGGCAATAGACCCTGATAACCTGATTGTGGTTGGGACGCCGGAATGGTCCCAGCGGGTGGACCTGGCAGCGGATAATCCCATAACAGAATTTTCAAATATTGCATACACTCTTCATTTCTACACTGTCTATCACCATCAATGGCTCCGGGACCGGGCCAGTACCGCGATGGAGAATGGCATTGCCCTTTTTGTGACCGAGTGGGGGCTCATCGGCTACAGTCAGGTCGACCCTGAAGCCAATGAATGGATGGTCTGGTGCTACGAAAATAAGATTAGCCACTGCAACTGGGCCGTTAATGACAAGGAGGAAGAATGGTCCATTTTAGTCCCCGGCGCCAGTGCAACCGGCGGCTGGTCGGATGACGATCTCACCGATTCAGGAATACTGGCACGACACATCATTGTTAATTGGCCGGAGTAACACATTTCCTTTTATAATGAAAACAAAAAACCCCCTAATTTCAATCCACTTTTCACTGCCAACTGTCTCAACTAACGAAATACAACATGCGGGATCTTATTCTATAAACTGGAATGCAAAAGATAAATCTTCAGGTTTTTATATGTACCAACTAAAAACTGGCACATTTACCAGTGTGAAAAAATGTATTTTACTAAAATAACCGATGGTTAATAAATCAATACTAATGGGAATATTGTTAGTAGCTTGTAAAAATGATGATTTTGAAGAACATCAGATTAGCTATTCGGTAAATGAGCACAATATATTGGTGAACAATACTATTATGGAAATTCGTGGTATAGTATATGTCCCAAGTTATCCAGGTATATTACCGTGGGAGATAGAGAATTCAACCAACCTACCTTCTAATCTAAAAAAAAGTATTAAAGATGATATTGCCCAGATTAAACAGATGGGTGCAAATACAATTCGTTTTTGGGGAGCTCCGGAATACTGTTATCAAGCAGTTAAAGAAGTACAGGATTTGCACATTCTACAAACCCTATGGATAGATGGA
>JACKQG010002923.1_pt1 | contig 21630 bp, 18 predicted proteins | sample 8237621 | NCBI WGS metagenome assembly JACKQG01 (sample SAMN15677084, study PRJNA649215) | marine metagenome | biome: marine; feature: Black Sea; material: saline water; isolation source: suspended particulate matter (SPM) from the Black Sea western gyre | collected 2013-06-09/2013-06-10 | depth... | reverse complement strand
CCTACACTAATTTATCAAGGGGTAGGTGTCTCACTTTCATTGGCACAGAGGGTATTTACACTACTCACATAGAATATTATGAATGGGGGTGTAAATAAAGAGAGAATTTTGGTGAGATTTTGGGTACGTCTATTCGGTTATAACTTTATCCCTGCTTTAGATTATGATAAAAATTTAATATGCCACGCAAATCCAGAATAGACGCGTCCGGAGCACTGCATCACATTATTTGCCGCGGCAATTTCTTTAGGAAACTTTATATACGTTCATTTGACCTAAGATACGATTATTCATAGAGGGATTTAACAGCGCAAACTCCCCGGTTCTCGAACTACTTAAGATTTTTTCCCCTGAACCTTTTAAGTTCTGCCATGAACCACTCAGCACTTAATATTTTCCGTTCATCACAAAGTACCTGATAGGGTTGGCCGGACAGGCTGCTTTTTGTTACCGTGTATTTGATAAAGTCTTCGGCTGACGTTATCCGGAGTTTTGCATATTCATACTTTTTCTGAATGTGTGCCAGCGTCTCTTGGGCATTGTATTTCTTCCCGTTGCGAACAAAGGTACAATTGGAGTTTTGAATATACTCAAACAGGTGCTCGATCTCCAATTCTGTATCAGCCTGACTTCCCAGAGGAGTTAATACAATAGCCGCAACTAGCAAAAAAGCAGTGCAGTGGTGCAAAAATAATCTTGGCATGATTATTATCCAATAGAGAAAGTTTCGTGTTTGGCTTGCTATTGTAGTTCATAAAACTTTCGGTGCAACTTGGCAACCGGATAAGCAAATCTTGATGGCTATAATTCTTTATTGTTTCTTTAGGAGTTTAGGCTTATAACTCATCATAAATATTGTAATCTATTTCGCCTGCATATTTTATGAGATATTCGGGATAGACGATGGAGCCATAATGCGCAAACTGATTGTTGCTGTTGCAATACCGGTGCTGTTGACACTCTCCGGATGTATCAACATCCCGGACCGGCATTCTGTAATGAGTCAACGAGGCAATATTAATGCCGTTCATACAACCAATGGCTGTGATCCTGACCGATTAGCGGAACATAGGGCTTTAACCTCAGAACAGGCCGCCAAGCTCGATGCAGGCGGCTTCAGTCTTTTGGTTTGGAATGTGCTGAAAGGAACGAGAAGCGACTGGACGTCTGATTTTCTACGTTTTTGCAGCGAAAAAGATTTGCTTATCATTCAAGAGGCTTATCTTACAGAGGAATTTCGCAACATGTTACAAAAAAAGCACTACAACTGGGATATGTCCATTGCCTTTGAATATAGAAATATAAAAGCCGGTGTGCTGACCGCTTCGAAAATTGAACCGAGCTTTGTATGCACTTTCCAGAAGAAAGAACCGCTGATCAGAATACCGAAAAACATTTTGATTACCATGTATCCTCTATCCGGCGGGGATCAATTTCTGCTGGTCGCCAATCTCCACTTAATCAATTATACCATGTCTGTTTCACAACTTAGCGCCCAAGTGCGGCAGATGGAGCGCATACTGTCTAAACACCAGGGACCGCTAATTGTTACCGGTGATTTCAACACCTGGAGCGATAAGCGTATGGCTGTCATTGATGCCTCTGCCAGGCACCTGAATCTAAAGGCAGTAACGTTTAAGAATGACAATCGAAGTCTGATCTTTGGCCATAATGTCGACCATATATATTATCGAGAACTGGAACCCCTTGAAGCGATATCTACTGCAGTGACAACTTCCGATCACAACCCCTTGCAGATCAAATTCAGACTACCCGCTAGATAGTGTCCATCCATAAATGGTCTTTTTGCAGAGCCATTGTTTTAACCTGATTCAGATGACCGGGTTCTTCAGGTTGAAGGGTCTAGTCTTGGGAAGGCTTGTTGGTAGATTTCTTCCTGTTCATCGAGGATGTCCCGCAGAATCTCAATGTTCGTCATGGGATTCATGATGACGCAGCGCAGCACCACAATATCATGCCCCGGAAAATCTTCGGTTTGTAATGTTGTTCTGGAAACAAAACTTTGGCCGGCTTCCCTTTGCAGGCGCTGAACCTCGTGGTTGACAGTGTTGACCTTTTCGTTGATTGTGATTTGCCGCTCGATATCGCCTTTAAGAAACTTTTCTTTTAAATCAGAAGGATATAATCTGTAGGTTAAAATATTTAGCTGGGGCCGCGTAACGAGCTGAAAATTTGCTCGTTTTTCAATTTCTGCGGCAAATTCGCGAGCTGTTTCTATGCCGTGTTCGATGAGCAGGGCATAGCCCCGGCTTCCCATAATTTTAAGGGCGCTATCAAGGATTAATGAGTTTGCCTCCCTGGACCCTGACAAAGATTTTATGCCTAAATCAACAGATCCGGGCCGGCTGATATAGGGGGCATGATAGGTGACGGCGTCCATTATCGTTGGATTTTTAAAGTAGACCATGCCGCAGGTCATGGGCATATATAATTGTTTATGCCCGTCGATGGTAACAGAATCGGCCAGCTCTATACCGGCGAGCAGACGGCTGTATTTTTCCGACATTAAGGTTGGTCCGCCCCAGGCGGCGTCAACATGAAAGTATATATTATTTGCAGTACAAATCTCGGCGAGTTTAAAAAGCGGGTCGACGGAACCGGTTTCCGTGGTACCGGCGATTCCGACAATTGCCAAGATAGCGGTTTTACCCCCTTGGTCATTAATTTTACTGATCGTTTTTTGCAGGCAATCCAGATCGATTTTATTATCTTTATCTACATCAATAGCAATAATATTTTGATTGCCGATTCCCAGAATGCCTCCAGCCTTGTTCAGCGAATAGTGGCCCCGCTTGGAGACAAGCACGACACACCTTTTGATTCCGTAGGCACGGTAAGCAGCTTGCAATCCTTCCTTTTCCACACCTTCAAAGCCATTTTTGGGAGCAAGCAGAGAATTTCTGGCAACCCATAGCGCCGTGAGGTTCGCCAGGGTACCGTTTTCGATAAAACAGCCCAGAGTGGTTTGAGTACTCTGGATATGTTCTTGGTAAAAGGCATCGCTTTTTTGATAGATCAGCCGGTGGATTTTAGCCAGCACTTGTTTTTCGATAACCGAAACCACTTTGGATGTTTCGATTTTGACAACGTTTTGATTCAAGGCCGCCACTATGGTTTTAAGATGGACCATAAAGAAAGGGATGGCTGATGTCATATGACCCACAAAATAGGGTGAAGCGACATTGACCGCATGGGGCGCGATAACTTCGATCAAGTCCGTAATGACATCCGCAAGTTTTTTTTCAGGATTTTCACTGATCAGGGTGTCGGTAAACTTATCGGCTAAATCTTTGAGGCTGATCTCTTCGGTAAAACCGACGTGTTTTTTGAGAAAATCATGCAGCCCGAAAAGGATTTGCTCCATGTACTTAATCAACGTGGCTCTGGCAGCGTCGTTTTCAGGCCTGATAAATGTTCGTGTCAAAGTCTGCCAGTCGGCGACAAGGACTTTTTTGGGAAGGGCGTTGCTATCTTTTTTCATAGTTTAAATCATCCAGAATAATAGTTCGAGATTTAGTAGCATGACCAATTTTTAATGCCAAGTAATTCTTTGTGTGTAGAAAATTAAGACTTGACTGAGGAAAAATGCAACATGCCTCTAACCGGTTTATATGAATAGATAAAATATCTAAAATCAGCGAGAGCAATGCGCTGCCTTGAATATGAATGTAGGGAATTACCACATCCCGGCTTAACAACCAACCATACTCCAGACAGCGCCGTTGTTTATAAAAAAAGTTTAAATACAAGCAGTTATATTGAAAAAAACGAAATCGTAAAAAAATGGCACAACCTTTGCTATTATATGTCAACAAAGCAAAAAGAAAAAATGAGTAAAATAAATAAGCGCTAAGCAAAGGAGAATGAAAAATGGCAGAAAAAAGGAACAAAGATCGCAGAAGTCGTTTAGGGTTCGGTTCCACGTATCGCAAGGGGTCTGAGCAGGACCTTGATCAAGAAAGGGAGATCCAGGCAGTATTAGGGGGGCAGGTCTGGATGGTGAAACCCGAAAAACGCGCCGAAGCAACCCATCCCTGTCTCTGGATGCAGGCCGGAGTCACCAATTTCAAGAACTGCAACAATTATTACGATTGCAATACCTGCAAATATGATCTGGGCATGCATAAGCAGGTCGAAAAAGGCAAACAGATGAGTTGGCAGGATGCTATGCGTAGAGTGCCGGACATGGACAGGGTGTGCCGGCACAGCCTTACCGAGCGCATTGGGCATCGACTTTGCGCGTATAACTATGAGTGTGCTTCATGTGATTTTGACCAGTTTTTCGAGGATGTGTGGGCCGCCAAGACCAAAACCGTGCCCTTTGAAATACAAAATGTCAAAGGTTTCGATGTTCCCGTGGGGTACTATTTTCACAACGGTCATGCTTGGGCGCGCATTGAAAGCGGCGGATACATACGCATCGGATTGGATGACTTTGCGCTCAAACTGCTGGGCAAAGCGGATGCCCTCGATCTTCCGCTCATGGGCAACCAATTGGACCCGGGCAAACCCGGCTGGGGTTTGAGGCGTAAAGATAACAATGCCGAAGTGCTTTCTCCCATCGGCGGCGTCATCATGGAAGTCAATTCCAAGGTCAGAGAGAACCCCGAGGTAGCCAACCGGGAACCCTATGGTGACGGCTGGCTGTTTATGGTGCAAACGCCTGACATTAAGAAAAGCATGCAACAGCTGATGACCAATACCGACAGTCTGGACTGGATCAATGCTGAAGTTAACCACCTTGAAACCATGATCGAAGAGGTTGCGGGGCCGCTGGCCGCTGACGGTGGTTATCTGCAGGAAGACATTTACGGCAACCTGCCTGATCTCGGCTGGAACAAGTTGACCCAAGCGTTTCTTAAAACTTAAAACTATTTGCCACAAAGGCACAAAGACACAAAGGATATAGTTACTATTTTTTCTTCGTGCCTTGGTGTCTTAGTGGCAATAAAAAGGGAAGCAGAAAATGAAACCGAATGGTTTGCAGAGCCAATTAAAAAATAAAATTTCGCCCTGCATCTGGATGCAGGCACAGGTGGTGCGCCGCCGCCTTTGCGAGGCGGATTACCAGTGCACAGCTTGTCGATTTGACAGAGCCATGCGACGGGTTTCCGACGAGAACAGGCACCTTCGGCAACAAGGCTTGCTCCCGAAGGGCAAAAGAGGCCGGATCGTATTCTGGAAAGAAAAATTAAAAGAACTGCCGCCATGGAAACGGCCCTGCCTTCATCATATGAAAGAACGGATTGAGTTTAAGGCCTGCACCCATGAGTACCGCTGCGGCAATTGCGAGTTTGATCAATATTTTCACGATCAGTACTCGGTATATGCCGTGGTCCAGCCGGTGGATTTTCTCGATATTGAAGGGTTCAAGATTCCCCATGGATATTACCTTCATCGGGGTCATGCCTGGCTGCGGGTGGAGGAAGGATCAGAAGTCCGCGTGGGCCTGGACGATTTTGCACTGCGTCTGCTCGGCCCCCTTGACCGGATTGAGGCCCCCCTTGTGGGGAAAGAGCTCAAACAAGACCGGTCTGATATTTTGATGAATCGGGGCTCTAACAAAGCCCGGGTACTCTCGCCCGTAAGCGGGGTGGTCACCGCTATTAATCCCAAACTGAGGGACAAAGGGAGTCTGGCCGGTCGTGATCCTTACTCGGAAGGCTGGGTTGTGAGGGTGCATGCCGACAATCTGCGCCGGGATTTGAAAAATCTGATGATAGGCAATGAAACCGAAGATTTTATCGGTGAAGAAGTAGATCGACTGTACCGGCTGATAGAGGATGAAGCCGGCCCACTGGCTGCCGACGGCGGTCAATTGGGCCATGACATTTACGGAAACTTACCCCAGGTAGGATGGCGACGATTGGTAAAAAAATTCCTGCATACCTAAACAGAACTAATCGGTTCTAAGGTTCTAGGTTCAGGGTTCAAAGGCATAAGCGCCAAGTTATTTTTACTCCGGATGGACTGTCGAAGGTGTACTAAAAAGATGAACATTGAACATCGAACGTCCAACATCGAATGGTGAATAAAAAAACGAATGAAATTAAATTGTAGAGCAAAGCGACATCATTATTCGATGTTCAACGTTGGACGTTCGATGTTCGATGTTCAGTCTGTTCGACGTTAAATCACAATAATCAAAAAACAAATCACAAACAAATCACAATAGCTAAAATTCAAAATTCCAAACATTCGGTTTTGATCTTATTTGAGATTTGGATATTGTAATTTGTTATTTCCGGCTTGTCCGGGTTAGATTACCCCATACGACTTAAGCTTCCTCCTGAGGGTATTGAGGCCGATGCCCAGAAGCTTGGCTGTCTGGGATTTGTTGCAACCCGTCTGTTCATAAGCTCTGAGGATAAGCGTTTTTTCAACTTGTGTCAGGGGGAGGATGGCTTCAGATTCTGAAGAATCCTTGCAATTTAATACTGGTTTTTTCGCTTGCAAATGTTCAGGAAGGAAATTTGTGGAAATCGGCTTTCCCTGGGATAGGTTGACGGCCGACTGTATGATGGATTGAAGTTCCCTGACATTCCCGGGATAACTATATTCCATAAGCACACACATGGCCTCTTCCGTAATCACGCAATCATTTGAATGACCGCAAAAATCATTTAAAAATTTGTTTGCCAGCAACCCGATATCTCCCTGCCGCGCCCTCAAGGGGGGCAGGTGGAGCCATCCGACCCTGATCCGGTAAAATAAATCTTTGCGAAATAGCTTCTTGGCGATGAGTTTGTCCATGTCCTCGTTAGTGGCTGCAATAAAGCGAACATCAACCTTCTGACGGCTGCTGGTCCCCAGCTTGAGAAATTCACCATCCTGTAAAACCCGCAACAGTTTGCCCTGAAGCGCATACGTCAGGTTTCCGATTTCATCCAAAAACATGGTGCCCCGATGGGTGTGTTCGAGGTAGCCTGTACGGGTGTTTTCCGCCCCCGTAAACGCGCCTTTGGTGTGGCCGAAAAATTCCGCTTCAAACAGGCTGCCGGTAAGAGAGGCCATGTTTACCGGCGTAAACGGGAATTTCGACCTCGGGCTGGCGGCATGGATGGCTTTGGCGACAAGTTCCTTGCCGGTCCCGCTTTCTCCGGTAATCAAAACAGGAACATCACTGCCGGCGTGCAGCTCGGCTTCCTTCAAAATCCTTAGAACTTTATGGGATTGGGTAACAATCGGTTTAAATGGCTCCGGGTTTATCAGCCGGGGCAGGGTTTTACTTTTTTCAATGTCCAGAATATCGAGTAAACGCTTCCTCTCCAGGGTGCGTTGCATTGAAAAAACAAGATCCTCCTGGGCAATCGGTTTCAAAAGATAATCATAAGCCCCCTTTTTAATGCATTCCACGGCATTGCGGGCATCGTTTACAGCCGTCAGCATAATGCATTCGGTCCTCGGACTCATGGTCTTGATTGTTTCAAGCAATTCGATTCCGTTCATGTCCGGCATGGTCATGTCAATCAAGGCGATATCAAATACCTCTCCTTTTTCAAAAAGCGATGCTGCTTTTAACGGGTCATCTTCAGTGTGAATATTCTTAAACCCTGAGTTGATCAGCCGCTTTTTCAGGGTTTCGAGAAAATCAAGATCATCATCAACCAGGATTATGCTGTTATTCATATCTGATGCTCCAAACCAGACCATGCCAAAACGGCACAGTTTGTTATAACGTTATGGATTTAATATTATTTGCTTTAGCACATATGCCAAATTGGCACAACAGTTCCTTGTATTCAAACTTGAAAATACCTTGCCGCTGGAACCTCTCCGTTTCAATCAATTGATATTACACACTTTTTAACATGTTTTGTTAGCATTATTTTTCTGGCACGGTTGTTGCTACATCGTAATTGAACCTGGTTGAGCCGCTATTTCAGTCTAATTATCGCTTGATTTAGGTGCAGCTCAAGTACGTTTTCTAAAAACCCGGAGGTAATAATATGCAATTGAAGCGCAAATTTGAGACAGGGGAATTTGCCATACTTGCGGAAATGGAACCGCCCAAGGGAGTCGATGTCTCCACGATGGTGACGAATGCCAGACGGGTCAAAGGTAATGTGGATGCCTTTGTTGTGCCCGAAATGAGCAACGCCGTCATGCGGATGAGTTCTCTCGGCGGTGCCGTGATTCTGCAAAAAGAAGGCATGGAGGCGGTGTCGCAGCTTAATTGCAGGGACAGGAACCGCATCGCTATCCAGGCAGATCTCCTTGCAGCTTACGGCTGCGGTATCACCAGTGTTATGGCGGTCACAGGAGAAGAGCCCGGCTATGGAGACCACCACCAGGCCAGATCGGTTTATGATATCGATCTGCTGGAATTATTGAGGGCGACACAAAAGCTTCAGGAAGGCAAAGATATGGCCGGCATTGAACTTGCGGGAGCTCCCCGCTTTCTTGTGGGCTCGACGGTCGATGCCGGCGCTAAGGGTAAATCCCCTGAATTGGTTGTCGAAGAAATGAAACAGAAAGTCGATGCCGGCGCTACATTCTTCGTCACCCCCCCTCTATTCGATCTTGCTGCCATTCAACCTTTTATCAAGCGGGTGGACCTTGGGAAGATAAAAATAATTCCAACGGTGTTGTTGCTCAAATCCCTGGGGATGGCCCGTTACATTCAGCGCAATGTTGAGCATGTGGACATTCCCGATGCCTTGATCACAAGGATTCAGAAATCCCCTGACAAGGTACGCGAGTGTCTCCGGATTGCATCGGAGATGGCAAAGACATTGCAGCAGGAAGGATTCGGCGGAGTCTTACTTGCAACCATCGGATGGGAACACAAACTTCCTGAAATAATGGAGAGAATGTAAGGACAGAAAAATGGAAAAAAAGAACAACCACGTAAAAGATACGCCCTCGGCAAAGCCTGGAAAAGAGAGTATCGGTTCGGTGCTGGTGCTCGGTGGCGGCATTGCAGGCATGCAGTCCGCCCTGGATCTGGCCAACTCGGGATATTATGTCTACCTGGTCGAGAGATCTTCGGCCATCGGTGGTATGATGTCGCAGTTGGACAAGACCTTCCCCACCAATGATTGTGCCATGTGAATTATCTCGCCCAAACTGGTCGAGGTCGGCCGGCATTTAAACATAGAGCTTTTGACAAACACCGAACTTTTGAGTCTTGAAGGCAACCCGGGACGTTTTACGGCAAAGCTGTGGCAGGAAGCTCGCTTTATCGATTTGGACAAGTGCACCAGCTGCGGTGAATGTGTCAAGGTTTGTCCCGTAGAGCTTCCTAACGAGTACGATGAAGGCCTTTGTAACAAAAAAGCGGCCTATAAAAGATACCCCCAGGCGATTCCTGGGGCCTTTGCCATACAAAAGGCGGACAAAGCCCCCTGCCGTTCGGCATGTCCGGCAGGATTGAATGTTCAGGGATATGTGCAAATGGTCAAGGAGGGCAAGTACAAGGAGGCCCTTGAGATCATCATGGAGGAGCTGCCGCTGCCCGGCGTGTTGGGTCGGATCTGTCCCCACGGCTGTGAGGATGCCTGTCGTCGCCTGGAGGTGGACGATGCGGTAGCGATCCGGGATTTGAAGCGCCTGGCTGCGGATCAGTTTGATTGCCGCCAGATAGAGATTGAGTGTGCGGCGCCGCGCAAAGAAAAGGTCGCCATCATCGGCTCGGGTCCTGCGGGCCTGTCGGCGGCGTATCACCTGGCACAAAGGGGGGTGCTGTCGACGATCTACGAGGCCCTGCCCAAGGCCGGGGGTATGCTGCGGGTCGGCATTCCGGCGCACCGTTTGCCCCGGGAGGTTCTGGACCAGGAAATCGAGGTGATCACCAATCTGGGTGTTGAAATCAAAACCAACACGCCCTTAGGGCCCGATCTGACAGTGGACGACCTGTTCGATCAGGGCTACAAGGCGGTGTATTTGGCCCTGGGGGCGCACAAGGGTATCGAGCTGGGGATTCCGGGTGAAAGCTCCAAAGGCGTGCGGCAGGGTGTTGATTTTCTGCGCGAGGTGAACTTAACCGGCACAGCGACGGTGGGCAAAAACGTTGCGATCATCGGCGGCGGCAATGTGGCCATTGATGTGGCTCGCAGTGCGGTTCGTCTGGGCGCCGAAGAGGTGAGCATTATATATCGCCGCACACGGGCCGAGATGCCGGCCTGGGAGGAAGAAATCCATGCGGCCGAGGAGGAAGGCACGCAGATCACTTACCTGGCGGCGCCCCAGGAGGTTTTGGTGCGCGACGGCCAGGTGGAGGGGCTGCGCTGCATCCGCATGGAACTGGGCGAGCCGGATTCATCGGGTCGCCGACGTCCGATTCCGGTTCCGGGCAGCGAGTACGAGATCGAAATCGACCAGTTGATCCCTGCCATCGGCCAGCGTCCGGACCTTGCGTCCATCGAGGATGTGACCGGTTTGGAATTTACGCGCTGGGGCACGGCCGAGACCGATGCGGTGACCTATGCCATGGGCCGCGAGGGCGTCTTTGCCGGCGGTGATTTGCAGACGGGCCCCTGGGTGGCCATTGGCGCCATTGCCCAGGGTCGCGAGGCGGCCGAGTCCATGGTGCGTTACCTGGACGGCCGCGACCTGGCCGAGGGCCGTGAGCCGGCCGAGGTAACCGATCCGGTGTATCGTCCGGTTCCCGAAGACGAACCGAAGGAGGCACGCGCCAAGATGCCCGAGCTGGCAATTGAAAAGCGCCAGGGCAACTTTGCGGAAGTGGAGCTGGGCTACGACGAGACCGAGGGTCAAGCAGAGGCAGCGCGTTGTTTGAACTGCGGGTATTGTTCGGAGTGCATGCAGTGTGTCGAGGCCTGTCTGGCCGAGGCGGTGATTCACGACCAGCAGTCCGCAGAACTGGAGCTTGCCGTGGGTTCGGTGATACTGGCTACCGGATCCGAACCGTATGATCCGACTGTGTTTGAGGAATTTTACCATTACAAGCGCAACCCCAACGTGGTGACCAGTTTGGAATTTGAGCGCATTTTGAGCGCTTCGGGTCCGACCATGGGGCACCTGGTGCGTCCCTCGGATGAATCCGAGCCGAAAAAGATTGCCTGGCTGCAGTGTGTAGGGTCGCGTGACACCAACCGTTGCGGCAATGGTTATTGTTCGTCGGTCTGCTGCATGTACGCGATAAAGGATTCCATGATCGCCAAGGATCATTCCAAGGAAGAACTGGATTGCGCCATTTTCAATATGGATATTCGAACCTTTGGCAAAGACTACGAGAAGTATTACTTAAGGGCCAAAGAAAACGCCGGGGTTCGTTTCGTTAATGCGAGAATTCACACGATCAATGAGATGACCGCGACCGGCGATTTGCAATTGCAGTATGTGGATGAGACCGGTACGCGCCAGGAAGAGACGTTCAACATGGTGGTGCTCTCCGTAGGGCTTCAGGTGCCGGAGACAACCAAAAAACTGGCTGAGCGTCTGGGGATCGAAGTGGATAAATACAATTTTGCCGTTACCCGGCCCCAGGCGCCGGTGGAAACCTCGCGGCCCGGGATCTTTGTGTCCGGGGTATTTCAGGAACCCAAAGACATACCGAGTTCCGTGAGCGAGGCGAGTGCGGCGGCATGCCTGGCCGGCGGGCTTTTGAACGAGGTCAGACACACCCGGACCAAAAGCGTGGAGATTCCCGATGAAATCGATGTAACGCAGCAGGAACCGCGCATCGGCGTTTTTGTCTGCCACTGCGGCGTCAACATCGCCGGTATTATAGACGTCAATGTTCTCGAGGAGTATGCCAAGACGCTCCCTTATGTCGTCTATACGGGTCAGAACCTGTTTTCCTGCAGTCAGGATTCTTTGGAAAAGATGAAGGAAATTCTCCAAGAACACCGCCTTAACAGAATCGTCGTTGCGGCTTGCACCCCCAAGACCCACGAGGGGATCTTCATGGACACGCTGGTGAGCTGTGGTATCAACAAATACCTGGTCGAGATCGCCAATATCCGCAATCAGGATTCCTGGGTCCATTCGGATGAGCCCGCCAAAGCTTTGGAAAAATCGAAAAAACTGGTACGCATGGCCGTAGCGCGTTCGGCGACACTCCGTCCGCTTCACGAAAAGACGATTCCGGTTGTTCAACGGGCGCTGGTTGTCGGCGGCGGCGTCGCCGGCATGAATGCGGCCCTGGGTCTTGCGGATCAGGATTTTGAAGTGGTTCTGGTCGAAAAAGAAGAAAAATTGGGTGGAATGGCCAATCGTCTTGTCGCCACTATCGAAGGGATGGATGTGGGCGAGTATCTTAAAGAACGGATTGAGAAGGTGAATTACCATCCCAAAATCCAGGTTTTAACCCGATCCCTCATCGTTGGATTTTCCGGCTTCAAAGGGAACTTTACAACCGAAGTGCTGGTTGGGCCGGGTATGTACGAAAGAAAGATCGATCATGGTGTTGTCATTCTGGCGACCGGGGCTACGGAATACCGTCCCCAAGAATTTCTCTATGGCCAGGACCAAAGGGTAATGACCCAGGTGGAGCTTGGCGATCATTTAAAAAAGCAGGGCGCCGACGATCTGGAACAGGTGGTCATGATACAGTGTGTGGGATCGCGCAACGAGGAGAATCCCAATTGCTCCAGGATTTGCTGTCAGGCCGCCGTTAAAAATGCCATCCATATCAAAAATCTAAATCCGGATGCCCAGGTCTTCATCCTTTACCGGGATATCCGCACCTACGGCTTTCTGGAAGAGTACTATACCGAAGCCCGGCAAAAAGGAGTTATATTCTCAAGGTTCGAGGCGGATAATCCCCCTGTGGCCGAAGCGACCGAAGACGGTGTTGTGGTGACATTTACGGACCATATTCTGGGCCGTCCCATTCAGGTCAGCGCAGACCTTTTGGCGCTGAGTGCCGGAATGGTGGCCGAAGACACCGAGGAACTCGCCTCTATTGTTAAACTGGCCCGGACGGCGGAAGGCTATTTTATGGAGGCCCACGTTAAGTTAAGGCCGGTCGATATGGCAACCGAGGGTATTTTTGTCTGTGGCACCGCCCACAGTCCCAAACTTTTGACCGAATCGATTTCCCAGGCCTTGGCCGCGGCTGGAAGAGCCACTACGTTCTTGTCCCAGCCCCGGTTGACGTTATCTGCCGTGACCGCCAAGGTCGAGGCCGACCTCTGTGCCGCCTGCCTGGTCTGTGTCCGGGCGTGTCCTTACAGCGTGCCCAGGATAAATGAAGATGGTGTCAGTCAAATCGATGAGGCCTTGTGTCATGGCTGCGGCATCTGTACGGCGGAATGTCCGGCCAAGGCGATCGAGCTGAGTTGGTATGAGGACAATCAGATTATGTGTAAAATTGACGCGTTATTTAATTGATTGATGTAATGCCGAATTTGTAAAAGGACCGGGCAAGGCTTAATCCTTGATAGAGAGGAGTATGTTATGAAAGATTTCGACCCGATCATTGTTTCATTTTGCTGCAAGTACTGAGGGTATACGGCCGCGGACCTGGCAGGTTCGATGCGTTTGCAATACCCGTCCAATATTAAAATCATTCTCGTTCCATGTTCCGGCAAAGTCGATGTCGTGCATATGCTCCACGCCTTTGAAAAGGGCGCCGACGGTGTTTATGTGGTGGGATGTATGGAAGGAGACTGCCATTTTAACAGTGGTAATTTAAGGGCCCGTAAGCGGGTGGAGCAGGTCCGGAAGATTCTTGATACCATTAATATCGGTGGAGAAAGGGTGCAGATGTACAACCTTTCATCCAGTGAAGGTTTACGTTTTACCCAATTCGCAATTGAAATGAACGAAAGAATCCTCAAATTGGGTCCCAACCCGATTAAGCGGGCCGCTGATAAGGCTGCCTGAAAAGTTTGGTGATTTAAGATTGCGAATTGAGTAAAAGTAAAAATGAAAGAGAGGTCATATGATTGTTGCAGATAGAAAGCCTGTTGAGGAAATCATAGAAGAAGTCAAAGATCATGAAAAGATCCTCATTTTAGGTTGCAACGAATGCGTCACGGTTTGTGAGGCTGGGGGTAAGAAGGAGGTCGCTGTTCTGGCTTCGGTTTTAAGAATGCATTTTCTAAATCAGGGACAGACGGTCCGGATCGACGAGCGTACGCTGCAGCGGCAATGTGACCATGAATACCTTGAAGAGGTTCGGGATATCATCGATCAGTATAACGCTGTCGTCTCCCTGGCCTGCGGTGTCGGCGTTCAGTTCATGGCTGAAAAATACCACGCCACCCCTGTCTATCCCGGAGTGAACACCGTCTTTATGGGGGTTACCGAAGAACGGGGTCTCTGGACGGAAAGGTGCCAGGGGTGTGGCGAGTGTATTCTGGCGCGTACCGGCGGAATATGTCCGATTTCCAGGTGCGCCAAACGCGTTCTGAACGGTCCGTGCGGCGGCTCGACCAAAGGGAGTTGTGAGATTCACAAGGATGTCGTCTGTGCCTGGCAACTGATCGTCGAGCGCCTCAAGGCTTTGGACAGATTCGATGATTATGAAAAGCTGAGTGCATTGAAAGATTGGTCCACCGACAGGGCCGGAGGACCCCGAAAAGTTGTCAGGGAGGATTTGCAGGATGAAAGTAAAGACACCTAGTAAACTGGAAAAGATTCTTGCCGCCGGTCATTTAGCCGTTACGTCCGAGTGCGGCCCTCCGCGCGGCTCTGACATGGAAAAGATCAGCGAAAAAGCAGAATTGATCAAGGACTATGTGGATGCCATTAATATTACCGACAACCAGACATCGGTAACCCGTATGTGTAGCCTGGCAGCCTGTATCCGCCTGAAACTTATGGGGCTGGAGCCGGTACTTCAGATGGTGACCCGTGACCGCAACCGCATTGCCCTGCAGAGTGATATTTTAGGGGCGGCGGCCTTTGACATCCATAATATCCTCTGTCTTTCCGGAGATCACCAGAGCTTTGGGGACTGCGCCCAGGGGCAAAATGTTCACGATCTTGACTCCATGCAATTGGCTCAAACCGTCCGGCTAATGCGCGATGAGGCCAAGTTTCTGGGCGGCGGGGATATTAGCCGTCCTCCCCAGATGTTTGTAGGGGCGGCGGCCAATCCCTTTGCCGACCCCTTTGAGATTCGGGTTCCCCGCCTGGCCAAAAAAATTGCCGCCGGGGTCGAGTTTATCCAGACCCAGTGCATATACAACATGGAAAAATTCGAGCTTTGGCTGCAGATAGCCGGCGACCGCGGATTACTTGATAACGTCTATATCCTGGCAGGTGTGACGCCCTTTAAATCCGCCGGCATGGCCAAATACATGAAGAATCGTGTTCCCGGGATAGAAGTGCCCGATGAGTTGGTGAAAAGGATGTCGGATACGCCCAAGGAGAAACAGCCGGAAGAAGGGGTCAAAATCTGCATCGAGCAGATTCAGCACCTCAAAGAGATAAAAGGGGTTCACGGCTTTCACGTCATGGCCATTGAATGGGAAGAAATGGTGCCTGAAATTGTGAAAGCATGCGGTTTATATCCCAGGCCGAGTGTGGAATAAGTAAAATCGTATTACGATTTTATCGAAACTGTCAAAACTGATTAATTTGTAAAAAGTAAAAAGTAAACGGAAATGTCAAAACTGAAACAAAGAAATAAAGGAGTGGCGCTATGAGTGAAAAAAAGAGAATCCTAGTTGTCGATGACGAACCGGATTTCTGCTCCATTGTTCAGATGAATCTGGAGAAGGAAGGCTTCGCGGTCGAGCTTGCTTACAGTGGCGTTGAGGGCCTGGAAAAGGTCTACGCGAACCCGCCGGACGCTATTGTATTAGACATCATGATGCCTGAAATGGACGGATACGAAGTATGTAAGAAGTTGAAAGCAGATGAGAAATATGTTGACATTCCTATCATTCTGCTGACGGCCGTTGCTTCCCATGTGACGTCTACGCGCTATTCCCACCGAGACGGAATGAGCACCGAGGCAGACGATTATATTGCCAAACCGGCCTCTGCCGAGGAGATTACGGAAAGCATCAAAAGACTTCTCGGCGAGTAATGTATCGAAAATTGTCCGATACCTGTAATTGATTGTTCTTAGTTGAAGATGGGCGCTGCTGCCTGATCAATCTTCAACCGGCGAGTATCAATTTAAAGGAGAACATAATGTCATCCGAAGTGATTAAGTTTAAAGGGCTCAAACAGAGCATCTTTAAAGATAAAGTAATGGAGATTCTCCCGGATGGAGGGAATCTGAATCTTTGTTTGACGTGCGGAGCGTGTTCTTCGGGTTGTCCGGCCACCGGTCTGGAGGATATGGATCCGCGGAAGTTTTTGCGAATGGCTTCCCTGGGGATGGACGAAGAGATCTTAAATTCGGAATGGGCCTGGATGTGCACCATGTGTACGCGCTGCGTTTATCTGTGCCCCATGAAGATCGACATCCCCGGACTGGTCTTCAATATCCGCAGAAACTGGCCCAAAGACAAGCAGCCCAAGGGCATCCGGGGTTCGTGTGAAGCGGCCTTGATGAATGACACCTGCAGCGCCATGGGCACCCCCGAGGAAGATTTTAAGTTTGTTGTGGAGGACGTGCTGGAGGAGTACCAGGAAGCGCAGCCGGAGTTTAAAGACATGCAGGCGCCCCTCAACAAAGAGGGCGCCATGTACTTTTTGAACCAGAATTCCCGCGAGCCGGTCACCGAGCCGGACGAGATGGTGCCCCTGTGGAAGATCCTGCATTCGGTCGGAGCCGACTGGACATACGGTACCAAGGGCTGGGCCGCGGAAAATTACTGTCTGTTCTGTGCGGATTTGGAGGGTTGGGAGCACATCGTGAGGGTCAAGGCCAAGGCGGTGGATGACTTAGGGTGCAAATACTGGCTCAATACGGAGTGAGGGCACGAACTGTTTGCAGTCCGGGTCGGACTGCAGAGATTCAAGATCGAGCACAACTTTGAGATCAAGAGCATCATCCAGCTTTACGCCGAATGGATTCGCGAGGGGAAACTGAAGGTCAATTCCGACTGGAACAAGGATTTGAAAATTAAATTTACGGTACAAGACCCCTGCCAGCTGGTCCGGAAGTCTTTTGGAGATCCGGTGGCCGAAGACTTAAGGTATACCGTCAAAGCGGTTGTGGGTGAAGAGAATTTTATCGACATGGAGCCGAACCGGTCGAACAATTACTGCTGCGGCGGCGGCGGCGGGTTTTTACAGTCGGGACTGCCGGACGCACGCCGGGGTTACGGCAAGTTCAAGTTCGATCAGATCATCAAAACCGGTGCCGACTATTGTATCACACCGTGCCACAATTGCCATGCCCAGGTCCACGATATCGGCGAACACTACCAAGGAAAGTACGAGACCCTTCATTTGTGGACCCTCATCTGCCTGTCGATGGGGATCTTGGGCCCCAACGAGCGTGCCTATCTGGGTGAAGATCTAAAGGAGGTTTTGGTTTTTCATCCTGAGTCGGCCATGTAACGGTGAACTCTGAACCTGTGAACGCTTACCGGAAAAACCTGCCCAGGTTAATTGGAGCGGGTTTTTTTGTCGGCTAAAAGTACTCTCAATTTCTATAATCCAAAACAATACTTTCAAATGCAAGTTTATTGTATCATAGGCGACGAACGGGTTTCCCATGCAAAGTCACCGGCTATATTTTCGGCATTGCTGAAGCGGCTGGGAATAAAAGGAGCATACGTACCCTTTAAAGTTGCACCGCATCAAATCGGCCAGGCGTTGAACAGCATTAAAGTGCTTAACATTGCCGGTGCCAATGTTGCCGTCCCTTACAAGGAGGCGGTCATACCGCATTTAGATATTTTATCAGAGGGGGCCAATATCATCGGTGCAATCAACACCATCACTTGCAAAGGCAATGAACTTAAAGGCTATAATACCAATGCCATCGGTTTCATGGATACCTTGCATGACGTGGGGTTTGATGCTGACGGCAAGTCGGCGCTGGTTTTCGGAACAGGCGGGGTGGCCAAGGCGGTTGTGTTTATTTTAAACTGGCTGCGAACAGAATCTATTATTGTTGCCGGCCGTGACACCGAAAAAACCCGGCAAATTGTCAATCGTTTCAGCGGAGAAGCACAGTCGATTAACGCTTTATCGAACCGGCCTTTAGCGGTGAACCTGGTGGTTAACGCCACCTCTGTTTCCAGCCCGGACGAATCTGAAGAAATGGCTGCCATGATTGAACGGCTCAAAGTGCAGGATTGCGAATTGGTGCTCGACCTTAATTATGGGCGCAGTCAAAATTTTTGGCGCGATATGGCTCTGCGCAATGACATCCCCTTTATGGACGGTCTTTCCACCCTGGCACATCAGATCAAGCGAACCTTTTTCCTTTGGACCGGTATTCAAGTCCCTCCGGAGGAATTTTTAAAGGTGATTAACGCAAATCTGTGACCGGCAAAAGCACCGTAAAGGTTGAGCCTTGGCCGGGCGTGCTCTCTACATCTATGAAACCGTTTAAAGAATCCACCAACCCCTTTACGATGGGCAGCCCCAGTCCCGTACCGGTGATATATCTGGTCTTATCGTCCTTAACCCTGTAGAATCTATCAAAAATTTTGTCAAGATATTTACCTAAGATCCCAAATCCGTTATCAATCACTTTGACGCGTACATTGATTCCGGCCATGTCGACGGCTACTTTGATTTTCCCGTTGTCCTGGGTATAGTTGATGGCATTGGTGATCAGGTTCCCGAAAATGCTTTCCAAGGCAATGGGATCGGCCGTGAGTTCAGGCAGGGGATCACCGGGAAGTTGCAGGGTAAGGGACTGCCCTTTGCCCTCGGCCCGGGTTTTGAGGAAATCGACAATGTTTTCCAAAAGTTCTTCCAGGCGGACCGGTTGCGGTTCCTGGCAGAGAACACCTTCCTCGATACGGGAGAGGTCGAGCAGGTCGCCGATAAGAGAAATCAGACCCTGGGTCTTTTCCCTGGCACGGGTAAGTATATGCTGGTCATGCTCGGATGCATTGCCCAACATATCTCTGATGACCAATGCAAGCTGCTCGTGGATGGTTGAAAGGGGTGATCGCAGTTCGTGGGAAACCTTGGTTACGAATTCGGATTTAAGTTGATCCATCACTTTCATGGCGGTAATATCCACAATATTCACGACCGCTCCCAGGCACTCTTTTCTTTCACCGAGAACCGGCTGCCCCTTTACCAGAAAATATTTTTGATCCGCAATGGCAAATTCATAGTCAGGAATATCGTCATAATCCACGTGTTTTCCTTGAGAAATATCCATCACAAGGTTACAAAAACCTTTATCCGGCACATAGTCCTCTATTTGCCCGCCGATTTTCAAGCCGGGGTCAAGATCAAGCAGCTTCCTAATGACCGGATTCATCAGAACCACCTGCCCCCGGGTATTGGTCACCATCACACCGTTGGGAAGGTTCTCGATAATGGTATGGATGCGGCTCTTTTCAGTGTCAAGATCAGCCAGGGTCCTTCTTTTTTCCTGTGCCAGCTTTTCAGCCTTCCGCCTAAGGCGGATTTTTTCCCAGGCGCGATTAACTACAATGCGGAGCTGATCCGGCTCAAAAGGTTTTGAGATAAAATCATAGGCCCCCAGCTTCATGGCTTCGATAGCTGTTTCAACCGTGGCATAACCGGTGATGACGATGACCAGTATCGATTCATCCATTTTTCGAATGCGTTCAAGAACCTCTATTCCGTCCATGCCCGGCATCTTTAAGTCGAGAAGAACGATGGATGCGCCTTCGGTTTCCAGGATCTTCAGCCCCTCGTCTCCACGCTGCGCCTTAAAGACCTGAAGACCGAGGCGGGTCAGAATGCGTTCCGATCCGTCCCGGATGTCCTGTTCATCATCTACCACCAATACGCGTATGGTGTCAGTTCTATTTTCCACGGTCATTTCCTCCATGGGATTTTGTCGTAATGGGAAGTTCAATGATAAAGGTCGTGCCTTCTTCAGGCCGGCTCTCGGCTTTAATCGTACCGCCGTGATTTTCTACAATGTTGTATGCCAGACTGAGACCCAGACCGGTCCCCTCACCCTCTTCCTTGGTAGTGAAAAAGGGTTCGAAGATATGGGGAAGAATGTCTGCCGGGATACCGGGACCCGTATCGGATATTTTGACGCAGGCATGTTGGTTGTCCTCTATCAGGTAACTTTGCACAATAAGCGTTCCCTTGCCTTCCATGGCCTGGACGGCATTGAGAATGATATTCATAAACAAATGGTTAAGCTGCTGGATGTCCGCCGGAACAAAGGGGAGTGCAGCGTCCAGGTCTTTTTTGATCTCTATATTGTGGAGCAGCGCCTGGTTCTCGAGCAGAAACAGGGTTCTGGAAAGCGCCTGGTTGAGGTCGTGAGGTCGCATAAAATGGCGTGTTTGTCGTGTAAATTCGAGCAGCTCTTTTACAGTATCGCGGCATCGTTTGGCGTCTTTCAGTATGCGGTGCAAGTCTTCTTGGGCGCCATCCGGCAGGTCGTATTCTTCCAGGATAAGCTTGGCAAACAGGGTGATCCCTCCCAGGGGATTGTTTAACTGGTGGGCTACTCCGGCGGCCAGTTTGCCGAGGGAAGACATTTTTTCGGCTTGCAGGAGCTGGATCTGGGTCTTTTCCAGCTCTGCTTTCATGCGAAGTTCCTCGCGCAGATCATGAAAAAATCCGATGGCTGCCACTTCTTGTCCGTTTTCGTAAACAATCGCCGCACTCAACTTGATGGGAATTATTTCACCGTTTTTGGAAATGATATCTACCTGGTAAGATTTTAATTTGCCCTTGCCGCCGTGTTCCGCGCTCCTGAGCTCTCGCATCACATCATAGGCTTTTTTGCCGGGGTAGATAGCCCGTACGTCCAGATGGGTAAGCGCTTCATCGACAGTGTATCCGAAAATATCGGCGGCAGCCTCGTTGAAAATCAGAATTTTGCCTGTTTTATCGTTGGCGATGATGCCGTCTACAGAGCTAAGAATGATGTTGCGTAAAAAGGCCTTGGACCGTTCGAGCTTTTCTTCAATGCCCCCTTTGGTGGGGAGATCAAAATCCATGCTTACAAAAGCTTCGATATCTTTTCCCTTAAATAGCGGGTATGCATAGTAACACGGCATCTTTTCCAGATCCAAATTATCTTCCGGCTTAGGCTTTAATGCGGTTTTACCCTCTCCCAATGCTTCTGTTCCCGCGCAGTTTTCGCATGGAGAGGAACGGTTAGAAAAAACTTCATAGCAAAGTTTGCCAATAAATTCAGAATCTCTTGGCCCATCTGCCTTGCAGCTTGCGGCCAGAATTTTAAATTCCGGACTAACGACAACAAGCCTCCTCTGGAACGCATCGATGGCCTTGAATAAATATTTTTTCTCAATTTCTGATCGCATGTTTAACTCCGTTCAGACCGGTTGTATTCATCCTCCGCCCAAAAAGCTATATGCTTATAGCACAAAAAGAATCAGATTTAAATGACCAATCAGAATCCGGTACTATAATATTTTCCTTGACAAATAATTAGATGATATGAAAGAAAGCGTAGTTTGTATAGTAGGTGCACCTGCCTGCACCGGCTGCCGCTACAGCAGTTTTTTCCATATGTAATCAAGGAGTTTATTATGGCGTTTACTCTGGCTCTTTATATTTCACTTGCTATTTTTTCCCTTGGACTAATCTACAAAATCTCCACCTGGTTTTCCCGCAAGATCGGGGTCGTCGCCAAAGATTTCA
>JACKQG010001605.1_pt1 | contig 21631 bp, 23 predicted proteins | sample 8237621 | NCBI WGS metagenome assembly JACKQG01 (sample SAMN15677084, study PRJNA649215) | marine metagenome | biome: marine; feature: Black Sea; material: saline water; isolation source: suspended particulate matter (SPM) from the Black Sea western gyre | collected 2013-06-09/2013-06-10 | depth... | reverse complement strand
TAAAGTGTTCTTCTGTTTCCATTTTTATCTGCAAAACTAAGTAAAATATTTTCTAAAGTGTATGTATTGTTCATGAGGGTGTTTCCTTTGTTGAATGAGGGATAGACGAAGGGTATAAACCCTAAATGTCTATGATAAAGCGTTGAATTGAATTACTTCTTCTATACTTAGAAGAATTATCACTCCTAAAAAAGCAAGATTAATTTTCCAAAAAACGCTTCGTGCATCTGTAAGTTCGAAGTTTTTTTGTAAAAGCTTTAAACTGCTTACAAAACCAAATATTCCTGTGATTATCAACATGATGATAACAAAAATATTTTGGGGATTAAAGATATCCACCATAAAGAAACCAGTGAAAATACTCATCATTAACCAAACGAATGTTAATCTTTGTAAGGAATCTTGACCGAACAAACGCATCACAGTTGGATAACCTGCATCTTTATAACCACCATAATGTAGCATCACCAATAACCAATAATGTGGTATCTGCCAAATAAAATAATACAAGCCTAATGCAAAAAACTCTACTTCACCTAATTCATGTCCAGCAGTCAACCATCCGATAGCTGGAGGTATAACACCAAGAATTGCACCTGGAACAACAGCTAAAGCACTACTCTTTTTTAAAGGGGTATACACTAAGTTATACCAAATAAATGCAAATAAAAATAGATTAACGCCTATTATTCCAAGTAAGTCATATATCACTACAAGTGAAAGCATAACTAATATGGCTGCAATTATTATACCGGTGGTTGGAGTGATTTTTCCGCAAGCAATCGGTCTATGCTTTGTTCTATCCATTAAAGCATCTTCTTTATACTCTTGGACTTGATTAAGTGTGGACACACCCATAGCAACAAGAAGAACTGCAAAAGTTGCAATAAACATATCAGTTGATATTTCGCCCTTTGCCATGATATAGGCAAAGAGAGCCGAGAGGCTCACTGCGAAAGAGAGAACAAATTTTGTTAAAACAATGAAGTCTTTAATCATTATAAACTTTTAAGATGTTCCGCAATAGCTGAAATATCTTCGTCTGTCACATAAGGGAATGCCGGCATGTTACCCATATCACCCTTCTTACCATTCTTCAACACATTACGGAGAAGGTCTGCATCGTAATCTACAAGACTTGGAGCAGTACCGTACTGACCCTTACCGTCTTCACCATGACATCCAGAACATGCTGCAAATGAAGCAGGTTGATCACCTTTCATACCACCGGCCACATAAGCTGCAATCTCTTTAGCATCTGCACCTGTAGCAGTTGCCGCTGGCATTGCGCCCATTGCATAACCAAGTTGATTTTGACCATTATTGATCACATCTAACACTTGCTCTTCAGTCAATATTCTAGTTTTAAGAGTAGGTCCAAAAAACACATCATCTGTTAGAGTTGCATGACAAGTTTTACATCCATGTTGCTGTAATAGTGCAGCACCTGACTTATCATAGTCACCTTTTGGTGTATCTTCAGTACCATTAAACCAAGCATTATACTCATCTTTTGGAAGTACGACAAGTCTAGAATACATATATGAGTGATCCGTACCACAGTACTCAGCACACTCAATATCATATTCACCCACAGCTTTAACATTAAACCACTGCTTTGTTACACGACCTGGTACAACATCCTCTTTTATACGTAAAGCTGGGATAAAGAATGCGTGTATTACATCATCGTTTGGTGCCGTCATCTCTAAGATGATATTCGTATCAACCGGTACATAGAGTGCCGATATACCCATTGTACCATTTTCAATAATTTTTCCATTCTCATCTTGTTTAGGCTTAGTATATGCTCCGCCAAGTTTGTGAACAACACCATCTGCGTTGGCTGGATACTCATATCTCCATTTCCATTTACTACCTTCTACTTTTATAGTGATTGCATCATTTGCATCAGGCATAGTTCTAGCAGTCACCATTGAAGTATAACCATACCAGAAAAATAAGAACATCATAGCTGTAGGAACAGTTGTCCAAATAATTTCAAGAAGAGTATTGTGCGTAACATTCTCAACATCTTCATCTTTTACTTTATCTGCACGGTATTTCCATGCAAGATACACCATCGGTCCCACAACTGAGAAAAATAGCACAATTGAAAGCCATAGGTTAATTGCTAAAGCTTCATTAATATGTTCAGCGATTATTGAACCACTTGTATTAAAACCTTCTAACATACCGCCTCCTTAGTGGTCTGTAGCTGATGAACCACCAGCACTCGTAACTTCTGATGTTATATGAGAAACATCGCCAAACTGAAAATGATTAACATCAATCATAACAATTACAAAGAAAAATGCAACTAGGAACATTGCGAAGATAACGCTTGCTCCGATAAGTTTTTCACCTTTCATATGCATGTAATACATTACAATCATCCATGCTTTAATCACTCCGATTAACATTTGAACACCAAATGTTGCATTTTCTAAAAACATTGTAGGTTGAATTAAAGTAACCGCCGTTAAAACTAAAAGTCCTACTAGTACTTTATAGTAACCAGCTCTTTCTTCTTCGTAAGTTTTAGTAGTTGCCATCTTAATGACCTCCTGTTGATAGACCCGCACCGATCATGTAGTAATAAGGGAAAACAAATACCCAGATTAAGTGAACAAGATCCCAATAAAGTGCAAGGTTGAAATGTAAAATATAATGTTCTGGCGTAACTTTTTCAGCATTAATACGTTTAAGTAACCATAACATTAAACCGATACCGATAATAATATGCACACCATGTAAACCAGTCATAGTGAAGTACATTCCAAAGAACATAATTTCGCCAAATGGCTTAGATTCAGGAAGACCACCTTGAAGAGCTGGGAGACCTAAGAATACACCATGGTTATACTCAGCTGTCCATTCCACTGCTTTTACTCCTAAGAATACAATAGCAAGTAAAATAGTTGCCCAAATCATTAGTTTAGCACCTTTTACATCACCGTGACGCATTTTCAATAGGCCAAGACCCATCGTTAATGCAGAGATTAAAAGTACTACAGTATTGAAACCACCAAGAGTTCTGTTTAAAGATGCAGACGCATTGATGAAATCATCATGATGAAGAGTGAAATAATATGTCAGAACCATAAACATAGCTCCGAACATCATAATTTCAGTCAACATAAATAACCAAAATCCAAATTTACCGCCAAAGAAATCTCCTTGCCAGCCTTGAACTTCATATTCATTTCCCTCGCGGTCTACCGCGATTTCTGGTACATATGGGTGATCAGACATTAATCAATCCTTTTCATAGTTGCTAAATCAAATTTAACTTTTGGTTGCGCATGATGATATTCATATGGCCCAAAGTCAACATAAGGAACTTTTGAGTGATTTTCTAATGGTGGTGGTGATGTAGGCGTGTACCACTCTAAAGTAGTGGCTCCCCATGGATTAACAGGTGCAGCTTCACCACTTTTCCAACTTGAAAGAAAGTTATAGAACATTAAAACTAAACCACTGATAATAACAATAGCTCCAACACCGGATACTTGATGATAAATCTCAAATTCAGGAAGGTAATCAAAATAACGACGAGGCATACCTAAGTAACCAGCGATAAACATTGGGAACCATAATAAGTTTATACCTACGAAGTTTAAATAAAATGCAACTTTAGCTGTACTTTCTTTGTAGAACTTACCAGTAACCAGTGGGAACCAATAGTGCATACCTGCAAATAATAAGAAAACAACCCCACCAAGAATAGCATAGTGAAAGTGAGCAACTGAATAGTAAGTGTCTTGTAAGTGAATATCAGAACCAACCATAGCAATAGTAACACCTGTTAGACCACCGATAGCAAAAGTAATGATAGTGCCTAGTGCCCATAACATTGGTGAATCAAGAATAATCTTACCTTTATACATTGTAGCAATCCAGTCATAAAATTTAATACCGGTTGGAATCGCAACAAAGAATGTAAGGAATGAGAAAATAGTTTTAGCTATATCTGACATACCTGAAGTGAATAAGTGATGACCCCATACTAAATAACCAATACCTGCGATTGATGCAGATGAAAGCGCAATTGTACGATAACCAAAAATCTCTCTTCTTGAGAATACAGGAATAATCTCAGACATAATACCAAACGCCGGAAGAATCATTAAATAAACTGCCGGGTGAGAGTAAATCCAAAATAAATGTTGGAATAACACCGGATCTCCACCCTTAGACGGGTCAAATATACCAATACCGAAATATTTTTCCATGATTGCAAGAATAAGTGTAATACCGACAACTGGAGTTGCAAGAAGTTGAATCCATGCTGTAGCGTAGATTCCCCATACAAATAAAGGCATTTTGAAAAAGTCCATACCTGGAGCACGAAGACGGTGAATCGTTACAAGAAAGTTAAGACCTGTAAGAATTGAAGCCATACCAAGAATAAAAGCAGCAACAAGAGTTGTAACAACATTTGTACCTGTATTTAAACTATATGGAGCATAAAAAGTCCAACCAGTGTCAGCAAAGTTAAAAAGAACTTCACCTTCAGTGATGTTAAAGTTGAAAAGTGAAGTCAATGCGACTAAACAACCAAATATATATAACCAGAATGTTGCCCAGTTAAGTCTTGGAAAAGATACATCTTTTGCTCCAATCATCAGTGGCATTACAATATTTCCAAAAATAGCAGGAATCCCTGGAATAATAAATAAGAAAATCATTAACACACCATGAAGCGTAAACGCTTGATTAAATGTATCTCCATCCATAATTTGTGCACCAGGTGCAAATAACTCTATTCTCATTGCAAGTGCAGTAAATACCGCTACAAAAAAGAATACAAACATAACAGCAGCATACATAATACCAATACGCTTGTGATCAACTGTTAACATCCATTGCCAAAAGGCAGTTTTAGGATGTCCTATGGCGCAGTGTGTTTCGCCAAGTTCTAAGTAAGATTTACTCATATATTTCTCCTTGATTTAGTGGTTTTTTCAACACGTAAAAGCCGTGTGTTGAAAAAACAGTGTGTTTACCTCTAAAGCTTTGTTAAGCTAAATAGACAGCAAAGAAAATAAGTCGTTCACTTTAAATCTTTTGCAAACTTCTTTTCTTTACTGTCTTAAGGCACGTCTTAGTCTTCGTCTCTTCTCACCACTTCTCTATCGTCTTCTTTTCTGCCTTGCTTCACCAAATAGATGAAAAACCCAAACATTAAGGCAAACATAAAAACTGCAATAGCTTTTTCCCACATAAAGATATATGTTCGTCCCTTTGGATCATAAGAAAAACAGTATTCGACCATTTTTGCAACTGTAGGGCCGACTGTCCCGTTTGAAGCTTCGATTAAAGCCATTTTCACATCAAACGGTAATTGTTCAACACCATTAAGATATCTTGTGATTTTTCCCTCAGGAGATAAAATAATTAAAGCTGCGCCATGAATATAGTCAACTTTACCTTGCTCTGTTACAGTTTTTTCAAATACAAAACCAACTTCTTTTGAAAGTACGTGAGAGTTATTATTCTCGCCAATTACAAATCTCCATGCATCAGTCACATAATCTCTTGATATTGTTTGTATCATAGTTTTTCTTTTAGCAGCAGCAAGTTCAAATGGTTCATCTTCAGCAAATGAGATTGTTACAACTTTGTAATCTGTATTCTCTGCTAAATCTAATCTTCCCAGTACTTTTGCAAGCTCATTAAGCTGCGGTGTACAAATCCCTGCACATCTGAAATAATTCAATGTAAGAATTGTTGGCTTGCCATTCATTAGTTTCTTTAGTGTGACGCTGTTCCCTTTTTCATCTAAGAATGTTAAGTCTAAATCAACTTTCTTTCCCAAATGTTCTTGGATCCCCAATGTTCCTGCATTAGAAAAACTAATAAGTAACGATAAAATAACCAACATTTTTTTCATAAAACTCCCTGTTCACGGCATAAAAATAAGCTGTATTGTACTCAAAGGTATATTAAAAATACTTTAAATTACCGACACCATTTTATTTTAATTTAAGTTTGGGAATTTATCGCTCACTAACAATTTTTCAGGCCTGACTAATATAAGTGTGATTAATGCTATTGCTAAAAAAATCAAGAACAAAAGTACGCTACCGCTTAGCTTATAGGCAATTATTCCAAAAATTGTATTTCCTTGAGGAATCAAAAATAAAAGTAACTTTGCATGCTTTTTTAACTTCAAAAACTCATTTATTTTATAAGTTTTACTTCTTATTCTTATAAGGTGTCTATGAAATAGAATATAATATAAAATTATTAACTCAAATAATTTATAAATAATAAGTCCGTAAATAAAATATAGATTATATTTCCCATCGAAATAATGCAGAGGCGATATTTTAAAATTGTAACTGACAAATAGGGAAAGAAGAGCAAATAAAACAACTATATACATAGTTATTTTACGTCGTTTGTTTAAAGAGTTTACTAAATCTTGCATAAATTAAAATGCGTGTCTAATTGAAACTCCGATATATATAGCTGCAAATCCAAGAAGAATGTTAATCGGAAGAAGATATGTATTAACCAACCACATACAATCTGCGGCTTTTTGAAGTTTACAATCTGCTTTTTCCGCCTTGGATATAATCCAAACCATTAAAAACATATTCATAACCATAGCACCCCAAATACTACCCTTAAGTGTGATGTACTTGTATATCTCCATACTAGAATAATCTATAATAAATCCATCTTCACCAATTGCGTTGTCTTTGTAGCCTAATGCCATAAAAATAGCCGTTATCGCTGAAAGCGTTATAAAGGGAATTAAAAATTTAAAGTAACTTTTTATAAGCGTTGCTCTACCCACTAGACGTCTTTCATCAGAAACACTTTTATGCGCCGTTTTTGTAATAACCAATATCGCCATCATGCCGCCAACCCATATAACCGCACTGATCACATGTAAAAAAATCACCTGGTTTGTATAATCTGTCATTATTTGATATATAAAATCTCTCATTCCACACCTGTCTAGTATTAATTAATGTAATAATATCGAGTAATATATTTGAAAGTTCTTAAAAAATTTAAATATCAGACTTTTTAGCAGAGCAGCAGCTATGTGGATTGCTCATATCGGATTTCACTTTACCGTTTTGATGTAAATCATATTGGATGTACGCTTTATTTAAAGTCCATCCGCCATATATGATAACAGTGATAGAAGCTAGTTGAATCATCATTTGTCTAAATCTATTTTGAGAAAAGAGTCCAATAATAAATGCAAAACTAAACAGTGAAGGAATTGTAAATATTCCAAAAATAAACATTACAAAGGCTCCTAAAAAAATGGACTCTGTGGTTGTTGCAGTGACTAACATAGTATATACAAGCCCGCAAGGGAGTAATCCATTCAAAAAACCAAGAATAAAAAAACTTTTAGCAGACGAGGAACCAAGTTGAGAAGTGAAGATGCGTTTGAACCAGGCATGTTTTGTTATCGGGTATTCTATAGAACTTAAAAATTTCAACTTTCCTGCAAATGATAAGCCCATTATTATCATAAGAAACCCGGCAACAGCAAATAAAATTGCGCGAGATAAAGGTGTGATATCCCATAAAGATCCAAAGTAACCAAATAAAGCGCCAAGTAAAGTATAGGTGAAGATACGCCCCATATTATAAAGTAAATGATATGTGCTTTGAGAGAGTCGTGACTGTTCTGGTTTTATTTTTGCAGTTGTGTATGTGACAATAAAACCTCCACACATTCCTATACAGTGACCAATAGAACCGAGGAGTGCAAAACTGATGATGGCTAAGAGTTCAATATTTTCCATGATAAATTATAACTCCAAAGTGTTATATTAGTGTTAAGTGAATAGTTTATTATCTACGTGCTTCTTTCATCAGAGTTAAAAACTGGCCAAAAATATATGCGCTTTCTTTAGGTCCAGGACTCGCTTCAGGGTGATGTTGCACTGAAAAAATCGGTTCATTTTTATAACGTAAACCTTCGATGGTCTTATCAAAGAGATTTGTATGCGTCACATCTGCTATCTCTATGATGTTATCTGGAACATTATAGTTATGATTTTGTGCAGTGATCTCAACTAAACCGGTTTTTTCATTTTTTACCGGATGGTTACCGCCATGATGTCCGAACTTTAATTTAAAAGTATCATAACCATGAGAGATGGAAAGAAGTTGATGTCCCAAACAAATGCCAAACATTGGTATTTTTGCAGTAATTAATTTTTTAATTTGCTCTTGTTCTTTTTTAAGCACCAGTGGATCACCTGGACCATTTGATAAAAACACACCGTCAATTTCTTTAGAATTATACTTTGAGATAAGGTCCTCTGCTAAAAAATCATTTGGAATAACATCTACAGCTATATTTGCATTCACTATTTCATTCAATATATTTCTTTTAACACCAAAGTCAATAACAGCAATTTTAGCTTCTGCCACAGGTGCATCTTTATATTTAAAAGGGCCGCTTGCATTATATGTCGCCGATTCATGTTTATAAACTTCTTTTGTACTCACCTGCTCAATATAGTTTATATCTTCGATACGCGGTGCATTCTCAAGTATCATTTTGAGTTCTTCTTTATCTCTTATCTTTGTTGAAGCCACCATCATCATAGCACCTTCATCTCTTATCATTTTTGTTAAATATCTTGTATCAATATCACAGATTCCCATTACATTGTGTTTTATTAAAAATGCATCTAAAGATTCTTCTGCTCTAAAGTTTGAGTGGCGTCCCTGATATTTACGAACCAACATCCCTTTAGCGTGAGCAGATGCACTTTCCATATCTTGAACATTCACACCTACATTCCCAATCTCAGGCATTGTAAACGTAACAAATTGTCCTGCATATGAAGGATCCGACATAATCTCTTGGTAACCGCTTAATGATGTGTTAAAAACTATTTCCCCAACACTTGTATCATCAGCACCAAAGCTTTTAGCCTCTAGTAAGGTTCCATTTTCTAAATAAATCCAAGCTGGTTTCAAAGCTGTTGCCACTATTCCATACCTCTTTTTAAAAGTTCTTCTCTGTAAAGTTTTTCATGCAAAATATCAAACTCATCTGTTCCCGGAATGTATTTTTTCTTATATGTACGAATTTTATCCATAACTGCATCATCAATTTCACTGGCTTCTGCAATAAACGAAGTTATAGAATTATAAATAATATTTTTAATTCTATTTTCTGTAACATCAAAATGAATTAAGTCTTCTTCATAAAGCTCATCAAGAATTTTATGTGCAATATCTGAGTATCTTTCTTCATAATTCAAAATCACACCAAACTCAGGAGCAAGTTTCTTTTTGATCATAAAGAAAAGTTGTCTCTCATCAGCAAGCATAAATTCTATCTCTTCTTCATTATCATCGCAAATCTCTGCAGCTTTGTCTTCTAAAGCCATCTCTTGACGTACGTTATGTATTAAAATTTTTTCTGCTTCTTGTGCGACAGGTTCAAGACCTCTAGTCATAGTAGCTACACCACTTTTATTTAAGTCAATAGAAATTTTACTAGCAATGTGAGGGATAGATTTAAGTGATATTTTCATAGCTTTGGGACCTTAGTTATTTAATAAATTTAGACATTCTACAATAACTTAGGTAAAGAAATGTTTAGCTCTTAAAAGAGTCGTATTTATTTCACCAAAAGCAATGTTAATGCAGAAGCTTTTTTTGCATCCATTTTCGTCAGTATTTGTCCAACTGTCTTTGGTTTTAATGAACTAAGTATCCTAACAGCCTCTTTTGGATCCATATCTGATAAAATATTTGATGCTGCCCCTGCTTTCATCTTTGCGTATGTTTGCGCAATTTTATTCATTTTTAAACTTTTTAATTCTGCCAATGCTTTTTCATTTCTTTCAAACATCACTTTTATGTTTTCCTCTTTTGTCGTGACTGAAGCCAACTTTGCATCCACTAGCTCTTCTTTTTGCGCAAGAGAACCCTCTTTTTTCTTCAGTAACTCTTCTGTAGCTGATTTTAAAGCACTTAAGGCTTGTTTTTCCTCATCGATTCTCTCAAGCTCAACAAGAAGTTCATTCTTTCTTTCTTTAAACACTTCTGTGCAGTCAAAGAGTCTATCACTAGTTTCTAAGGCACTTAAAGATGTGATAATAAATAAAGTCACTATTATGATTTTCATTCTTCATCCTGTTTGTCATTTTTCTTGGAATAGGTCATCAAAGCAACTTCATCTAAATCTTTTGCTTCTTGTATTTTAATCTCTTTGAGTTTCTTTTTAACTTCTTCAAGTTCTAAATAATGAAACTTTTCGTATTCAATCATATCTGCTTTTAGTTTCATTTTTGCTAACTCAACCTGCTCTTTAGCAAAATAAACCCATTCTTGATTATGTTTTATGACTCCACGTTGTGATTCCATAAGGCTTCTTGAAGATGTAAGTTGAGATATAGAACCAGTTTGTGGAGACTTGATACTATCAAGTAAATCATATGCAAGCTGAAGCTCCATAGTGGCAGTGTTTAATGTGGCGTTGGCACTTTGCAGAGCCTGCTCACTACCTTGCACTGCACTTTTTTTTAAAGTGACAAGTGAACTATAGCGAGTCTTCATTGTGGTATATTTCCTTAATTAAAGAATTATTGTGTCATCTCTTTCTGGTGAAGTTGATATAATTCCAACTTTTGTTTGTGAAATTTCTTCAATAACTTTAACATATTCCTGAGCTGTAGCTGGCAAGTCTTCAAATTTTCTAACACCGACTGAACCGTTCCAACCTTTAAAAGTTTTATAAATTGGAGTCACATCTTCAAGATTTGACGGTAAATAATCTATCTCTTCACCGTTAAGTTCGTATGCCACACAAACCTTCACCTCATCAAAACCATCAAGCACATCGAGTTTCATAAGAGATAGTTCATCGCAGCCGTTTAAGCGAGATGCATATCTTGTTGCAATAGCATCAAACCAACCACAACGTCTAGCGCGTCCTGTTGTTGTTCCAAACTCATGACCTTGAACACCTAGACGTTTTCCATCTTCACCCAAGTCTTCAGTTGGAAACGGTCCATTACCAACACGTGTGCAATACGCCTTGACAATTCCAGTGACTTTACCTATATTTTTAGGATTAATTCCAAGACCGGTGCATGCACCTGCACTAACGGTTGCAGAAGATGTTACGTAGGGATACGTTCCATGGTCAATGTCCAACATTGTTCCTTGCGCGCCTTCCAAAAGGATTCGCTTATCCGCATCTAATGCTTTCCAAACCATCTGCGTGGTGTCCGTGATAAAAGGAGCCAGTTTTGCTCTAAAACCTTCAAGTTCAGTAAGAAGATCAACTTCTTTTGGTGTGGGAATTTCATATATATCAAAAATAGCTCTGTTTTGCTCAAAGTACTCTATAATACCTTTGCAAAGCTTCGGAGGGTCTAGAAGTTCACCGACACGAAAACCTGTACGGTTTATTTTATCGGAGTATGCAGGTCCAATTCCTTTTCCTGTCGTTCCAATTGCTTTATCGCCTTTGAGCCTCTCTTTTGCCTGATCAATCAGTGCATGGTATGAAAGGTTTAAATGCGCCTTATCTGAAATATAAAGACGCCCTTCAAGACCTTCAAACTGAACCATCTCTTTTATGATTGATTCAGGTGAAAGCACCACACCGTTTCCAACCACATTGACAGCATGAGGATTCAAGACTCCAGAAGGAATAAGGTGAAGTGCAAATTTAACACCATCCACCCAAATAGTATGACCGGCATTATGACCGCCTTGACTTCTACAAACCATGTCGTACTCTGCCGCCAGTCTATCAACTATTTTACCTTTTCCTTCATCTCCCCATTGGATACCTACAATTAAATCTGCTTTACGACTCGTCATTTAGTGCCTCGCTGTCTTGAACTTTAGTTCTTATCATTATTTTCTTTCCTATTCTCAAATTCTATCTACTGAGTGTATCACAAAGTGCATCTGTATAAATTGCAAAACCAACTGAAGTCAGGTTCTCATTTTTATATCTGCCGCCACGTGCATATACTTCATTTTTATCTATCACCCTAAAAAACAACTCATCATAATAAAGCATTTTTGCGTAATACATCGGTGCCAAAACAGTATTTTCATATTTTGTTTCATTACATAAATCTTTCATTTTTTGAAGTTCTTCTTGAATAGCCTTTGGAGCTATCTCCATCACAGCATCTATACTTTCAACGTGCTGGAGATATACAAGTTTTTCTAACCAATCCACTTTGTGACTTAAAAACTTTTCAATATTTATATGTTTAAAATCTTCGATACTTAAATCTTCAAACATCTCCACCAAAAGTTCTGGGATTTTAATATTTGAAATTTGCATAAGAGGCTTCACATCAAGTTTGTCAAATATCTCAACAGCAATCTTCATAACAGATGAAAGTTTCTTTTCCCCCATAAATTCCGCACCGACTTGATACTGTTCTTCAGTTGGAAAACGAAAAACCGGTTGGATATAAAACCATTTTTTATGTGTGGTGTTGCTGCCTAGTCTTTTTTCAATGATTCGGACAACATCTATTGTAGAGTCTGCACGAAGTGATAAAGAATTATTTTGAGCATCATTCACCCGGATAATCTGCTTTTCATCCGCAACACTTAAATGTTGATGATAAGAAAATATAGGAGTCACTATCTCTTCAAAGCCCTTCTCATCCAGGACTGTACTTGCGATATCTTCTATTTTTCTTTTAATCTTTGCGCTATCGCCGAAGTATAGTTTGCTTCCGTTTGGAATTTCATGTTCTAAAATCATCTAGTTTTCAAATCCTCTCTTAAATCCATCTAATGTTCCAAAAAAGGCTTCATTAAAAACTTTATTTGCAGTACCGTCATACTCACGTCGGCCCAGTCTTGATAATGCCAACTCCACCGCATTCACAACCCATGCCATCTCATGATTTGGAATTAATCCCATTTGATTGATTCTGAAAATTTCACCTTTTAAATGGTCTTGTCCGCCGGCAACATTCACATCGTAATCTTCTTTTAAAAGATTTCTAATCTCGCTTGCATTATCATCAATGATTGTTGTCATTGATTTCGCAGAAACTTTAGGATAAATCTTCAAACCGATTGCTTCTAAGGCACGCTTCACCGCTTTAGAACGACAAGCTGTTTCGCCGTAGAGTCTGCTTAACCCGCCATTAGCTTCAATCGTTTCAAGAACTTCTAAAAGTCCTATAATTAATGTTGTGGCAGCTGTCCATGCTGTGGTGTTTTTCCTCTGTTGTTTAATTTCAGTCGCAAGATTTAAATAATAACCTTTTCCAGCTCCGATTTTTTCTATCGCATTATTTGATAAACCCAAAATTGAAAGACCCGGAGGAAGCATCAATGCTTTTTGACTCCCTGCGATTAGACAATCAATATTTGTAACATCAATTCTTTCAACTCCAACAGCAGTGATACCATCCGCTATAATCATAATATCTGGATTAATTGCTTTAACAGCCTGTGCGATTTCTTCAACAGGATGACTCAGTCCACCTGCTGATTCACTTATTTGAACTGCTATTGCATCTATATTTGCATCACTTTTAACAGCTTCAATAATTGCTTCAACGCTCACAGGCGTATCCCATTCATTTTTTATCTCTACAGAACCAAGACCATGTGCCTGGGCAATTTTTCCAAATCTTTCACCAAATTTTCCAGAATTCACATTTAAAAGAGTCTTATGGCATAAATTAGTCACAGCAGCTTCCATAGCTCCTGTTCCGCTTGATGCAATCATAAGCACTTCATCAGTGTTAAAAAGATTAAAAAGATGTTTTCTAGTGCGTTCAAAAATAGCTTCAAATTCCGGTGTGCGATGATGCATTGTCTCATCAGCCATTGCATTACGAACATTTTGAGGGACGGGAGTCGGTCCAGGAGTAAAAAGTAACATGAGTAAAATTCCTACAAGATTATTTAAAACCTGGTATTATATCGAAAATAATTTAAACTTTGTTTGAGCGCGCTGTGCCTTAAGTATTCTTGCAGCGACAGTATCCCATTGTTTTAGTGTAAGTATCTTCCTTTTCTCACTTTTGTATGTTAAAATTCGCTTTTAAAAATTCTAATATAATTAAATTTAACCAAAAAGGTATCGTATGACAATTCTTGATTCCATAATTTTAGGTGCCATTGAAGGTTTCACGGAATTTCTTCCCATCTCATCCACGGGACATTTAATTGTTGCAAGTGAATTTCTTGGTGTTGACCAAAACTCAGTGACAAATGCTTATCATGTCATTATACAATTTGCTGCCATCTTAGCTGTGATTTTAAATTATCGTGAAAAATTCACGCTCAAAAAAATAGATTTATGGACAAAGATTTTTTTAGCTTTTATTCCAATCGGTGCTGTAGGATTTATTTTTGCAGACCAAATTAAAGCACTCTTTACAACCCAGATTGTTGCTATTATGTTTATTGTTGGTGGTGTGATTTTTCTTATTGTTGAAAAGTTTTTTATTGCTGACAAACAACATACCATCGATGATATTGAAGAAATCACATTAAAGCAATCAATGATTATAGGCTTTGCCCAAGTTTTCGCTCTTATTCCAGGAACAAGCAGAGCTGGTTCCACTATCATAGGAGCTTTACTGATCGGCTTAAGCAGAAAAGCAAGTGCCGAGTTTAGTTTTTTACTCGCTTTTCCTGTTATGAGTGCTGTCACTGCTTATGACTTGCTAAAACATTATAAAGATTTTTCTGATGCAAACCTTATCACTTTAGGTGTTGGTTTTGTTGTGGCGTTTTTTGTAGCTTATCTTACAATAAAACTATTTTTAGTTTTTTTAGAAAAGTTCACCTTTGTAGCCTTTGGTGTATATAGAATCATCTTTGGCGTAGTGCTTTTAATATTATTTAACTAAACAAACTTCTATAATCTAGATAGTTTGTAAAATAGTTTTTGCTAAAGATAATGCTTTGGAACGGTGAGATAATTGTTTTTTTGTCTCCTCATCTAGTTCGCCTAATGTTTTTTCATATCCTAATGGTATAAACATCGGATCATAGCCAAAGCCTCCAGTGCCAGAAGCATAGGCTTGTGCATTTCCATACATCCATCCATGCACACTGAATTCTGAATCTTTGGTGACAAGCGCTATTGCTGCTGTGTAGTGCGCCGGTGAACTCTCCACTCCCTTAGCTTTAATAGCCTCAATGAGTTTATAAAGATTATCTTTATCTGTGGCATCAACACCCGCATATCGTGCACTGTATATTCCAGGAGCTCCATTAAGAATATCCACACTTATACCGCTATCATCGGCCATAACTATCACCTCCAGATTATTCAATGCTTTAAAAACCGCTCTAGCCTTTATAAGAGCATTTTCTTTAAATGTATCTGCATCTTCAACAATCTCAAACTCTTCAATGAGTTCACCGTAAGGAACTACTTCATAATCTTCACAAAGTGCTTGTATCTCTCTTACTTTTCCTTTATTAGATGTAGCTAAAACTAATTTCAAATTTCATTCCTTACAGTGTATGTAATTATTTATTATTGTATAATCGCGTCATTATACTATAAAGGCTTTAAATGTTTAAAAAAGTGTTCCCTCTTTCATCCATAATATTCCTAAGATTTTTCGGATTATTTTTAGTTTTACCTGTTTTATCTGTTTACGCACTCGAGCTTGATGGTGCCACACCGTTTTTAGTCGGTATTGTAGTTGGAGGTTATGCTTTGACACAAGCTGTATTTCAACTTCCATTTGGTTCTATAAGCGATAAAATAGGTAGAAAACCAACTATTTTATTTGGTCTTGTTCTATTTTTTATCGGTTCACTCATATGTGCTTATTCAACTGATATATATACACTGATGTTTGGTAGATTTTTACAAGGTGCCGGAGCAATCGGTTCGGTTGCCACTGCAATGGTTTCAGACTTAGTTGAAGAAGAATCCCGTGGAAAAGCTATGGCTATTATGGGTGGATTCATCGCGATTGCTTTTGCACTCTCTATGGGTCTTGGTCCTGTTATCGCTTCAAATTTTGGTATCAGCACTATCTTCTTAATCACTTCAGGTCTTGTAGTTGTTTCTGTTATTATCTTATTTACAAAAGTGCCAACGCCTCCAAAAATCAGACATATCTATCATAACAAGTCAAAAACTATAGACATTCTCAAAGATAACAACCTTTTGAATATGATTATTATCAATACACTTCAAAAAGGTCTTATGACCGCTGCATTTGTTATTATCCCTATTATTTTAACAGGTGCTGACTATGGATTTAATTGGGAAAAGTCAGAACTGTGGATGGTGTATCTTCCTGCAATGATTGCAGGATTTATTGCTATGGGACCTGCTGCAATATTCGGTGAAAAGAAAAATATACCTAAAGAGATATTCTTGCTCTCAATAGTACTGTTTTTAGCTTCATTTGTAATTATGGGATTCACAACTTCAAGCAGTGTTTTTGTCCTTGGTGTTGTTTTCTTCTTTGTAGCCTTCAACATGATGGAACCGCTTGTTCAGTCTATGATTAGTAAATTTGCCAAGGTTCACCAAAAAGGTGCAGCACTTGGTATCTCTAACTCAAGTGCCTACTTTGCAACTTTCTTAGGTGGAACATTTGCAGGTATCTATCTCAATGGCACAGATAGAGAAAATCTAGCTATCACACTTTCTGCAATTATAGTGATTTGGTTGATATGGACAGCTCTAAAGCTTCAAAACCCTACAAAACACTCTCATTTATACATCAATCATGATGATGTGGATTTAGACAAACTCACTGCTTTAGAACATGAACATATTGCAGAGTGGTATATCAACGAAACAGAAAACCTTGTAGTTATCAAGTATGTAAGCGATGCTATAAAAGAAGAAGAGTTACAGGCTAAAGTAGCTAAATAATAAGTTCTCACTAAAGACCGAGAAATGCCCTGCATTTCAAAGTCTTTCTTTTTTCCCTAATATATAAATATTATTATTGTGAAATAATTACAAGAGTGATGTAGTTTCAAGGGCTGATTGAGGAAGTGCACTATTGTGCATGACGAAAGAAGCAACGCAGAAAATACGTTGCTATTGTGATTATTTTTGTGGTGTTACGTACATATTGAAGTATCTACCTTCAAACTTAGGCGGTTTCTCCATCACTCCAATATCTTCAACCATTGGCCAAACTCGTAAAAGAACTTCTTTACCAGCTTCTGGATGAGCCATTTCACGACCTCTTAAGAATACGCGAAATTTAACATGAAAACCTTTTTCTAAAAATTCACGTGCATGTTGCACTTTATACTTGATGTCATTATCAGCAATTTTAACAGAAAGTTTAATCTCTTTCACAACGATTTTAACTTGGTTTTTTCTTTGTTCTTTGAGCTTTTTCTCTTCTTGGTATCTATATTTACCGTAATCCATGATTTTAGCAACAGGCGGTTTTGCATCTGGAGCGATAAGAACTAAATCTTGTCCTAATTCATTTGCTTTTTCCATAGCTTCATCAAAAGAGATAATCCCTAATGACTCTCCTCCATCTACATTACATCTTAACTCCGTTGCACGGATATCGTCATTCATTATGACGCGGTTTTTCTTTGTTGTCAAAAATTTACCTCATTTATTTTAGTTTGTATAAGCTTGAGGAAATCCTCTTCACTTAGGTTGTATTGCTCTCTAGTTCTTCTGTCACGAATCGCTACAGTTTTATTTTCTATCTCCTCGTCTCCGATGACCACAATCATCGGAACACGGGTTTTCTCTGCAATTCTAATCCGTTTATTCAACGAATCATTCTTAGCGTATATCTCACTATCGGCATTTATATCGATAAGTTTATCTGATAGTTGCTTAGCGTAATCTTTATGAACATCTGCAACAGGTACGATAGCTACCTGAGTAGGAGCGATAAACATAGGGAATTCACCGGCATAATGCTCTGTTAAAATTCCGATAAATCTTTCAAAAGAACCTAGAATAGCCCGATGAATCATAACTGGTTGAATTTTTTCATTATCTTCACCATTATATTCAAGCTCAAAACGAGCCGGTAGATTATTATCTAACTGAATTGTTCCACATTGCCACTCACGTCCGATAGCATCCGTGATTTTAATATCAATTTTTGGACCATAAAAAGCTCCGCCACCCTCATCTATTTCATAAACGAGATTATTTGCTTCCATCGCATTTATAAGTGCTGCTTCTGATTTTTCCCAAATTTCTGCATCCCCGACAGCCTTTTCAGGTTTTGTTGAAATCATCATTTTATATTCAAAATTAAACATTGTCATTAATTTATCAACAAAATCAACAACTTCAATAATCTGCTCTTCAATCTGATCCACTGTACAGAAAATATGTGCATCATCTTGCGTAAACTCACGAACACGGAAAAGTCCATGAAGTGCTCCAGTCAACTCGTGACGGTGAACCACCCCATACTCAAAATATTTAATCGGTAAATCTCTATAAGAGTGCAACTCATCTTCATACACTTTAATATGACCGACACAGTTCATCGGTTTAACACCAAACTCTAACTCATCGATATTGGTGAAGTACATATTTTCACCATAGTTTTGATAATGTCCAGAAGTTTTCCAAAGGTCTGAACGTAGCATCTCTGGTCCGCGAACCGGTTCATACCCACGTTTACGGTGCGCTTTAAAAAGAAGTGCTTCCAACCTTGCACGAAGACGTCCTCCTGCTGGCAACCAAATAGGGAAACCTGCCCCAACCTCTTCACGGAAAGTAAAAAGCTTTAGTTCATTTCCAAGTTTACGATGGTCGCGCTTCTCAGCTTCAGCGATCATGTCCAAATGAGCTTTTAAGGACTCTTTATCTGCGAATGCTATACCGTATATACGAGTCAGCATTTCATTTTTAGAATCTCCGCCAAGATAAGCACCAGCTAATTTAGTAAGTTTAAAATATCTAATCAAGCCGATATTTGGTAAATGCGGTCCACGGCATAGATCTTCAAATTCGCCTTGTTTGTAGATTGAAACTGTATCATCAGGAATTCTTTGCATTACAGCGAGTTTTAAATGATCATCTTTAAACTTCTCTTTTGCTTCGCTCATAGAAATTGCGTATTTTTCAATTGGATACTTTTTCTTTGCAAAAGAAAGCATCTGTTTTTCTATCTTTTTTAAATCCCCGGAACCTATCTCAGATTCAGTTTTGAAATCATAGTAAAAACCTTCTTTGACTGTTGGTCCTACATAAAATTTTGCATCAGGATACAGTGATTTTATAGCTTGTGCCATTAAATGCGCAGTTGAGTGACGAAGCACATCTAAAGACTCTGCAGAGTTATCAAGATGAATCTGTTCGCCTTCAAATCCTAATTCTTCAGCAGTTTGTAAATCAATAATTGTATCATTGTGTTTTATTGCGATTGCATTCACTTAAAATTTTCCTTTTTATAATTCTGTTTTTAATATGGCACCATTTGATGCATTTGATACAAGTAATGAGTAACGTTTAAGCCATTTAGATTTAACTGCATTTATATGCGGTTTCCAAGCAGCACGGCGTTTTTCAATCGTTGCTTCATCAACATTTAATTGTAAAAGATGGTTATCTGTATCTAATTCTATTTCATCCCCATCTTCTACAAGCGCAATTAACCCGCCTTCAGCTGCTTCTGGTGAAACATGTCCGATAGAAGCACCGCGTGTAGCACCACTGAATCTGCCATCTGTTACAAGCGCTACAGATTCGCCAAGTCCCATACCCATAATAAGTGAAGTCGGAGCAAGCATCTCTTGCATACCAGGACCGCCTTTTGGACCTTCATAGCGAATAACCACAACATCTCCAGCTTTCACCTTATGGCTCATTATCCCAGCTAATGCTTCAGTTTGAGAGTTAAAACAAACTGCTGTACCTTTAAACTGTTTCATATTCCCTGTGATTCCAGCCGTTTTAACAACAGCACCCTCTAGTGCTAAGTTACCAAAAAGGATTGATAAACCGCCAACTTGTGAATATGCATTTTCATTTGTATGAATAATACTTTCATCTAAAATCTTTGCGCCTGAGATTCTCTCTTCTAGAGTTTCACCGGACACCATTAAAGAGTCAAGGTGCAACAAGCCACCACGACGTGCCACTTCACTCATTACAGCATTCACCCCGCCGGCTCTGTTGACATCGTCCATATGGACAGTGCTTAATGACGGTGAAATCTTAGCGATATGTGCCACTTTATCAGCGATTTTATTGATATTTTCTATTTTATAATCAACATCTGCTTCTCTTGCGATTGCCAGTAGGTGAAGAACAGTGTTTGAACTTCCACCCATTGCCATATCCACCACAAAGGCATTATGTATAGCTTTTTCATTTAAAATGTTTTTCATTTTAAATCTCGGATCTTCTGCTTTTGCCATTTCAACCACACGTTTTGCAGCTGTTTTAACAAGTGCAATTCTCTCAGGAGTCATCGCTAAAATAGTTCCGTTTCCTGGAAGTGCTATACCCATAGCTTCACACAAAGTGTTCATAGAGTTCGCGGTGAACATTCCTGAACATGAACCACCTGATGGACAAGCTTCACACTCAATCTCATAAAGCTCTTCATCACTCATCTTACCTTCAGCATGTTGTCCAACTGCTTCAAATGCTGTGGCAAGGTCAATTGGTGTACCATCTTTTTTATGCCCGGCAGCCATTGGACCGCCTGAAACAAAAATAGTTGGAACGTTAACACGCAAAGCGCCCATAATCATACCTGGAACAATTTTATCGCAGTTGGGGATACAAATCATTGCATCAAGCTGATGTGCATTCATTACAGTTTCTATAGAATCTGCAATAATCTCACGAGACGGTAAAGAATAAAGCATTCCTTCATGGCCCATAGCAATGCCATCATCAACACCTATTGTATTGAAAACGAATGGAACCCCACCAGCTTCACGAATCGCCTCTTTAACTATTTCACCATATTCATGTAAAAAGAAGTGCCCGGGAATAATATCGATGTAACTATTTGCTATCCCTATAAACGGTTTATCAAAGTCTTCATCCTTCAAACCTGTTGCACGTAATAGTGAACGATGTGGCGCTTTGTCAAAACCTTTTTTGATAATATCACTTCTCATAAATTTCCTTCATTTATTTTCACTAAAACACTAGTGTATATTTATATAAATGCGATTATACCACTTTTTTTAAAAATTTATTCTAAAAACTCTTTACAAACAAAAAACAATCGGCTATAATTCCGGCTCACTTACTAATTTAGTAAGTATTTGCGGGAGTAGCTCAGTGGTAGAGCACAACCTTGCCAAGGTTGGGGTCGCGAGTTCGAACCTCGTCTCCCGCTCCATAATTATAATTGTAAACTGTGATTTTCATTCACTATGCCCGGGTGGCGAAATTGGTAGACGCAGGGGACTTAAAATCCCCCGGTAGCAATACTGTGCCGGTTCGAGTCCGGCCCCGGGCACCATTGGAATGAAAAGATAAACTGGTGCCATCGCCAAGTGGTAAGGCCGCAGCCTGCAAAGCTGCTATCCCCAGTTCAAATCTGGGTGGCACCTCCAGTTGTATGATATAATTCTTATCGCTACAAACACGTGGATCTTTGGCAGAGTTGGTCGAATGCACCGGTCTTGAAAACCGGCGAGGGTTATACCTCCCAGAGTTCGAATCTCTGAGGGTCCACCA
>JACKQG010002922.1_pt1 | contig 21640 bp, 19 predicted proteins | sample 8237621 | NCBI WGS metagenome assembly JACKQG01 (sample SAMN15677084, study PRJNA649215) | marine metagenome | biome: marine; feature: Black Sea; material: saline water; isolation source: suspended particulate matter (SPM) from the Black Sea western gyre | collected 2013-06-09/2013-06-10 | depth... | reverse complement strand
CTCTCGCAGCATTAACACCAGCTATCTCAATGGCTTCATCAACTGTTTTTACATCTTGCGTTCCTGCTTTTATTTCTATACCAAGAGATTCTGACACTGCTTTTCTTGCTGCTGTGATATGTTTAAAGCCTTTACCTGAACGTAATTCAGTGGTGAAAAAATCAACCATCTTTTCTTTTGTGGTTTGTTCTTTTTTGTTTTTTTCGAGCCATTTAAGCCCGTTATCATATGCCTCTTGAGCTGTTTTCCCTGTCCCTACCTGGAACATCCCTGGGGCAAGTATGTGGTATTCTTCATAGGGAGTGCCGCCAGGAACTTTGTTTTTATCACCAGGTACTGCGAGTGTGAACCCATCCCCGAAAGTTTCTGTTATTTTTTGTTTTAAGGGTTCTTCACTTACTTTTGCTTTTAATGCATCGAGTGCCTCTTCCCGAGTCTCAAACCCTTCCATCTTTGAAATATTATCATTATTGGGAATGACAAACCATTTCCCGGATTTTATCTCACTATCAACAATACCACCGCTTATAGGGTCTTGGTTTGTTGCCATGCCCCCGGGAGATGCTTCTGTCCATCCTTCAGGAAGTTCTTCTTTTTTGTCCGAAAAGATAAACTCTTTTATTTCTTCATCGGTCAGATACTCAAGCTTTCTTTTTATAAAAAGAGTTTTAGGAGAATCAAATGTTGATTGCCCGCCAGGAACAATTGAAACTGGTTGTGTTGATAAATAACCTGGCTCTATTTCATAAGACCTTACACCATTTTTATCTTGGTATATCTTCTGCCCATCTTGGTTTTTGCCAATAGGCTTATCTTCACCTTTTAAGAAAATTTCATTTGCCTTGCTGATAGCATCTTCTAATTTTGGGAAGATATAGGCTGTTGATAGGATATTACCTGAATCAATATCTTTAAATACGACATGGTATTTTCCGTCTTCAAGTCCTTTTGTGATGATGGACTGGACCCCATCTTCTTTATTGGTATATGTTTTGACGACTTCGGGTTTTTTATCTTTCTTTAATAAGCCTGCACGTTTACCCCAAAGCCTATCTTTCCGCTCGTTTAACTTCTTTATTCTATTATGATGGGTATCAAAGTTCGCAGGATTTACAACCGCTTCAAGCTTTTCAATCTGTTTTTCGATTTGTTTTATCCTACTTGATATGTCCTCAACCGTCTCAAGTTCTGTGTCTTTTGTTCTCCAATCAGGGGATTTGGGTTCAGTCTTGGAGGAATCTTTATGTAACTGAGAAAGATCAGGATAATCCGGATGTGAGTCTATCTTGCCGTCTTGGATGGCTTTTTGGACAATTTTTCGATGCGACTTAAACCGAATATTTTTCCCACCGTGACTAGAAAAAGTCCATGGGTTTGAAAGATCAGAATTAAGGGCTATTTTATCGGCTTCCGATATTCTTCCTGTTGCCTCTTCTATATATTCTTCTGACTCATCATATTCTTTTCTGCTAATCTCCCAAGGCTCTTTACCCTCTGCTGGGGTGGTTGGCTTTTCTTGGGGGTTTGCTTTGTTCCAGATGTCGGTTAGTTGAGGCTTTGCCCAATCTTTAAGAGTTTCAAACCCTTGATTTTTAATAGTTGAAAGTTCTTCAATTTCTTGTTCTACTTTCTTAAAGGTGTTCCTGCCTTGCGCTGAATACCTATCAAACCCATACATGCTTGATTCAAGCTTATCAATATAGTCTTGAATTTTGCTGTTAGAAAATGTAGCACCACTATTGCCAAATTTGTTTCTGATAAATTCTTTTATAACACCACCTGCGTGGCTTTCCACAAACTCATCAGCACTCTTGTGATTTTTAGCCTCAGCCTCAAGGGATTGCGTATCAGATACAACCTCGCCTTCCACCCCTTCCTGAATAGCAGTATCAGCCTTGGCAGGTTTTTTATCTTCTCTGTTAATGCTTGGGATATTAAGGATTCCTACTTGGAGCCCTTTCATATTGGCTTGTCTTCTTTCTAAAGCCCTTACAGATGCTTCTCGTCTATCTTCAACAGAGATTCCTTTTAATAAAGTTTCACCTTCTGGTAATAATGAAGGGTGGCGCTCCATAATTTCAAGTGGAACAAATTTACCATTCCTAATATCTGTTTGAGCCTGGATGAATTCTTTATCTGTGGTTGTTTTCGTTGCCTGGTCAGACATTTTAGCCTGTCTTCTTTCAAGGGCTTCCACGGATCTGTGCTTTTTGAATTCAGCAATATTTTTTTCTAACTCGGCAAGGCCTTCATTGAATGGGACACCCTCTGAAAACAAAGCATTGATTTCTCTTTGTGATTGATCTCTTACCTTAAAATCAGTTGTAGTTTTAAAGGTGTTTATAATGTCTTCTACTCTTGAAACTTCTCTCCCTGCATATTGGGCGGCTTTTTTTCTTTTCTCAAATTCAGAATCAAAGGATTGATTATATCCCTCTTCCTCAAGGTAATTATCAAGCTCAGACCGTTTGCGCTGGATACTGCTTAATATCCCTGTATCTAATTTCTGTGGTCCTCCACCAAGGGCGTTATTTATTATCTGATTAAATCTGTTTACAGCATCATCAGATGTTGTTGCATCCGTTATGCTGGGGTTTTTAGTTTCATGGTCTGACAAAATTGTGTCTATCTGATCACTGAATTCCAGGAATCTTCTATCAGATTTTAAAGACTCTACTTGATCCTTTGTTACAGATCCAGATTTTAAGCCATCCGATATTTTGTTTAAAAACTCAACTGAAGCAGATCCTTTTCTAATCGCATTAATTGATGCAAAATCAACTATTGGCTTACTTAATGGAATTTCCTTGCCCTGGCCTATAAACTCCGTTGCTGTTTCATACCATACTTTTCTTTCTTCTGGATCGAGTCTCCCGGCAATTTTGTTTGCAGCATCAAACCGTTTCTCTTTATCCTCACTATTTAAGTCATTATATAACGATTTGGCCTTATATGCGTCTGCTCCATGTATGCCTGCACCAAAGAGTAATGGCATTAAAATAGACGGGATTATAGCCTGTTTCGCAGATTCTCCCGGGGAGGGCGTTAAAAGCCCCGCTTCTTGTGCACTTTTAGCCTGTCCATACCCAGCAACCATCTCAGAACCCATTTCAAATGGGACTGTTTTTGCATATGCAGACAAAAACTTTTTGGCACCACCAGGCCCAGCCAGTTCTTTTATTGTGCTTTTGATACCGTTTTTAACGGCATTTTTGCCCAACAAACCAAAGAATGTTACAGCTGCAAGATCGCCGGCAAGCTCGGTTCCGAATTCAAGTGAAGATGATTTAAGAGCATGTTTGTTTGCAATTCCATGAATTTTTTCTTCTGGTATTCCTTTCTTTTCCAACTCTTCAACAGCATCTTCATATGTGTTCTGATATGTACCAGCAAAGAAAGTCCCAAATAATGTACCCATACCACCGATTACCGCACCGATAGGACCACCAACTGCACCACCTGCAAGAGCACCAGCAAATGGAGTTAATGAAGCAGGGATACTTTGCGCCGTTCCCCTTAATCCTTCCATCAAGAAACCGTCATCCCTGGCTTGCGGTTTAAAAATATCGTACTTTTCTTCGGCCACATCCGCTAAATCGGATAGATACTTGCCTAATTTTGCAACAGGGTTTTTTTCTTCTTCGGGGTCAAGGTCGGTCATTCTCATGCCGCCGGCGACACCTTTCGCTGCAGCAAGGCCCCCTTGGGCTAAATCACCTACCAGACCATAATCTTTTGGTTTCGGCTTGCTTTGTATATTGAAATCATCTGCTTCTTTACGATATAGATCATATAAAGCAATCTTTTCATCATCAGGAGTTTTTTTCCAATCTGGATCAGTCGTAACTTGATCAACAAAAGAAAGGTCTATTAATTTGGATTTTGTATCATCATCCAGGCTGTACCATTCTTTTTCTTTCATAAAAGAGAAATCCATTATATCAACCTTATATAAACTTTATTTTGGGGTTTGTCTGAAGTACGGCCTGCCTTTCTTTTTATTTTCCTTCGCGTACTTTATAGCCTTGTCTATCATCTCCTGTGTAGGTTCTTTGCCATCTCTCAAATGTTTTTTGTCCATCAAACTCTGATTAGGCGTTATCAGTGGGATCTCTACCTCTTCACCGTCAATAACAGCCATATATGGTCGCTGTTGCTCTTTCGTTTCTCTGAACTTGTTTAAAAGCTTTGTAGGCGGAGTCCCAAGAATAGAACCTCCCTTTGACAATGGAGACCCTGTTATGGGGTCTATGTTTGGTTGGCCGTCTTCTGTTATATCCGGTTCTTCATCTTTGATTGTTATATTCGGTTCTTCCTCTTTGATGGATTCTTCGCCGGTATCATATGGATGAAGAACCGGATATAGATGCGGTCCGTCCACATCTTTATCTGTGGTTAAAATACCTTTGTCGATTTTTTCTTTAGAATTGGATAAAAGTTTTAGTTTTTCCTGCAATTCCTGTAACGCTGAAAGCCCTGTTTTTTCCCCAGAAGGGGAAAATCCGGATATTTGCCCTGCTAAAGTGCTGGCTTTTTCTTCAACTTCAGACGTGGGGGGCAGATCTCCGCTTAACGCCTTTAACGTGTCTGTATAAACTTCGTTATAAAGCTTTTCTCTTTCAAGGCTTGGTTTGGTTTTGCTGGTTTGAGACGACTTAATTAATGCCTTTGCCTCTTCTTCGCCATAAAGAGTTTTTAAGAAGTCATATAACTTTTCTGTTTCTATCGGCCTCTTTGATACCAGTTTTTCGGCGTTAATTATGTTTTCCCTTTCAGCCTCTATTTTTTTATCTGTAATACCTGTTGTGAATTCTTGTTCTTTAGCCAGGATACCCTCTCTATGGGTTCTATCTTTCACATTCTCGCCCGATAAAAAAGCCCTATATGCATTCTCTCTTTTCTCTATGGCATCGAGTTTCGCCTGTTCCAGCTTTGCTTTTTTTTCAGAATCAAGCAATTTTAACTTTTCTTCTGCCCCGCCAGCCGCTGCACCACCAACAACACTTAAAAGACCACCTGCCCATGAACTCATCACATACCTCCTTGTGCAAGGATACCCTGCTGTTGTTCCTGCGGTTGCCCTTGCGGTCTCTGCCTGCTCTCGATTTGGACTGCCATCTCCCGGCCTTTCTCTGTCTGTTTAGCCTCTTCACTTAACTGTGCAAGCTCTTCCTGGGTTATTTTCCCCTGTTTAACAGCCTTATCAAGATACATACTTACTGCTGCCTGGAATACCTGAGCTTTTTCTTCTTCTGAAAATGGCTCAATGCCTGCTTTCTCAGCAAGCGTAATTATTTCTCCCATCAAAAAATTGGCCCCGTGGACAAGAGCATCCTTTGAAATATCGACATTAGATGATAACGCAGAATCAACAAGCCTTGTTATAATATCAACAGTTACCTCTGCTGTGGCCTGGACCTTGTTTGCGCTACCCTTTATTTTCCCAACTATACCCTTTACTGCTTTTTCGCTATGGATAATATTCATCCCATTTATAACAAGAATATCAAACTCTTCTTGTACCTTTGGATCGACAGCTTGACTTGTTTCAGGAGTGTCCTGTACTTGATTTGGTTCCATGGCTCCCGCCTTTAAACTGCAACGTTAGTGGTTACGTTTGTATTGACTTTTGTATAGTTTTTCCAAAGTTGAGGAATTGTAGCATTAGCCACTTTCTTTTCATAGTCAACACTTACTTTATTTGATGCTTTTTTTCTATCCTCTTCTCTGGCCTGCCATTCGGCAAGATCTTTTTTAGAAGAAGACTCCATCATTGATGCACCGAGTTTCATAAGGCCCTCTGCCCCACCTTTTACAACGCCTGCCTGGACCTCTGGCGACATTCCGTTCCATAATTTACTGAACCATGATCCGCCGGGTTGTTGGACAACTGGAGCTGCTGGCGTTGCTTGGGCTGTTGGGGCTGCTGGGGCAGAAGTTAGAACATTCGGGCCGCCTGAAACAGAAGGATTCACGTCCAATGTTGGTGTCGCTAATATGCCGGTTGCTGGTGCTATTTTACCCGCTGCTGCAGCACCATACATTGCATCTCCTGGCACTAACCCTGCCGTGTTCCCTGCTGCCGTTCCTGCCCCGGCTGCACCTCCAAGCCCGGATACAACTCCAGCGGAGACACCACCAACCACAGCACCCATTAAGGCCCCCTTTAAAATATTCCCCCCTGTTATGGCCGCTGTTGCTGCACCGATTACTGCTCCGGTTACTATTCCGGCTGCTACGGCTCCCGCCAATGTTCCGGCTGCTGTTATTCCTGTGGCCGCTACCGCTGCCGCTCCGCCCGATGCCCATATTGCCACTGGTGTCGCTATAAAAGCCATTATATTTCCCCCTTACAAAGTCCGAATATTATTTGATCATGCAGTTTCCAGTTTTTTAAAAAAGATTTCCTGCAAACACCTTCTCTTTTAAATCCGACATCTGTTACCAGTTTGATCGTTCTGTCGTTATACTCTGGAATCAATGCGACCACTTTTAAATATTTCGTATTTCTAAAACCCCAATCGATAGCCTCTTTTACAAAAGCATGTCCGGTTCCCCACATTTTAGGAGTTGTTGCAATATGAACATAACAGGATATGCTGTTCATCGGATCTATCCGGATAACACCCTGCTTTGTATCATTTACAAGATAAATTATACTTGGGTGGATAACAGGTTCATGATTAACCGAATTGTCGTCTATCAAATAATCATATACTTTTGGATCATTGACAATTCCGGAAATAAGAGATTTATCTATGCATCTAAAAATCATGGCCCGCCACCCGGAACTCCATAATCCACGTTATTACCAGGTGCATTGTCGTCCGGATCATCATCATCATCATCATCATCATCAACAGTATCAACCACAAGCCAATTTATCTCTACCTCATAAAAGTCCGCCACAAGTTCCAGGTTGGCTTGATAAATATCACCAAGTGAATCAATCGCTTTCGTTTTTTCTACCACGGATAACTCCGGGTTAATCTGGATTGCAGCCACATTTGCCTGGTATGTGTCTCCAAGGGTTGTAATCTGATTTGCAAGATTAACCTTTTCAGTTGAATCCAGGTCGAAGATTTTTAATGCTTCTTCAGCTGCTATGTCTGCATTATTTCTAAGTGTTTGAGCTGCTTCCTGAGAATCGCTTAATGCCTGAGTGTCTTTTGCTTTTTGTGCCGCTGCCGCTTTATCTGTTATCGCTTTTTGTTTTGCCGCTTCTTTTGCTTGCTCTGCTTGCAGTTTTGATAAAGCTATTCCCTGGTTGCCTTCTTGTGCCAATAAGCCTGAAGCTTCTGCAGCGTCTTGCGCGGATAATTGAGAACTCGCACCACCTTGAACGTTTACAAGGTTCGCTTGGCTGCCATAATCTTGGACACCCTTGGCGCCTGATATTTCTCCCTGGTATCCGGCTAATGCAGCGTCGAAAATATTCTGGGCATCCTGTGAAGCAATCGGAAGAGCTGCTTCAATCGCTGCTTTTTGGGTGGCTTCTCCGGCTAATGTTGAATTTAAAAGGCCTCGGCTGTTTGCATATTCTTTCCCTTTCAAGTCTGCTGCCTGCATGTATGGGCTACCGGAAGAGAGAATTCCCTCAAGCTTACCTTCAACAGTATCAGCATATGGAGGCTTGTAAACACCCGGGGGAACATAATCTGTTGCAGGCGGCGGAGTAACGTTTGTAAAAGGGGTTACTGTTCCTAATGATGGGACAAAAGGATCATCGCCTGCGGTTCCTGGTCCGCCGCCGGGATCTGGATCTGGGTCTGGGTCTGGGTCAAGTATACCAACAGTAGTTACCCCTTTTAAAAATTCCTGAACATTTGCATCGGTTATTTCATATTTGCCACCGGAACCGGCATTAAAAGCTTCTTTCACTCCTGATACCGAAATATTATTGTCTGTCATTAACTTGTTTAATTGATCTGCGGTAAATTTTCCGCTCTCAACAAGTTTTACAAAATCTTCTGGAGTTTTAAACGGGCTCCCCGTTTTGCCTATCCATCCAAAATCGGCAGGTGGAACAGTGTTGCCTGCATACGGGTTTACATATGGTACTGGGGTAGGAGGGGTATACGTTGTTGGCGTGCCGTATTGAATCGGAGGAGCCGCCTTTGCTTTGGCTACTGTGTTATCATGCGACGGTTTTATGTCCGCTAAAGCTTTGGTGGTTGCAGGAGTTGTGCCCTGGTTCCAATCAATGTTCCCATTACGGGCAAGATGATCAGTGGTATTCTGCACAGTGACCGGAGCTTGACCTTTGTAAACAGTATTATATAAATCTGTCAGCTGCTGCTTTGTTCCTTTTACTGCGGCAAGATCTTTGGCTATCTGAGGCCCTGACGTCTTCTCAAGATACGTTTTTGCTTGCTGCGCATTATCGAAAGTTATATCTCCCACGCTTAAATTTGCCATCCATCCCCCTTATCGTACAGCACGTCTTATAACGTATTGAATTGTGATCCCATCTAATTTATGGCCTGCATCAATTGCGCTTTGCCCATAAATACGCAACCCTATATTTGTCCCGTTCCCTACAATTGGTATAGACGTATCGCTTGACGTCTCTGCATCCCAAAAGAACTCCTCCCAATTTGAAACGTCCCATAATCCACCCTGGCCTTGTGCAACAATATCAACCTCTTCATGATCCGGGATATTTGAATTCCCATAGGAATAAATAGGCTGATATCTAAAAGCCGTGTAACCGCTTGCATCCAATTCTATTGAAGCGGTCTTATAAGATTTGATATATGTTGGTGATTTTGAATGATTGAAAGGAAGGAATAACAGGAAATCTATTTCTTCACCATCAAAACTTGTCCCTCTTTCAAGCTGATAAACCATGCCCTCATCAGAACCAAAAAATAATATTTCACGGCCATTTGCATCCTCTCCGGACTCAGTACATGCAACATTATCAGGATAAAAAAATTCAGTAAACGCAACTCCCTTATCCATTATTGTCATGCAAATTCCAGTACCATTGCTGCCATAAAGCCGATATTGATTTTTAGCTTTGTATGTGATTGAGGCTGTTACGACCTTAACCATGGCCGCAATGCTTTTTTGTATCCGCCGGCTGATTGTATTTATTGCAAAATTTCCATATCTGTCGGTTGGTTCTATTTTTATTATTCCACGATCATCAAGACAAAACACATGACCAATACGCCTTATTGTCCTTGGCAGACCTCCGATCTCGTCAGAAATATCGTCAAGGATAAAATCAGATATTGAATTACCGATCAATTGATTGCTTGAATTTCTTGAATTTATGCAAAGCACATCACCAGGGAGCCTGGCATATCCAGTTATATCGTCCCCCAGTCCTATTTCTGTTGACCCTGTTAATGCTGTGAACTTAAAAGGTTCTCCAATACCAGAATTTTGAGACGATGCTTTAAATGAGAAAAAAAGCTGCTTTTTATGGGCATAAACATATTCAGGCGTATCCGTCACCATGTTTGTGTTTATCGGAACATAAGTCGTCCCATCAAATTCAAAACCTCTGTTTAAACCATCACACCCATAAAGGCGCAACCGATCAAGACTCGCATAAAAATTATGTTGGATTATTTCATACCGGCCACCAGGTGTTATCGTGATAGCTGTTGCAAGACTTCCGGACGTGGCTTTCGTTACCGCCCCAACCTGGAAATCATTTGTCGCATTAAAGGTGCCAACAATCGTTGTAATGATCAACCTGCCTGCAGCCGTACCACCTGCCCATGTCCCGGTTTCATGCACAACTCTTTTGACAAGTGCTGTTGCACCGCTTACCAGTTGTGTTATTGTATCTCCATCAAATATTTCTCCAACTCCGGTATCGAAACTTATCTCATGGAATAGTGGTACTTCAACCCATCCAGCGGCGCTTTCTTTAAAAATCATACCGGCTGTTCCACCAGGATTGTCAACAAAACAATACAGGGTACCTTTTAATAATTTAAGGCCTCTTACTGGTCCGCTACCTGCCGGTTTTAAAATGTCCGCCCTGTATTCATCGGCCACAGCCCCAAGAGCGACAGCATCTAAATATATTGTTGTTTCCCCGGATTCAACAAGATCCCCTGTTATTGACCCAACCGGACTACCTCCGATATTTACAACCTCTTCCTGAAAAACGCCCACTATCTTTGTAATATCGATATAATCGGCTCCAACAATAACCACAACACCAGTGGCACCTGAATCAACGCCGGTTACCGTATCCCCAACAGAAACAGTATCTGTAAAGCTGAACGGGACATAACTATATACACCATCAGACGGTGACGGTTGTCCGGAATACCGTTCATAACCATCAATCAATGAATATCCACCCTCTGTGTCTGGGACATAATTAAGGGAAAGATCAAGAGAACCTAAAGGTTTTTGCATCCTTGGTGTAACAAGGTCAAGTCCACCACGAAACGGTACATAATCCGCTTTCCATGGAATTTTTGGAAGTTTCACGCTAACGGCCTCCCAAATGTTACTTTGGGCAAATATTTGAAACGCATTTTATTTGATAGCTTTTTGTATTCAAGTTGAGCATGTGCGTATAGATCCGCAGCGCCAAGATCACCGGAATACAACATTAAAGCCTTCCAGACTATTGCCATATGAAACTGTGTCGCAAATAATGGTTCATCCGCATTCGCTGTCATTATGTGCGCTGATCGATAATACTGGCCGTCTATTGTATATACCTGTTCAGATATCGGATATGTCATGAGTGAATCATCCGGTTTGACCGTGATTACAATCGGTCTACCTGTTTGTGACCTGAAAGCACCGAAATTATAGTATGATCTAAAAGTCTCCCATGGTTCAAAAACAAGGAAGGTTTCATCACTCTCTGTCAAATATACCCTGAAATCATTTGTTTTCCACTTGCCAAAATCACTTAACGCAACGCCTGTCGGAGTATATGTCGCCGTGCCAATAATCGTTGAGAAATCAAAGCTTTTCTGCAGAAACCTCCATGTCGGGTGAAGGTTCTGAATTTCTTCATATGCTTCTGAAACCCATTGGACAACCCTTAGTAACTGTCCGGTTTGGGCAACAACGCTTGACGGTCCTGTCCCTGGAATGCCAGCTTCACTCCGTGCCCTCTGGCATATCTCCAAGAAATTCATTACGCTGCAGCCTCTTCCCGCAGTATGGCATCCAGCCATTCAATCCCATATTTATGAGGATCTTTTTTCACAATGAACAGATCTTTAAGAGACGTGTTTTGAAGCATGACAAACTTATCCCGCTGTGATTCGTCCGGTACATGCTGCTCATACCTGGTAGTCCTGTTTCTCGCCAGGGCTTCAACGAAACACCGCCTGACCCATGTATCAACGCCCCTTATGATAGGCTGATTGATTCCGTTGACATTTGGGACAATAACCGGATTATCTTCTTTGTTTGATGATTTCTGAACATAAATCAAGACTTTCTGATTCATGAAAGCCTCTAACTCCGCTGTTTTCACGAAATCATTTTCAGAAACTTTTTCAATTGGCCTTGTTACGCCGAGTTCCCTGCCGTCAATTGGATCGCTATTATAGAAATTTTCTCCGGTCGCCTCATACTCTTTTTTGCTCCTGGTTACCGTTTTTGTCAACGCTTCCATTTGCTGCCCAATCCGTTCCATAAATTTTTCAAAATCTGATTTGGTCACGTACCCCTCAGCCTTTGGATCTTTTTTGGGTTCTATTTTTGTGGGCTCTTCTTTTTTAGACATTGGATCTCCTTTTAAAAAGATGGGGAGAGAATTCCCCCCACCTATTTTTATGGAATAATTTAGATTAAACGCTCAGCGGGACAACTGGCACAGAGAACAGGTCAACATATACGTCTGTAACGCTTGCCTTGCTGAAATCATCAGTTCCGCACAGGAATGTAACACCATCAGTGTCAATCCTGATATATCCAATCGCACATTTACTGGCCGATGGTGTTGGGAACCTCACAACATCTGCACTTGCGGTTAAAACTTCTTCCCCTTTCAACGTGGTAAGGTTGCCGGAAGAATCAAGTTGAACCAGATAAATACAAGTCGTATCAGCTGCCTGTGTATCAACTGTGGTCCCGTCTTCATTCGTGACCACAACAGGGATGTCCGCTGCATCAGCCTTGTGATACAATACACCATTGATAACAAAATCAACACCGGCACCGTTTGGCGCTGCAATGTCGACATCCTTGGCATCAGAATTACCAATTTTTAAACCAGCTTTTGACAGGCAAAATGTCCCGCCTCTGGGATCGTCATTAAGATTCATTTTACTCACCGTTCCTTTTTAAAAGTTTATGTAATGAACTTCTCGTATATCGTCAACAAGTCAGCTGAAAGATCCTCCTTCTTGTCCAGGTCGATTAATGCTTTTTTGATCATTTCCGTAGCAACCTCTCCAAATTCAATGTTTTTGACAAGGGGTGGTTTCGGCTCATTCCAAAGGACCTGATTCTTTTCTTGCCTGAGATTCAGCAATTTGTTTTCTTTATCACTGAATGACAGGTCTTCTCTTGCAACCCGCAAAAGTTTGAGATTCATAAAACTTCCTTTAACTGGAAGGATGTTTGACAATAACACGCGTTCAAGAACACTTAGTTTCATAACATTATCTCCTGTTGACAAACCTGGTATAAACCGTGGGAAAGCTCGCCAGGAACAAGCCTTTCGGTGGGTCCACCTATCCCACGGGTTTTCATTATGCGGCCTCTGCGTTATAATACATCAGGTAAGCAAGGTTCCCATCAGGCAACCTTATCTTAATCGAACCATCAGTGTTTGCAGGGGCACCACCGGTACTGTCATAAATCATATTGCCGGTTGCTGCTGTCCATCCTCTAAAGTCGAAAAGGACTGCATCATCATCAACGTCGGCCATACCAGTGGCGTCACCGCCATTAACAACAAGGAAGCAGGAAAGCAGGGTGCTGCCCCCCGGATCACTTGTTGAACCATCAGAATAAATCTCAGCTTCAACTGCTGCCATGGTTACATTACTGACAAGAGCAACATCTGGAATATGCAGCGTACATCTTGCAGCAATCCCTTGGCCTGTGACGGTTCCTGTAGCCCCGAAATTCAATGAGAGATGTGCGCCATGGGCAGTTCCGGCAGCGACATCTTCAACAGTCGTGAAAACTCTAAGAGCCTCACCGCCACCGCCTGCACCTGTTAAATACTGCCTCAGGTACATACCACGGTTGTCGCCGGAAGTTGCGCCATTGTCAAAATAGAATGCCATGAATTTCATATCAGGAGTATCTTCAACAACTCTCGCACCAGATGTGCCGGCCTTAATGATACCGCCATCAGTATTCGCTGCAGCGACTGTATTGCTGGAGAAGTCGATTCTTGAATCCCCAACAAGAAGAAGCCCATTTGCGCTATTATCCCAATGTAAATATGCACTTGCAGTCGCGCCGTAAGCCGTTAAATCAATACCCTTAGCGTCTGCGCCTAAAACAACAGATCCGTTTGTATCACCATCGGCATCAAACCTGACCAGATAACCGGCTGTGGTTCCATACCAAACGAAATCACCTGCCGGAGTACCAGAAACACCAATTTGTAACGCTGCTGTAGTCCCGACCCCAGTAATTTTAATGCCGGTACCACAAGCCCCAGAGATATTAAGACCAACAGCGCTGCAGGCAGAAGCAATCTCGATACCATCTGTCATCGCGCCAGTGGCTATCTTGATTCCGTCTGTTGCAGCACCAGTGATCAAAATCCCGGCAGCACACGCACCGCTTATTGCAATCCCGGCAGCGGACCCCGTCCCGGCAAGTGAAATCATATTCACGCCGGAAAATCCGCTTGTTACTGAAATTGCTGTTGTGCCATCTGCAGAAATTTCTATACCTGTGGTAAACGCCCCTTCAATTGAAATCGGGGTTGCAGTTGCTCCAAGCGTTATCGCCTTATGTGTATTGTCATCATTCAACAATAACGCAGCTATATTTTTTATACTCCTTTGAATTCTCCTACTCGGGATAGTATTCAAAAGAGAAGGTAAATAATCAGTCATTTTTCCCGCCTATCGCCCTGGTAAAATCACAGGGTCTTTTTTAAAGGTCCGTAGCCGCACATTCAAGCCGCGTCATCCAATTTTCATTCAATCGGACACTCGAATACCAGAAATCAGCACCGACATATCCAAACATACCGCTGGGGTTTGCATGGTTTTTATCTTTTGAAGAGATAATTGTCGGAGAGATTGCTGTCCATCCATGTCCTTTTAGAGAAACATGACCCCAGGCCTCTTCAGCCATGATGATCAAAGGATAAACATCAATGTTGGTTAAATTAGCGGCAACCATCCCGGTTACGCCAACAGCCGCACCAGCTGCAAGGAACGGAGCAAACAACGGAGAAGTAACGAATCTGAATTCTTCACATGCACCCAACTCGCGCGGATGTATGGCTGTAATCCCTGATCCGTATTCAACACGTTTTGTAAACCCTGGCAAATCCCTTACATCAGCTGACATATCCGTATGCATAAAAACAACATACGCAGGTTCAACAGGCGATGTATCGAAATCTGGCCCGGCAGAGATTTTTGATGTTACATGCTTCCCACGGTTCTTTTCCATAGACCTCGCTGCTGACCTGAGTTTGGCAAGGCTGACCGTTGAATTAATCCCAACCCGGGTGCTTCCATTTGCATAGATAACACTGGACCCTGATTTAATGGCTCCATAACAAACCAGTTCTGCAACTTCACCCAAGGTTTCCCCGGTAAGTTTTGACTGGTCTTCGGGAATATCATCTTCATACATCAATTCCGCTTTGCTTGAAAACTTGAACAGGATCGCGTATTGCTCCAGTGTTACAGATACGTCGGTGTATGAAATGGTATTTGCATTTGGCGTAACCCCCTCAGAGGTAACAAAGTTTGCCGGCGTAATGCTCGGGGTTTCTGAATAGCCAGTAGCGGGGTTTGCTTGAACTGTTGAATTAAACGGGCGCAACCGTCTAAAAACGATTGTATCCGTTGATCTCTGTGGATGCATCTTTTGCATTCCGAAAGTGCCAAGTACCATAATATTATCAGCATGCTTGAGCATTTTCATCTCTGCCTTGATAATATTACGGCTGCTTATCGGAGTGCTATATTTTTGAATAGCCATGATAATTTCCTTTATTATCCGAAAACCTCACGCCTAACGCTGTCTCGCAATTCTGCCTCAGTCATATCGGCCTCGGATTTCTGATTAAAATGTTTTCTGTTTGTGGTTTTGGGTTTTATGGAAGCTTGCAGCCTTTTTTTTCTTATTTCTTCAAGTGTTTCAGGGACGACTTCTTTTGAAAAATCCCTTTTAAATGTGTTGAGAACCTTAACAGCATCGACTGCTTTCTGAGAAGTTTTAGCAACCGTTTGGACTTCAGCGGGTTGCATAGCCAGCCAATTTTGATAGTCATCACTTGCAACAACCTCCTGCCAGTCTGGATGAACCACTGAAACAAACTTTATTTCATCTTCAATAGATGTTGTTTTGTTCGTTTTTAGGTCAGTGATATCTTTTCGGAGAGATTCAATAACGGATTCACTTTTACTAAGTTTCCCCTTGATTCCTTTTGCAATGTCTGGGAATTCTATCTCAACATCGTTCCAGGCTTCTTCGTCCTCCTCTTTCTTGGCAAGTTCTTCTTCCGTCGGCTGTGATTCTTTGGCTTTTTTTTCTTCCGACAGCTTATTCGATATCGAGCCTATTCTGCTCTCAGTTTGTTTCAGGCGTTCTCCGAATCTTTCAAAGTCAGAGAGTTTGCTTGAAATCGTATTAATCTTTTCCAATAAATCGGAATTAACATTTGCCAGAGGGTCCTCTTTTTCGGCCTGGCCATACGTTATAGCCTTGCCGTCAAAAACCTCGGCTTTAATATCTTCTCGATCTTTGGCCTCTTGTCTGATTTCTTCTTTTTCGGCTGTGTCTTCCATTGTCTTACTCCTTCTGTCCAGCTTACTAGGTGGACCGTTTTGAGGCGGAAACCGGCTCGTTAAATATTTTTTTGGTTAGGGTATAAAAAAAAGGGCAAACGATGTATACGGACACCGTATTGCCCTTTTTTTTATCTTAGCTGCTTCTCATCCGGCCAGATAATATGCAGACCCTAATTGTATTGGCTTACTTTTTCATTTTACTGTTTCCTGTATTGATAATATTTTTTTCAAGACTTTGATTTCACCCCTTAAAGTAGCGGTTTTTTCCATTGTTAAAGATATATCATTTTTTTTTCTGCATTTGTCAAGTTCTTCTTCTGCCCAATTCTTAATATACGCCCAGGTGCCGGAATAAGGATTGAAGGTACCACCTTCGTTGGTATTGCCTGGAAGTGAAGCTACAAAAGGTTCTTCGCTTTTTTTATCACCTTTCGCTAAACCGAAAAGATTGAAAAAATTTTTACCCATGTCCCACCACCTTTAATGTTGAAACCCGTCTCACTTCCCTTAACCATTCTGGCTTACCGATCTCAACCCACCCACCATCGAGTTTCGCCCCTGCCTCAATAATGCTGTGGCCGATAGGGTTAAGTTCTTCTACAACAAGCAGATCGCCAAACATAAAAGACTTAGCTTCACCTATGGTTGCAATCATTTTACCATCTTCGTGTCTAAAAAATTGTCCTGGTTTCATTATAACCTCCTGGTTACGTATTCGCCTTTGCAATTAACTCCATAACATCTTCTATCGCTCCGGCAACACTATGAGATACCCCGGAAGACATCTCTATTTTTACCTCAGTCAAATTCTTTTGCGTGACAGATAATATTTGATCAGCTTTGATAAACAAAGAGTCTGTGTTCGATTCAAATTCGACAAATCCCGTATACCTTTTTTTGCTCTTTTCCCAGCGTTTCATGGCTTACTCCTTAATCCTGGTACGCTTTTCCGTCCTCGGCCCGGCCCTCAGGCTCTACCAATGGTTCGGCAACTTGCGGACCTTTTTTGTCAGGCCCAGCCAGATAAACCTGTGTTTTTAATTTAGCCGAAGAATCAGCAAGCTTTGCCTTAATCTGGTCCAGACTGATCTCTTTGTTTTGTGCGAATTCCATCATCTTGATATTCTGATCCATTTCTTTCATCCTGTATTTAAACTCTCTCTCTTCCCTGGCATCCTGTAACTTGGCCTGCAATTCTTTCTCTGCTATTTGAGCTTTGATATTCGCGCCCTCGATATCTGTCTGCGCTCTCATCTCAGCTGCCGCAATTCTCGGATCTTGTTGTTGTGGCATCTTAGCCCGGTCCTCAAGCGCTTTCTTATAATCCTCTTCGCTTTTAATAATGTCAAGATTTAACGCAGAGAACAATTTTTTAAGAGCCTTTTCCCAATCAACCAGGATAGCAGCATCAGGATCATTCTTATAAGCCATTACCTGCATTAACGTTTGCGCTCTTTGATCTTTTTGCAGTAAGACAGATGTTCCTCGTGGATCAACATTGAAATCTCCTTTTATTTCCGCTTTTTCGCTGTACTGCATCAACCAGTGATAATATCGCGTGATATGTGGGACTGTAATCTGATCGTCAAACCGCTTCACCCTGCTTCTTAATCCTACGTTGTGAGCATCAACCATGATATTTGTGGCTCCCAGGGTTTCTGGCATTTTCTGCTGTTCGCCCTGGAAAATAGTCGGAATAGAGGTTTCAAGATCAACAAACTTTAAGACCAATTCTATTACAGCTTCCAGGTCTTTTTGATTGTTGGCAATTTGAAATTGTTGAAAAGCCTTTCTGACATCGCCGTCCTCTGCGTATTCGTCGATCATGCGCCATATTTTTTTGCCAGTGATTTCCCAAACCTCGTCAACCGGTTCAACCCCTGGCCCGATCACAATATTTGCCCCGGAAGAATCCCCCGCATTGTCCATCATGGCCCTGAACGCAGCATTGAGTATCCGTTGTAACCAGGCCATCATCCTTGGAATCCCAATCCCCCAGGGAAGATCCCGTACACTTGTCCATTGGAAAAAATCATACGGCAGCTCCCCAGTATCAATTTCGTTTAGCTCCACTTTGATCGGCCTGTCATTGACAAAAACAACGACCCCGGAAAAAGACTGTGCTATCTCATCGTGTTTGAGATTAATCCCCATGGCCTCAAGGTCTTCTCTCGTTATATCACCTGAGTACGTCCACATCTCATATAGATCGCCCTTTTTTGCCAGTGTTTTTTTGATCATATGCCGTTTGTCCTTTTCATCATAGAAAGCTTTTGTCCTGACAGGCGGATCATACAAAACTTTGACTATCTCTTTATCAAGATATCCAGGGACTCCGTACAAGTCTCTCACTTCTTTTGCCCTGATCATGTCGCTTTCCCAAAAATACCCCGCATTGCTCAAATCTTCCGTGCAATCAGGATCAGGATATATGTCCCAGCACGAAACCGTTTTTGAAGCTGGCTTGAAATCTTCGACAATTTTGAGATTATAAATATGCTCTTTTTCACCTTCTACCGGAATCCAGACTTTACGAACTTTTTTTATAATGTTCGGTCCTTTTATTATTCCGGTCCCCGTCCTTACTGCATCTGAGATCAGCTTTCTGAGTTCTGCATTGTAATGACACTCTGTTAAATTATCGTGGATCTCTGTCTCCATGGCTTTCATTTTTTCTTTTATCTTTTCAAGATCCATCTTTGCCACATCTGACATGGTTAATATCCGGCCGTCAGCTTTCAAAGGTTCTGTTGCTCCGATCGCTGCAGCCGGCCTGTTGTCCTTCATCGCTTTTGCAATTTCTGGAACAGGAGTTTCTTTCAGCCCCCAGTTTTTATCGTCGGTGGGGAGCAGTATTTCTGCAAACCGCCCTTCTGCTGTTTCACATTTGCCTCGTATGATATTGACAACGACCTGTGATCTTTGCGGTCCCGTTGATCCTGCTTTGGTCGCCTCTCCAGTTGCATACTCTATCATGTTTCTTGCTGTTGTTAAGAGCCCGTCACCCCCGTCAAAATTCTCGTCGTCCTCTTTCCACATCTGCTCTACCCCGGACGAATGCCGATAAGCTACTGCCTCGTCCCTCTTCATAAGAAGTGATTCAGACAGTGATTGAATTGCTGAAAATACCGCTGGGTCTGCTGGGTCTTCTATCTGTTCTATTTTTTCTTTGTCCATTTCATCTCCTAATATCCGACTGCGGGATCTACCGGCCTGTAACCCGGGTAATTAATTCTTGTTATTGGTTTTTTCGTATCAACATTTAGCATTTTATCAGCATTAACACAAATATATCTTAAATTGTCAGCCCCATGACTGTGTTCATCATGGACGGGGCTTGTTTCTGCTGTCGTTTCTCGGTTAATTTTGCGCCTGTATCTTTTTAAACACTCAATAAGCCTGCCGGTCAAAAGTGTGTGTCCTTCAGGCGGGAGTGGATTGAGTTTGCCGGCACAATGTGTCTTATCAAAATAAATCTGCCCAAATTTCATTCTGACGTTACGAATACCTTCTTCGATTGATAGCTCAGAAATTTCAATATCTTCCCGTTTTCTCGCTCGCCTGACCGCACATTCCCACCCCAAAGCTGTTAGAATGTCGTAAGTTGATTTACCGCCTGAATTGAGAGAAGCGTTGAACCCATCGTGCGGCAGCCAGACAAGGCCCCAATTATAATGAAAAGCCTTGAGCTCAGACGACATGACGTCCAACCGGGTTTTTGAGAATTCAAGATATTTTATAATCCTTATTTCAGACAAATGTTTCTGGACCAGGGATACAGCAAGCGAATCACCCCATCCCAAATCAAGGACGACGTGAACTTTTAACATTGGATCGTATGGCAGATTGCAGATCCTGCCCTCGTCTTCGGCTTTTTGGATTTCCTTGTAATAGATCGCGCCTGATACTGCCGGTTTGCATTTGCCTTCCCATATGTTTTTATAACCCTCTGGATCTGTTGCCAGGCAATGTAAGCGTTCTTTGTTCATCACGTCATTGAACCACGGATTGTCACGCCAATTCATTTCGACTGATAAAATGTCTTCCGGCGGGTTTGTTATAAACCTGTCATACGTCGGGTCTGTTTCAAGATCCGGGTTAAACGATATCCAGATTTCAGAATTGTCTTTCCGGATTGTCGGTATTAATATTGCCCATGAATTTTCAGAAATATTTTGAGCTTCTTCCACCCAGCAGACATCGTAGCCTTCATATGATTTGATAGATTCAACTGTGAGTGCGGACAGTCCACAAAATGCGAACTCGGTCCCGTTTACACCCCTGATTGCTGTTTCAAGAACTTGATATCTTGACCCCAGGCCTAAAACCTGGATCTGATCTTTGAGAAGTTTGTGAACTGATTGCTTAATCGACTCCTGGACTTCTCTTGCACATAAGATTCTAAGTGTGTATCTGGCCCCCAGGATCAAGAGAGCCCTTGCAAATCCCCATGATTTCCCGCTGGACCTTCCACCCCTCGCAACTTTATACCGCATTGCTGTAAAAAGAATTTTAAGTTTCTCAGGGAACTGAGCTATGCCGGTTTCTTCTGTCATTTCGTCTCTTTATTTGGCGATGGAACGAATTCAAGTTTAATACAATCGATACTGCCTGAATGTTCGTGCTTCTCTGGACTGTATAACCCTTTCAATTTGTAACCCATATCAAGGATCTGCCTCTGGATATGTAATGCCTCAGTCTCAACTTCAATGATGGTTTCACCAGCTGAGTATTCTTTTTCCCCGTCGTCTCCTTCTGTGACCAGTCCTGACGTTCCAATGGCTCTGAAGCCTGGCGGTAATGACTCCTGGCCGACATATCCTTTGACTTTGATGACCTTTGTTTCTTTTGCCTCTTGTAGTTGTAAATGTTTTTTGTGAAGAGCGTTATCAGACATACCAACCTTCTCCATCCATACGCCGATCTTTTTGTCGAGTTTTGTAAAGTTTTGATAACCGATGTTCCTAAAGCTTGCATCTGATGTGGCTTTATAGCCTGCAGCCTTTGCAGATCCAGATCGATTCATATATGTTTTCGGATTACCTTCATCTGTGAAATGCTTGAACCATTTATTTAACAAGCTGATTCTTGCCATTTTACCAATTTCCTAACTTATTGAATTTAAAAAGGAAAGTCACATTCCCCCAGGGGTAAAGTATTAACATATTGTTAACCTCCCGCGCTGAATAGTCCTTTTGGTACCTTTCAGAAATTCCTTCATCTTGCCATTTCTCCCGTATTTCAGCCTTTTCCCGATTTTCCGGCCTCCAAAACATGCCCAAATTTTGAGTTTTAGCTCTCCCGAGTATCCCCAGTACCCCTGTTTTTAGCCCTTTTTGGACAAAAAAAGGCCATTGCTGTTTTAAACAATGACCCCTCTTTGTGTGATGAATATGCCATTTTTCCCCCAGGGAGATAAAATTTAGATATAACCTTGATCTGTTTGTTTGTCAAGTCTGGTATTTTTATACCATGTTTTTTTAAAAAAAGAACATAATCTCAAAAACCGACGATCTTTTGCGATATTGTATGTAAATAATTATTATTTGTATTTATTTACCTTTTGTTGCCTCTCACTGTCTGTAATCGCCTGAAACCGGGTTTTACATTGTTTTTAAAGTCCTGTATTATTTTAACCATGATAAACGATAACTTAAATTCAGGGGGTAACATGAAAAAATTAAACCAGGCAGCTATCTTAA
>JACKQG010002921.1_pt1 | contig 21641 bp, 20 predicted proteins | sample 8237621 | NCBI WGS metagenome assembly JACKQG01 (sample SAMN15677084, study PRJNA649215) | marine metagenome | biome: marine; feature: Black Sea; material: saline water; isolation source: suspended particulate matter (SPM) from the Black Sea western gyre | collected 2013-06-09/2013-06-10 | depth... | reverse complement strand
AAAAATATTTATTTAAATGAGGCTTTAATGAATGACTTTTTAAAATTCGCCAAATTGGTGCTGTTTTGTAAATTTGTAATTAAAGACAATTCATTAAAAACTCTATCTTCTTCCAATCCCTTCAAAAAGAGCTCTTTTTTATAAATAAATGTTTTTGCCACTTTTTTTCTTGAAGGAGGCAAGTAAGTGTATTTTGTACTTTTGGTGCTGCCATTTTTAAGTATTAAAGAATTACTAATTAATTTTTTTAAGTGTTTATTTAATGCCTGCCTTGAAATACCAAGCAGCGTATATAATTCTTTGCCCGTTGCGGTTTTGTTCTTTTTTAAGTACGCTAATATTTTGTCTTTTGGGTTCATCTTAATTGTCAACCAAAATTAAAATATAATTGTCAACCTAATATACATAATTGTCAACTTATTGTCAACCATTTTGTAAATTTAATTGTCAACTCATCAAGGGGATTTTTGTAACTCGTCAATTGTTTTTTGGCAAAATAAATAAATATTTACCCAACCTGGTTAAACCAGAATCAAAAAGAGAAATGAAAGGAGTGATGGAGTATTAGAGAAATGGATCGTCCGCCGGCTGGCGGAGATGCGACTCGTCGCATTATTTAAATGCAAGCTCCATTACTCCAACACTCCATTACTCCCTTTTGGGCATAATTGTTACCTTTAGTTTTTTTTGCCCATTGTGCAATGATTTTATTTTTTAAGAACTAATAAATCACACCATAAATTAAACCGCTCAAAGTTGCCATGATCACAACTAACATAATATAGGTCAGAGTTTTTTTGGTTCCTATTACTCCCCGGATCACCAGCATATTGGGCAGGCTCAACGCTGGTCCGGCTAATAATAACGCTAACGATGGTCCTTTTCCCATGCCGCTTCCGATCAATCCTTGCAAAATTGGCACTTCAGTCAGCGTTGCAAAATACATAAAAGCGCCGGCTATTGATGCTAAAAAATTTGCGCTTAATGAATTGCCTCCCACTGCTGATTGGATCCAGGTTTCCGGAATGATACCTGCTCCTGAATTGGGGCGTCCCATGAGAAAACCTGCAACTATAACGCCTGCAAACAACAAAGGCAAAATCTGCCAGGCAAAAAACCAGGTCTGATCCATCCATTCTTTGAGTTCATCTTTTTTGAACCAGCGCCAAATTTGATAGGCGAGAATAATTAGAAGTCCGCTTGTTAAAAACCATTTGATTTGAAAGACAGCATTCCAAAATCCGATGGTTTCTTTTGGTTTTCCCCAGGCGGCGAAAATGAGAATGAGCACCAAAACAAAAAAGTAAAGCGCGTTTTTCCATAACGGCCGAATGTTCTCCGAACTGTCTATTACAAAATTGACTGGATTTTTTTGTTGCTCTTTTTCTTCTTTTCGATAGATAAAAGCCATTGTCAGTCCAATAACAACAGAAAATATAATCGCGCCAACTGCCCGGGCAATACCAAGTTCCGGTCCGAGAACGCGTGCCGTTAAAATGATAGCCAGAATATTAATTGCAGGTCCTGAATATAAAAATGCTGTGGCAGGTCCGATGCCGGCGCCGCGTTTGTAAATTCCGGCAAACAACGGCAAAACAGTACAGGAACAAACCGCCAAAATAGTCCCGGAAACTGAAGCCACACTATACGATAAAATTTTGCGTGCCTGGGCGCCAAAATATTTCGTCACTGCTGTTTGATTGACAAATACTGAAATTGCACCGGCAATAAAAAATGCCGGTACCAGGCAAAACAGAACGTGTTCCCGGGCATATTCCTGGAGCATGAGAAATGATTCAACTAATGCGTTCTGTATCTGAATTTTGTGAAAAGGAATATAATAGGCTGCTAAAAACGTAAATAAAATAATAAAAAATTTTGTTCGATCCTTCACTTGTAAACCTCTCATTTATTTTAATAGAAAGTAAATACCACCAAGTATAACCAAAACACCGCATACTCTTCGTAAGATAAAAGCGCCGTCTGTCTTTTCTGTCCAGTTCAAATATTTTTGAACTTTTTCAGTGAGAGTTCCTGCCAGCACAATCACCGAACAATGTCCGATACCAAATGCTGCCAGCAACGCAATAGCAAAAACAAGCTGCTTTGCGGCAACCTGAAAAACAACTCCCAACATCGGCGCCATAAATGCGAATGTACAAGGACCAAGTCCAATACCAAACAGCAATCCCAAAATCAGCGCGGCTAGCCATCCTTTTTGTTTGATACTGCTGCTGGCGAAACCGCCCCAATCCAGTTTGATAATGTCCAACAAATATAATCCCACAACAACAAATATTAATGCGACCAGGTAATTTCCAATATTTCCCACATCTCCCATTAATCTGCCAAGTGATGCAGTAATTAACCCGATTGCTGCGATGGTAATTAAAATCCCCAGAGCAAATACCAGTGAAATAAAAAACGCTCGTTTAATTGAAATGCGTCCCTGTTTATCGATAAATCCAATAATTAAAGGAATACTTGCGAGATGGCACGGGCTTAATAATATGCTTAAAATTCCCCAAAGCAATGCTGCTGTGATAGCGATTGCCGGATTTCCCTGAACTGCATTTGTTAGCCATGTAAACAAATCCGTTAGCATGAAAGCTCCCAACTATTTTTTTATTTCAACCTGTTTCAATATTTTTAATCCCTTTTCTACTAATAATTTTTCGATATTTTCTTTTGGGAAGAATCCCTCATGACGGAAAAACTCAACTTCATTTGAATCTAAAAATATTTGCGTGGGGATTAATTTAATCCCATATTTTCGACCAGGTTCAGGGTCTTTCCAGACATCGTGAAACACAACTTCAATCTGATTACCAAATTCTTCTTCAATGGCTTCCATCACAGGCTGCATCATTTTGCAGGGGATACAACTGACAGAACCGAGTTCAACAAATGTGACTTTTGGATTTGTTTTATTTGATGAATCAGTGCTTGAAATTATCGATTCCTTTTTTGCTATTTTTGAGATGCTATTTGAATCGGTCTTATTGCAAGAAAAAACAAATAGCATTAGGAATGCACCAAAAATAATTTTTTTCATCACGCTATTCTCCACATTAAATGTTAGTTCGCTTCCTGAATCCAGCCTTTAATCTGTTCAATCGTTGGGAGTTTGCCTGATGTTTTTACTTGTTCATTGATCACCAGCCCAGGAGTCATCATTACTCCATAATCCATAATTTCATTTAAGTCTTTTACTTTTTCAATCTTGGCTTCCCAATTCAGTGCATCGACTGCTTGTTTTGCCATTGCTTCAAGCTTGTCACATTTAGCACAACCAGTTCCTAATATTTTAATTGTCATAATCAAACCTCCCATATTTATAATATTTTTAAATGTTCAAGAACAAAATGGACAATATTTGAACCGGCTAACCACCCGATCAGTGGCATAAAAAATTGGAAAAAACCAAAATGAAATGATAACCTGAATTTTTGTCGGCTTGTTAATTTACCGAGATAAACACTGCATGCGATTGCAACTACAAAAGCATCAATAGCTAAAGCAAAGGCGATAAAAATAATATAATAAAAGTTCATTATAGAAATTATTATTATTCAGATTCAAACGGTTCCATGTGAATTGTTGATTCAATAGCTAAATTTTTCCTGATTTTTACTTCGATTTGTTCGGAAATTTTATGAGCTTCATCCAAACAAATTTCGTTAGGTAAATAAATATGAAACGTTAGTTCAGTGTGGTTGCCATATTCGTGAATGTGAAAATGGTGTGCCTGGGTATTTGAATTAATTCGCTGACAAATGTGTTCCACTTTTTGTATCAAATTTTTATCAGGAGATGTGCCAAGCATAGGATTAATTGAGTCGCGAAAAATTTCAAAAGTGGCATAGAAAATTAATAACGCAACAATAATTCCTAAAACACCATCGATCCACCAGAAATATTTTCCGAGAAATATTCCCACTAAAATAATTACAGAAGAAATTGCATCGCTTCTGTGATGCCAGGCGTCTGCTTTTAATATTGTAGAACCAGTTTTTTTACCAGCCCAAAATGCAAATTGAGCAAGCGCTTCCTTTGAAACAATAGAGATAATTGTAACAACAATTGCAAACGTACCAAATACTACTGCTTCCCGATTTTTTAATTTTTCTATTGATTGCTGGATAAAGGAAAATGCAACAATGGCGAACAAGATCCCAATTATTAGTGAAGCAATTAGTTCGGCGCGGCCATGACCGAAGGGATGGTTTTTGTCTGCTGGCTTGGAAGAAACTTTTACTCCAATTAATACGATAATGGAAGAAATGGAGTCTGTTAATGTATGCCAGGCATCAGCAATAATGGCAATTGAACCAGTAACAATCCCTGCCCAATATTTCAGTCCAAATAACAAAACATTAACAATTATTGAAAGCCAGCCTTCGATGTATGAAAGCTTTTTAGATTCGTTTTTCATTAAATGCCCGCACTATTTTTTTACAATCACATATTATTTTGTTATATCAGCTAAACGAAGCGTTGCTTCTGCAACACGAATACCAAGTTTTTTTGCGCTTTCGATACCAAACTCATCTTTTAAAATATTATCTTTGTGTGAATTCCAAAGAGTAGCGCCCTGAAAAGCTCCGGGTTTTCCACCAACAATCACGGCTTCATGGCAGAGCATTGCTGTGTGAATTTGTTGAATGACCAATTCCTGACCGCCGTTGCGATATGCTCCAACTGACAGCGCCCCAACAGATGTATTTGCCAGAATTAATTTAGGTTTTCTCAAAACAGAAAGCCGTTCTAAAAATGCCGCACACAATGAACTCATATTACGAAAATAAGCAGGAGAACCAATTATTATTCCCCCTAAGTTCGGCGCCTGAAATGATGGGAGGATTAATTCGAAATCATCTAAAATTTGTTGAGGAGCCCAACCGGCGATTGATTGACCTCCCAGGTCAATCATTTCAGTGGCAATATTTGGATTCACACCTTTGGCAGCATTTAGAGCTGCTTTAACAGCGGTAGCCGTTGTTTTGCCTTTTCGCGGACTGCATGATACACCGATGATTAAAGTTTTTTTGTTAGATGCAAAAACGGATTTGGATGTCATACCAACTACGGCTGCAGTTCCAGCCGTTTGCATAAATTTTCTACGACTTACTGATTTTGACATGGCATTTCTCCTGACTTTTTGTTTAACAATTTGAGTGATTTAAAAACTGTTTCCAGTTTATATTATTAAAGCATATTACCGAGTATTGTAAAAATATTTTTTCTGGAAATAAAGCGCCACATTAACCAGACCAATCAAAACAGGAACCTCAACCAAAGGTCCAATCACAGCCGCAAATGCCACACCCGAGTGAATACCAAACACAGCAATCGCTACTGCAATTGCCAACTCGAAATTATTACTTGCTGCTGTAAATGACAGCGTGGCAGATTGAGCATAATTCGCCCCAATTTTTTTACTCATATAAAATGAGACCAGAAACATGATAACAAAATAAATTAGTAAAGGAATGGCAATACGAACCACATCCATTGGTAATTGAACGATGTACTCGCCTTTGAGTGAAAACATGACAACAATTGTAAACAGTAACGCAATTAGCGTGATAGGACTGATTTTGGGAATAAATTTTGACTCATACCATTTTTTATCTTTCAGCTTAATTAGTGAAAACCTGGTAATAATACCAGCAAGAAAAGGTATGCCCAAATAAATAAAAACGCTTTTTGCAATTTGCCCGATGGTTATTTCTACTGCTGTGCCTTTTAAGCCAAACCATGTTGGCAAAATGGTGATAAAAATGTAAGCATAAACTGAAAAGAATAGCACCTGAAAGATGGAATTAAAAGCGACCAATCCAGCGGCATATTCAGTATCGCCTTTTGCCAGTTCGTTCCATACAATGACCATGGCAATACATCGAGCTAAACCAATCATAATTAAACCGTACATATATTCCGGATAGCCGCTTAAAAAAACAATTGCCAATACGAACATGAGAATAGGACCAACTATCCAGTTTTGAACGAGCGACAGACCCAATACTCGCCAGTTGCGAAATACTTCACCCAATTCTTCATATTTAACTTTGGCTAATGGCGGGTACATCATTAAAATTAAACCAAAAGCAATGGGAATGTTGGTGGTGCCGACTTGAAAGTGATTCCAGAAATCAACTATTCTCGGAAACAAGTATCCAGAACCGACCCCAACAGCCATCGCTAAAAAAATCCAGAGCGTTAAGAAACGATCTAAAAATGATAAACGTTTAATAATACCTGTGCTCATCTATTACTCCCGTTTAATTAATTTTGTAATACCATAAGTTTAAAAAACTTCTTTATACTTCGTTGTTTGTCGAAATGAAAAAGATAAAAAAAGTTATCGACCACACAATTCTTCCCGGTTAACGGTATTAATTTTTTCTTTATCTGCTAAAACCTGCTCATCACCATTCAACCAAAAAGATAAAAGGGGCAGCAGTCCGTTAAGAAAATGATTGTTAGTTTCCGTAACTAGATGGTGTTCCACCCATTTGCCATCTTTCATATCTCCAATAATTCCAGCATTTTTCAGAATACTCAGGTGATTAGAAACAGTTGATGTGGCTAATCCCAACACTGCGGTTATTTCACATACACATAAATCTTTCTGTTGAAGCATTTTTACGATACGGAGTCGGCTTTTGTCTGCCAATGCCTTAAATATTTTATTCAAATCATTCACTTTGTTCATCCTTTTAATTTCATTTCGATAAATATAGAAATATTATTTATAAAAATCAAGTAAATTTTTCTATTGACATTTTTATTTTATTTTAGTATATTATCAATCGTAATTATTAAAACTTTAGCTAAAAAGAGAAGGATAACTATGCCGCAACATAAATCATGTGAAAAACGAGTTAAGACCAATGCAAAGTCAAATCAGAGAAATGTAAGTTATAAGACACAAATGAAATCTTCGGTCAAAAAATTGAGAAGTATCTCTGATAAAGAAGTGATTCAGGATGAATTAAAAAAGACTTATTCCTTATTGGATAAATTGGCTTCAAAAAAAATTATTCATAAAAATAAAGCTTCCAATCAAAAATCAAAACTTTCAAAATATGCGAACTCTTTAAGTTAGGTTCATAATGGTTTCAAAGATATTGAGACCGGATTAACTAGATTTTGCCGGTAACTCCCCCTAATTCCGGTGAAGTGGTTTTTCCGGTCTTTTTTTTTGACACTTTAAAAAGTAGAATGCAACTATCATCCGGACAATTTTTTCAAAGTATAATCTGTAAACGTAAATGCATGGCGCACTAGAGTACAGGTTTTAATACTTTAGTGCAAAGAGCAGGGCGCATGGCGGAAAAGCAGTTCAATTTATTTTTACTACTTGTCGTGCTATGCCCTTTGCATAACTGGATGTTTTTCTTTAAATTTGAAAAGTAATATTTGAAAAGTTACAAATTAAGCCTTAACGAGTAAAAGAATCCCTAGGAGATTACCATGTCAAAAATTCCAAAAAAACCTGAACAAATTTTTGAACAATTTTCAAATGATTATAAAAATGCTTTCGGGGAAAACCTTATTTCGATTATTCTTTATGGAAGCGCAGCAAAAGGAGAGTATGTTTATAAAAAGTCTGATATCAATTTTCTAATAATTCTAAATGAAACGGGAATCGGACAATTAAAAAAAGCACTGCCTTTGATTAAACGTTGGCAGAAAAGAAAAGTAAGTACGCCGCTAATTTTAACAAAAGAATACATCCACTCGTCTCTTGACAGCTTCCCCATCGAATTTTTAACCATGAAACAAAATCACAAAGTGGTTTTTGGTGAAGATATTTTCGCCGAACTAAAAATTAAGGATAAAGATTTGCGTTTGCAATGTGAGCGGGAGATAAGGGGTAAATTGCTTCATTTGCGGGAGAGTTACCTGAATACTTATGGCGAAAACCGTTTGATTAAACAGCTGCTTAGATTATCAGTACCAACATTCACATCAATTTTTTCGGCGCTGCTTCATCTAAAAAAGGTAGAAATTCCACCATCTAAAAAGGAAATCTTCAAATTAACCGCAGATGAATTTGACATCGATTACCCGGTTTTTGAAAAATTGATTAAATTGAATGAAAATGGTATCAAATTGAATAAAGAACAACTCAATCAATTAGTGGAACAATACATCCAACAAATCAGACAATTAACAAATATAGTTGACAAGTTATAGTTTAGGAGAGAGAAATGAGCAAAGGTTTAAAAATTTTTTTAATTGTTTTGGCAGTAATTATTGTTTTGATTTTCATCCTTTTTTCTTCAATTAAAGGTATTTACAATTCATTTGTAACTCTGGATGAGGGGGTTAACAATTCCTGGGCACAGGTAGAAACTGTATTGCAACGAAGATTTGATCTGATCCCCAATCTCGTTGAAACTGTGAAAGGTTATGCCAGTCACGAAAAAGAGGTGCTGACAGAAGTTACAAAAGCAAGGGCAAGTGTTGGAGGCGCTTCAACAATTAATGATAAAATTCAGGCAAACAATCAATTAACCAGCGCCCTGTCAAGATTGTTAGTCGTTGTAGAAAAATACCCGGATTTGAAAGCAAACCAAAATTTTATTCGACTGCAGGACGAATTAGCCGGCACAGAAAATCGCATTGCGGTTGAACGACGTCGTTATAATGACACTGTTAAAACATACAATCAAAAAATCCGAATTTTTCCCAACAACCTATTTGCCGGAATGTTTGGCTTTGAAAAAAGAGCATATTTCGAAGCGCCAAAGGAAGCGCAAGATGCCCCAAAAGTGGAATTTTAGTAAATAGTATCTAAACAATGAACTTCTTGCACATTGGGCAAAAAAAATTGAATTTAAAATAAGAGGGTTGGGAAGGTAATTTGGTAATAAGGAAATTGGGTAATAAAAAATAGATAAGTATTTTGAATTCCCAATTACCCAATAAACTAATTACCCAGTTACCTCATTGGCTCTGGCTTGTCCAGGTTAGGAAAAACAGTAGCAGAGGCAGTTGCAGTCAGGTTATTGTTCTCGCTTCAAGACTGTTTCTGCCACTGCTACTGCAACTTTACCCAAACTAATCATTCATAAAATAACGGCAACGGCAAGGACAATTAAATATGAGCGCCACTATATTAATCGTTGTTGCAATAATCTGTTTTGTTCTGGGTTACATCTTCTACGGCAGGTATGTGGCTGCAAAATTAGGCATCGATCCGACGAGAGAAACACCTGCCCATACAATGCGCGATAATGTGGATTACGTTCCTGCTAAAGCGCCGGTTTTATTGGGTCATCATTTTGCTTCCATCGCTGGAGCAGCGCCAATTATTGGTCCCATCGTAGCTGCAGTTTTTGGCTGGGTGCCTGTTTTTCTCTGGATAATATTTGGTAATATTTTCATTGGCGCAGTTCACGATTTTACTTCGTTGCTTGTCTCGGTCAGACACAAAGGTCAGTCCATTGGTAAAGTAATTGAAGAACAGATTGGGCAAAAAGGGAAGCAATTGTTTCTCATTTTTGCCTGGGCAACTTTAGTGCTGATCATTGCAGCGTTTGCCATCTTGGTAGCTAAAACATTCGTATCAACCCCGGCAGTAGCAACTTCATCCACACTTTTTATCGCGCTGGCAGTTTTGTTCGGATTTTCAGTTTACCGGATGAAAACTTCTTTAGCCGTGGCAACCATCGTTGGCGTTGCACTGTTATTAATTTGTGTTTGGTTGGGTGTAAAATATCCATTGACGTTGTCCTCTGATGCAGCACAATCCCAACAAATATGGTCGTGGATATTATTGATTTATATTTTTATAGCATCAGTAACCCCTGTCTGGATTTTATTACAACCCCGGGATTACCTGAATTCTTTCCTGCTGTATTTAGTCCTGATTGGCGCTTTTTTAGGAATTTTGTTCAAAAATCCGTCCATTGAATTCCCTGCCTTTACTCATTTCGTCGATCCAAAATTAGGATCCATGTTCCCGATTCTGTTTGTTACTGTCGCCTGTGGTGCAATTTCGGGATTTCATTCATTGGTTGCTTCCGGTACGACATCAAAACAACTCAATCGGGAAACTGATGCCAAGCCGGTTGGTTTTGGCGCAATGTTAATTGAGGGATTGCTGGCAATCATTGCACTCATCACGGTCGCAACATTATTGAAATCGGATTATGGAGCGCGGCTTTCTTCCGAAGGGCCAATCAGTCTCTTTTCAAACGGAGTCGGCAGTTTTGTTGAAAAATTAGGGATTCCCCTTGAAGCAGGAATAACCTTTGCCGCTTTGGCAGTCTCTGCTTTTGCGCTCACCTCGCTTGATACGGCTACCAGGTTAGGGCGGTTTACGTTTCAGGAATTTTTCCGATGCGAAGAAAAAACTCCGGTTCAGGATTTTTTAACAAACAGGTTCGTGGCTACTTTTTTTACACTGATCCCGGCAGGAATTTTAGCGTTATCCGGAAGTTACACAGCAATCTGGCCCATTTTTGGATCAGCCAATCAACTGTTGGCTGCGCTGGCATTATTGGCTGGCAGTGTTTGGTTGGCGAAAAAACAGCATAAAAACCACTTTCTCCGCTACCCGATGTATTTTATGTTTGCTGTAACTCTCTCCGCACTTTTGGTTTTAATTTACAAAAAGGTAAAATTAATAATAAGCTATTATTCAGCACAAAATATGGGCGAATCATTCAGTTTGGTAAGTACATATTTTTTGGCGGTGATTGGTATTGTGTTGTTTATTGTGGCGATCATTTTGGTTGTTGAGGCGTATAAGAAGTTAGCGAGATCGTAATCGTTTACCATCTGTTTTCTGATAAAGTCGCTCGTTCATAAAAGAACAGGAGAATATGGCGGAATGAGGGAAATTAGGTAATAAGGTAATTTGGTAATTAGGTAATTAGGAACTTATAAATCCACAATGGGCAAAGAATCAAAAAGACAGAAAAATGAATGACAGAAAAATGCCTTATTTTTTTGTCATCCATTTTTCTGTCATAATGGTTCTGGTTTGTTCAGATTGTGTAATTAATTTCAATAAAATTGATAAATTAATTATTACTGTCCTAACAATGAGCAAAGATAATATTGACATTGAGCATGAATCATGGTTACACTTTTCAGCTAAAAGATTGACAACCGCTTATGGCGATAATGAACCGGAATATTCTCTTGACCTCATCAAAAACAAGAATTCGGAGTATAAAGAAAGGTGTTGTAGTGCTTACGCTAATTCCACAATCAAATAGAGTTTGGTTCGCAAAACATTTCATAATAATTTCTGTACTGTCTTTATTAACATCTGGCTGCAGCATCCAAAAATTAGCTGTCCGTTCCATGAGCGGAATTTTGGACAACAGCATGTCTGCACTCTACGAAGAAACCGACCTTTTATTAGCAGAACAAGCATTAGCTTCCGATTTAAAATTGCTCGAAGGACTCATAAAAACCGATCCGGGAAATGAAAAATTATTATTGATGGCAAGCCAGGGATTTGGTGCTTATGCGCTCGGTTTTGTTGAAGATGAAAATTCCGAGCGGGCAAAAAATCTCTACTTGCGGGGAAAGGGCTATGGATTTAAAATTTTAAACAAAAATCCAAACTTTCAAAAATCCATTACCGGTTCAACAGAAGACCTGAAACAAGCCCTCGCTTCATTCAGTAAAAAAGATGTACCGGCTCTTTTTTGGACTGCCAACAACTGGGCAAACTGGATCAATCTGAATTTCAACAATCCGGATGCGCTCATCGATCTGCCAAGAGTTCAACTTTTAATGGAGCGGGTGCTTGAGTTGGATGAATCATATTTCTTTGGCGGTGCGCACCTGTTTTTTGCTACTATTTATGCTGTGCGCCCTCCCATTTTGGGGGGCGATATTAAAAAATCGGAATACCATTTTAACAGGTGTTTCAATTTCAGTAGTGAAAAATTTTTGCTTCCTTACGTCTATTATGCGCAATTTTACCTGACACGACAATTTGATGAGGATTTGTTTGTAAAGACATTGGAAAAAGTGCTAAACACACCAGGTGATATTTTACCAGGGCAGCAGTTGCCGAATGCGATTGCGAAAGAGAAAGCCAGGAAGCTACTAAATAACAAAGATGAACATTTTTAACGGAACGTCCGCCGTCTTTTTGGCGGATTGTCAATTGTTTTTGGAGATAGCTGATGAAAAAAATACCACTTATCATCCTTCTGTTGTTACTAACTAATACCCTTACATTTGCCCAAAAATACAAAATAAAATTCGCCAGCCTTGCCCCTGACGGTTCTACGTGGATGAATGTCATGCGTGAGTTGGATCAAACAATCAGGCAAGAAACAGGCGGTGAAGTCGGTTTCAAAATTTACCCGGGCGGTGTTGCCGGTGATGAAAAAGATGTGCTGCGCAAAATCAGACTGGGACAGCTTCACAGCGCCGGATTCACTGGTGTTGGGCTTGGTGAAATTTTCTCCGAAGTGCGTATTTTTGATTCGCCTTTTTTATTCAGGAATTATGAAGAAGTCGATTTCATTCAGAAAAAATTCTTTGATCAATTTGCAAAAGGTTTTGAGGAAAAAGGATTCATTTTATTGGGATGGGCTGATGTCGGATTTGTTTATGTTTTCTCAAACTCGCCTGTCAAAAAATTAGACGATATGAAAAAAGTAAAAATGTGGATGTGGGAAGGCGATTTTGTGGCTGAGGCAACCTTCAAAGCGTTGTCAATAAATCCCATTCCATTATCCGTCATTAATGTAATGACAGCGCTGCAGACAGGAATGGTAAATGGTGTTTACACTTCTCCCCTGGCAATGATCGCTTTGCAATGGTTCACCAAAGTAAAATACATGATGAAAATATCACTTGCTGATGCTGCCGGCGCTGTGTTGATTTCGAAACGAATGTTCAATAAACTGCCCCCGGAATATCAAAATATATTGAAAACAAAATCAAAAGAATATCTTACAAAATTAATGAAATTGAGCCGTGAAGATAATCAGCGCTCAATCGAGACGCTAAAAAAAAATGGTATCAAACTTGTTCCCGCGCCACCTGCTGAACAGATGTCACAATTTTATGAAGCCGGCAAAAAAGCACGCCGGATGATGGCGAAGAAACTTTATTCTTTAGAATTGGTGGAAGAAGTGGAAAAGTCTTTAATTGATTATCGCAAGCGGAGCCTAATTCCAAAATCCAAAATTCCAAATAATAAATCAGAAAATCTAAAAATTCCTAAATCCAAATAACAAACAAATCTCAAATTCTAATTTTTTAAACAAATTAGTGCCTGTCCGAAAACAAAGAAATTTTGAATTTTAACTGTCATTGCGAGGAGCGGAGCGACGAAGCAATCCCTTGATTTTTAAGAGATTGCTTCGCTCCTTCGTCGCTCGCAATGACAGCAAATATTTAAGTTAATTATTTTCCAGACAGCCACGAATTAGAGAACTTAATAGTCACAGCTTGAAATTTGAATTATTGATAATTGGAATTTGGCTATTGGAGCTTGGAATTTAAATTTTAAATATTTCATACAAACAAAATTATGAGATTTCTAAAAGCAATAAATAATTTTTTAGCAAAGATAGAATCTGCTTTTCTAATTATACTTTTAACAAGCATGATTTTGATTGCCTTTTTGCAGGTGATCTTAAGAAATTTTTTCTTAACTTCCATTCTCTGGGGCGATATATTTTTACGCCACCTTGTTTTATGGGTGGGATTCCTCGGTGCGGCATTAGCTACAAAAGAGAGCAAACACATCAATATCGATGCCCTTTCCCGAATACTCTCTCCAACGTTAAAAAAAATTACAGGATTTATAACAAACCTATTTGCGGCGATTGTCTGTTTTTTCCTCGCAAAAGCTTCCTTTACTTTCATCGGCTATGAAAAAGAGAGTCAAAGCACATTATTTGCGGATATCCCAACCTGGATTTTTCAGACCATTATTGTTTTTGGTTTTGGCATTATTATGTTCCGTTTCCTGATCCATGCAATCGAAAGCTTATTAGCGCAAAAGAGTTCGAGCCAGGAGGAGCCAACAGCATGACAGAAATTTTAATTGGTCTGGCTTTAATACTTCTGGCACTGTTTGGCGCGCCCCTTTTTACGGTGATCGCTGCGATTGCGCTTTTGAGTTTTCATTTTGCTGAGATCGATACTGCGGCTGTCATCGTGGAATTGTACCGTTTAGCCAGTGCACCAACTTTGATTGCCATCCCTTTGTTCACTTTTGCGGGCTATGTTTTAGCTGAAAGCAAATCACCCCAGCGATTGGTCGATCTTGCAAAAGCGTTATTCGGCTGGATGCCTGGTGGGTTAGCAATAGTGTCGCTGGTAACGTGCGCTTTTTTTACTGCTTTTACCGGCGCTTCCGGTGTTACAATTGTTGCATTGGGTGGTTTACTATACCCGGTTTTGCTCAAAGAAGGTTATCCCGAAAAATTCTCTTTAGGATTGCTCACATCTTCCGGCAGCCTGGGACTTTTATTCCCGCCAAGTTTGCCAATCATTCTTTATGGCTTAGTCGCCAATATCAGCATCGATCAACTATTCCTTGCTGGAATTTTACCGGGATTGTTACTCATAATTCTTTTGTCAGCTTATAGCGTCCGAAGAGGAACGGTAGCTGCCGTCCCTAAAACACCTTTCAATTGGAAGAATATTTTTATTGCAATCAAGGGATCGGCGTGGGAAATTCCATTGCCATTTATTATTATTGGTGGAATTTACAGTGGCTTTTTCACTGCCACTGAAGCCGCTGCTGTAACTGCATTTTACGTGCTGTTCATTGAAGTTGTTGTTTACCGCGACCTGCACCTATTCAAAGATGTTCCCAGAATTATGAAAGAGTCCATGCTGCTCGTTGGCGCTATTCTGATCATTTTGGGTTGTGCCATGGGATTAACAAATTATCTCATTGACGAACAAATACCGATGAAAATATTGGAATTCATGCGCACTTTCATCAGCAGTAAAATCGTTTTTCTCATGCTGCTCAATCTTCTCCTTCTTATCGTTGGCTGCATGATGGACATGTTCTCAGCCATTATCGTGGTCGTTCCGCTCATCGTTCCCATCGCTGCTGAATTTGGTGTTGATCCGGTACACCTGGGAATTATCTTTCTCGCCAATTTAGAGATCGGTTATTTTACCCCGCCGGTTGGATTAAATTTGTTCATCTCCAGCTTTCGCTTTAATAAATCAGTATTCAAATTATACGCTTCGGCGCTTCCCTTCCTTATTATTTATTTAATTGCTCTGATGATCATTACTTATGTGCCGGATTTGAGTTTGTGGTTGGTGAGGGTGTTTTAAGATGGTCTCCACCTTCAAGGTGGAGACCATTTATGCAACATTTTCTTATCCATACCGTAATCCTAATCAAACACCTCATAATTAAACCACAATAATTTTCAACCAAAATAAAAATTTCCGGAGGAACCGCTTTGAAAAAAACTACCATTCTATTAGCGTTGCTTTTGATCAGTACATCAACTTTCGCTCAATTGCCAAAATTCAACATGAAAGAACTACGCTCAAAAATGATAGAGCAGAAACAAAAGAATTTTGAATTGATGAAAAAAGTTGAAAGTGAACGCACATCTAACCAGGAACAATATGACATCAAATATTATTCACTTGATTTGACGCCTGATCCAGTGACTTCTGTTCTCACTGGAAAAGTTCAAGTCGTGGGGCAAGTTGTTTCATCTTCACTTGATTTTGTTGAATTGAACATCATCGACAATATGGAAATTACCGACATTTATTTATCAGACACTCCCGAAACGAAACTCACCTACAACCGGAACAATCATATTTTAAACGTAAATTTAGAATCAAACTACACACAGGAGCAGCTATTTGATTTTACGGTCGAATACTACGGCGCCCCCTGGTATGGATTTGGATTCAACTCTCATCGTGGTGAGCCAATGATCTGGTCATTGAGCCAGCCATACGGTGCGCGCGCCTGGTGGCCCTGTAAAGATTTAGCCTCGGATAAGGCGGATTCGGTTGATATACGGGTAACTGTTCCTGAAGGATTAATCGTTGCATCCAATGGAACCTTAATGGAGCAGACAACTCAAGGAGGTAATACGACATTCTGGTGGCATGAAAAATATCCCATTATCCCGTATTTGGTCTCCGTTGCAATTCATCCATACACAGTAGAGTATGACGATTATATTTATAATGATGGTGCTGATACCATGAAAATTCATTTTTACATGTTTAGTGATAATGTAAACCGAAATAGAGAGATTAACCTGAAAGTCAAAGAAATGATCGCTTTCTTTTCTGATATTTTCGGACAATATCCTTTTGTCGAAGAAAAATATGGGCATGCCGATTTTTATGGCGGCGGCGCAATGGAGCATCAAACCTGTTCCAGTTTTTCATTTTGGAACGAATGGGTTTATGCACATGAATTGGCTCACCAATGGTGGGGCGACATGATCACCTGTGAGAACTGGCATCACATCTGGTTAAACGAAGGTTTTGCAACTTACAGCGAAGCTTTGTGGACCGAATATGTTTACAGGGATGTTTCCCCGGAAGGAGTCGCCAGCACCTATCAAATGCAGGCGAGCCACTATTTAGGGCCTGGTACGGTTTACGTGGAGGATCCACTGACTGAACCAATTTTTCATGGCGGTTTGAGTTATAATAAAGGTTCCTGGGTGTTACACATGCTGCGGCATATCGTTGGTGAAGACGCTTTTTTTGACATTTTGAAAACATATTATAATTCGGTTCACAAACATGGAACAGCAACTACTGAAGATTTTCAAGCGATTTGTGAACAGGTTTCAGGAATGGATTTGGAGTATTATTTTCAGCAATGGATTTATGAACCGGGTTACCCGATTTATGATTACGGTTGGACTTCAGAAATTCAGGGAGATGGCAATTACAAAATTTCCGGTTATATCGATCAGGCGCAAACCGATTACCCGCTATTCAAAATGCCGCTGGATATTTCAATTGTCTCCTTCGATACCGTGATAACGACTTACACGAAAATAATTGAAAACCAGACACATTCATTTGAGTATATTTCTGAAGATGAACCCTGGTTGGTTTTATTGGACATGGGAAATTGGGTTTTGAAAGAAGTCAGGGAAAGTTTTGAACCGGAAATTGTTTTCAGCAGTTTTTCAATTGATGATTCGAATGGCAATAACAATGGCAAATGGGATGAAGGCGAAACCATTAATCTTTCCCTTGAAGTTACAAATTTGGGGATCGATGCTGATAATATTTCCATAACTTTGTCATGCCCTCATGCAGCGGTTTCAATCGAAAATCCGACTGTGGAATTTGGCGATGTCAAACACCGCGTTGCCGTATCCAATAGTTCTTTACCTTTTGTATTGTCTCTTTCGGAAAATGTGCCCGGCGCCATTTCTCCGATGATTCTGCACATCACCGGTTCAAATAATTATTCAAATACGGACAGCTTTTATATTGAAATGGGAAGTCCACATATTTTACTTGTAGATGATGATAATGGCGCAAATTATGAAGAATTCTATAAACCATTATTAACAAATTCCTTCATTTATGCTTTGCCATGGGAAAATCAAATCACCGGCTTGCCGACCGATACCCTGGAGAATTTTGATACGATTATTTGGTTCACCGGCGATGATAGAAATACAACCCTGACGCAGGCAGAGCAGGCGTTGCTTAAAAATTTTCTGGACGGCGGTGGTAAATTATTACTTTCAGGACAAAATATCGGTTACGATCTAATTGAAGATGGAACCTATGAAGATTCCCTGTTTTATGCAAATTATTTGAAAGCAGAATATACCAGTGATAAAGCCGAACCAATCATGCTGCTCGGAAATCCTGATGATGCAAATATGTTAGGAACATTCATCAATTTTAATGGTGGCTATGGCGGCGCTGCTAACCAGGATTCACCGGATATCATCAAAGAAATTGAGCCTGCCGCACAAATGTTGAAGTATTTGCCTTCCCAGGAAACTGCCGGTGTAAAATATATAAATGAATCATCCGGTTCCTTCCTTATCTACTTACCATTTGGAATTGAAGGTATTGCAGGACCTTATGAACACAGCGCAAATGAATTTATGAGCAAATGTATGACTTGGTTATCAGGCACTACAGATGTTAAAAAAGATATTTCACAGAATAAGGTTCCGAAACAATATAGCCTGGGACAAAATTATCCCAACCCGTTTAATCCATCAACAGTGATAAATTATAAGCTGCCGGAAAAGACCGAAGTGTTGTTGACCATTTATAATTTGCTGGGACAAAAAATTATTACTTTGCTGCAAGCTGTACAACCGGCAGGTTCTTTTCATGTAACATGGGATGGAAAAGATAGTAAAGGTTTGCAAGTTGCTGGTGGTGTTTATCTGTATCAATTGAATACGAATAATTTTTCAAAAACTAAAAAGATGGTTTTGGTCTATTAAGGACAAATGTCCGCTTGGTTGTTTGTTATTTTCTATTGTAATTATAAATCCAAATAACGCAATAGCCACGAAGACACAAGGGGGTAAACCCATAAGTTCGGAAAATAAAATAATTGAAAACAATCAAAAGAGTATTATTATAGCAAAATGATTAATAGCAGAATAATTATAGTAAATAATATAATTTCATAAGATACAATATGTTAATGATTAAGTATTTTAATCTATTATCATAGTTGTCGATTTGCATGCTGACAATGCAATACTATTCATTTTTTATCTTTTTATTATTCTGCTACAAATTATTCTGCTATTTTAGAAATGAAAACGAAAACCTAAAATTATGCTTTAAAATTAATGGCGCCTCTTCATAATGAAGGGGCGCCTTTTTTATTACTTGGTCTAAAATTGAAGATAGCTATTTCATCAACGCCATTTTTTTAGTACAAACAAACTCCCCGGCTTTGATCCGGTACAAATAAATTCCTGAAACCACTTTACTACCCATTTCATTGCAGCCATCCCAACGGACTGTATGGTAACCGGCTTCCCGTACCCCGTTCTCTAAAATTTGCACCAGTTGTCCACGTATATTAAACACTGAAATTTTAACGCGGCTTATTTTCGGTAGTTGATAATTTATTATTGTCTCAGGATTAAAAGGATTGGGATAATTCTGGTGAAGTATAAGCGATTGAGGCAGCATTTTATTATTTCGTACTATCCCTGTTTTTAATAACAACCGGTTGTAAAGATTTGCAAAAGGGGATAAAGCGATCTTCTGCTCATCAGTGTCTCTGCGAATAAGCCCGCAAAATCTCAAATACTTATCCAGTTCCGGGCCGCCGCTGCCGAAATTTTCCGGCGCGGTCAGGTTAAAATAGTAAAATCCATTAATGCCATTTTCCACAGACGAAGTTAGCGCGGTTTCGATGTATTCCTGTTGCCTGTTTTCGGAGAAGTACATGGCATCATCGGTTAGAAGAATACTGTCGGGGGGATCGTCTGTTTCTATGCCGGGATAACCTGTTTCCAGCAGCCAGACCTGCTTGTCCGGATAATCGAGCCCTTTCAAAACGCGCCTGATTGCCCAGACATATTCTCCCACACTGAAGCCAAGCACAGGCAGCGCTGATGACAAATTGGGATAATAATTGAAACCAACAATATCCAAATCATCTACCCACCGTTCCAGCGAAGACATGAAACCTAATATATGCAGCCCGGTAGTTATTTGTGCAGTTGGATCTTCGCTGCGAATGGCATCCACTAAAATAGCCCAAACCCGGTCTCTGAAATCTGCATCCAACCAGAGATCGCCTTTGCGCCACCATTCGGGGAAAGCGGCGGTCCAGCCGGCAGCATTTAATTCATTTTCTGCCTGCCAAACATCCACTTGATTAGCAAATCTCCTGACAGTAGCCAATGCATAAATTTTTAAATTATAAAGATATTCATTACCGCTTACTCCCACAAAGCCATCAGCAGGCTCCCAGTCAGGAGTTGCGGGAGCAATTATTTTACCATTTTCAGTAAGCGGCAGTCCGTCCTGCAATCCCATACCGAGAAGCATAAATGGTGTTAACTCCCTGGCAAACCCGTTATCCAATATATTTTGGACATTTGCAAATCCTGTGGTATCCCAATGTTCACTATCTGCAAGAAAACTTTCGACCTGGTCAGGCGTGATATCAGCCGGATCCAGATCTGCCCCTAAGTAAGCTTTCTTTTGGACATTTTTCCAGCGCGTTTCGATACGGTAACCGTTAATATCCAACTCATCCATTATTCCAAAAGCGGCATTTACACGTTGCGATTCATCCCATTCCGTGTGCCACATAAAGCCCCGTTGCAAACTCCAATAGATGAAACTGAAACCACCACTTGTTAGCCGGGAGCCTGCAACCTGTTCCGGTTCGATGTTAATAAAAGCGGTTGGATTTTCCGTGGTGCCCAACAGAAAGTTGATCTCTTCAACGAGTTGAACGATTCCCTGGTTTGTATCATATTCGGTGTACAGAGCCATATCCAGCGGAAAACTTTGCAGCGCTGCAGACAATAATTCAGGATCATCGATTCCCAGGGAGGCGATCGGATTTAAAAAAACAAACAATTCATCGGAAACAAGCGTTTCAAACATCACTGCCAGCTCATTAAGATATTGTTTTGCTGCATCATTTAGCCCCGCTACAAGTATGCCCGCTAATGTCGGACACAACACGCCGCCGCTATCACTCACAAGAATAACCGGCTCTATGATTTCCGGTTCATTCAGATCTATTTGAAATTGTCCGGAATCAAACTCTGCCACACCGCCGAAGCGTAATCCCATGTTTAATACATCGATGTCGAACCGGCAGCCGTAGCCATAAGCAATCATGTTCAAACTATCCAGCACAACAGTTCCCTGAAAGTCGTTTACGCCGGTGCTGTCAACCTCGTAAGCAAGGCGAATATCTTCGGGCAGATAAAAATCGGTAATTGTAAGACCATACTCTTGCGCCAGGCTGTCAATGAAAGAAGTCAAATCAAAACTGTCCATGGCAACATCGTACCACTCCTGAACCGCCCTGTCCACGAAATCTTGTTCCATATTGTGTTTATGACCATTCATTTTGAAAGCGAAGGAGGAAACATCTTCAGCGGAAAAAGCAGCCGAAACACATAAGGAAAGCGCTATAAAAATAGTTACAAGAAGCTTTGTTGTGTTATTCATTTTGCTTGTCCTCCTGAATTTAAAGGTTAAGGTGGCTGGATAAAATAATTTATCCATTTCATTTTTTGATTATATTTTATATCAATATAGTATTACCAGTTGAATCCTTGTTTTTTATGCAAGAGTTTTTTAAATCCAAATCAATATACTCATACAACGAAAAGGCTGAGGCGAAGGCTAAGGCGGAGCAAGGTATAAGATTAAAGCACCCTTCGGGCACAGGGATTAAGGATTTTTTTTCTTCCTTCGCCTTTGCCTCAGCCTTTGCCTGCACTTTAGTGCGCTATAGTATTACAAGTTCAATCTTTGTTTTTTGTGCAAAAGTTTTTAAATCCAGATCAATATACTCATACAACGAAAAGGCTGAGGCGAAGGCTAAGGCGGAGCAAGGTATAAGATTAAAGCACCCTTCGGGCACAGGGATTAAGGATTTTTTTTCTTCCTTCGCCTTTGCCTCAGCCTTTGCCTGCACTTTAGTGCGCTAT
>JACKQG010002920.1_pt1 | contig 21644 bp, 26 predicted proteins | sample 8237621 | NCBI WGS metagenome assembly JACKQG01 (sample SAMN15677084, study PRJNA649215) | marine metagenome | biome: marine; feature: Black Sea; material: saline water; isolation source: suspended particulate matter (SPM) from the Black Sea western gyre | collected 2013-06-09/2013-06-10 | depth... | reverse complement strand
GCAAGCAACTTACTTAATAGGACAAGCGCCCGTCGCGCAACCTTCATCCTTTAGCTCTTCGAAGCTATTAGCACCTTCTAAATTCACTTCGCCTAGTTCTTCTACATAGGCTTCATAAACTTCTCGAGATACCACTTCTTGCGGAAGATATAAATACCCCAAATCTTTAGCAGTCTTACTAGGATCAGTTCTATATAAAAAGCTAACTCCTACATATAACTCCCAATTATTTAATAACCAATCAACAATATCTTCAACTTCATCTAAACTATAGCTGATAGTAGCACTAACGTTCTGCTGACACCAATTATTTTGTATTAACTTATAGCGCTCTAGTTGATCAATAGCTGTTTCTAAATTGACTTCTTTACCACTATCATCTTTATCGAACTCCACATCGCCCCAAAATATTGGAAAAGTGACCAGAATCCCATCATTATCGGTAGGGTGATTAAATACATTATAACCAGCATCCCGAAGAATAGGAATAAGAGGATCATACTTAGAAAAGTTAACATTATTAAAAATGTACTTACCCAACGGTTTATGTACACCTTCCGTAGTATCCATAATCTTGCTAAGCGTTCCCGAAGGCTTAACAGTTGTAACGTTCTTCGGTCTTGGTAGATCAAGTTCATCTGCCATTCCGTAAGCTGAGGAAGTAGCAATTCTCTGCATTTGTTTATAATCGTACGCACTAAGATTCTTCCTTCTGGCTATACCTGTTAGCCCTACTCCGCATAAATGGAGAAATTCATTGTTGAGATGCCAGGCTTCTTGGAGTATTCCATCTCCGAGATCCACACAGGTTTGTCTATAATTAGCTCTTGCAACAATTTTAATTGCTCTGAGCAATCCTGAGTGATCTCCGATAAATTTTCCGAGGTCGATTTCAGTAAGGTTACAGAAAGTTTTATTCCCCAATAGGATTTCAGCACATGGATTACAACCTTTGAACCAAGGTGCTCTTTCAAGGGCAGCAGCTGCGTTAATAAACCCTGGCTCAGATCCCCCAGAGTCTTCCATAAGGTTAAAAATGTGTCTGAGTTGCTTTCTAGAGGGTTTGTTATGAAATAATAACGAGTTATTTGATTGCGTTCGTTGCTCATTTCCAGTTAACCACCATTCTTTTTTTGCTACCGCAAAGTCTTCCCATTCAGGTTCTCCATAATCAAATAATGCTATTTCTGCACTTCTGCGACTTGAGAGTATAGTTCCAAGCCAGTTAACAATATCAAGTATATCAATACGCCTAAGAAGATTCCCAGCACGCCTATTAAGAATACCGGCAATAGCACTATAAGACTTAGCAATAGCACTGCTACCTGAACTAATCCACCCATATCCTTTGAGACGTTCACCTGCAGGTCTAATCTCTGAAAAGTCCAGGATAAGTTCATCCGCTGGGTATTTGCCTGCCAAAAGCTTCCCAATACTTTTAGCCCATGCTTCCGCAGAGTCTCCAATACTGATCGTCCATACTTTAGTATCTTCGTCCCAGTCTTCGAAGTTACTTTCACGACCTCCTTTACCTGTTCGTTCTGTCGGAATGACTGTAATTTTTGGAATTGGTCTCCTAAATCCATTTAATGTTCCTGTTACGGGTTTAAAGCCTACCCCGCAGCCTTGTAGTAGTAACCATAGAATATCTACTACATCATATATTGTCTCAACTTCTGTAAAAGAACAATTAAACATTGAACTTTCACGTCTTTGAGAAATTTCTGTACCTCCCAACCAAAGAGTTCTACCACTCATAGCTACTTTTCTATCTAACAACAATTGTTGTAGTTCATGTAACTCATTCCATTCTTCAGCATTAAGAAGTACTTCTCCTTTTGCGCGTTCCCATAACCACCTTTGATGATCAATTACTCGACCTACTGTTTGATTCCATGTTTCAAACTTTGTTCCATCTTCATTTAAAGGGCGATTATATGTTCTTCTTGTTATTACTTTAGCTCTTGTACTTAGTGTCATTTTTTATTTTCCTGTATGTCCAAATCCACCCTCTCCACGTTCTGTCTCATCTAAATCGCTTAATGTAAATTCCGCCAATAGACAAGGAACCATTACTATTTGAGCAACCCTAGTTCCTTCTTCTAGTACACAAGGTATATCACTATGATTAATTAAAGGAATCTTTATTTCGCCTCTGTAGTCGGAATCAATTACTCCAACACTATTTGCTAAAGTTACTCCAAGTTTTGCAAATCCACTTCTACTGAAGATTAAGCCCGCGTAACCTGTTGGAACCTTTATTTTAATGCCCGTCGGCGCCATCCAAATTTCCTTTGGTTGTAAAATATATCCTTCTACTATCCTTAAATCTGCACCTGCATCCGTAGGATGGGCCCTTACAGGAATACACCCAGGTAGTGCTGATACGTCATCTATTACATCGTATTCTATAAACATGCTCGCATTTCCTTTATATTAGTTTCTCCAATAGCTTCTTCGCAGTAAGTTAAAAGGTCCATAAGTTTGTAATTGTCAAGTATCCGCTCACCACTATCATTAACCTCTTGAATAAACTTATATTTAGAATCAATAGGGATGTTGTCATAAACATCGAAAGCAGAACCATATTGTTCAATGAGTCCAACAGCTCGTTTTGGGCCAACTCCTTTAATTCCAGGAACATTGTCACCTGCGTCACCAGTAAGACACTTAAGACTAATATACTCACTTTGAGGAACTTCATAGTGTTCATGCCAGTTTTCATTTGTTATTTCCTTTCTTGTTACATATGAGAATCTAGAAACTTTAGGATTGATCAGTAAATCCCAGTCCTTATCTGAAGATATTAACCATATACTTTTATCAATTACTTTAGTAAGATATGCGGCAATATCATCCGCTTCTACTCCATTAAATCTAAAAATAGTATAATAGTTTTTAAGGAGCTCTAGTGTTTTTTCATAGTCTTCCATAAATAAACGGAACTCTTCAGCTTCTACTTCACTCTGTTTAGCATATTTCTCTTTTCGATTACCTTTATATTCAGGTAATATTTCTCTTCGATAAGTAGATGAACCTTTATCTGCTGTAATAAGAACTTCTCCAGCTTTATATGAGTGTGCCAAGGATTGAACCGTTCTTAAATAATCTTCTGCGAAATTCCTTTTCTTCTGATGCTTATATCTAAAGGCTAAGTTTAAGGCATCAACAACCATAACAGTATCATCATCCGCCGCACTTATTTCTTTGAAACTCTTTCCCATACCCAATCCTTTTTGTTTCTATCGGTTAAATAATCTTCTAGTTTTGCTAAATAAAACCCTTCTGAATAATAAAAATGCCGATAATCATTTTGTGGTTCTTGTTGAAAAGCACAAAACCATTTACTTCGGTCAAATTTAAAAATTAATAAAGGATGTTCAGCATCATTCTCTTTTGTTTCTCTTAAAGTTTGTTCCCACCAGTCTAATACTTGAGGGTGTTTACCTGACAGCATTTTACTTGTTAAGTGGTCATCTTTATAATGTTTTATTTCTATACAATACTTATTTAATTCTTTAGGGATATATACGTCTCCCTTCATTCCATGTTTAGCATCTAAAGCACCAGAAAGTGGTATTCTTTCCCAATTCCAGCCAGTTAGTTGCGTGAGCAACTTAACTGCTGCAGCTTCTGCTCTAGTACCTTTAGCTTTACTTTTATTAGCTACTGCCATTACTCTAACCTCGACTCATCTTTTTCTTTTATAATATTGATCTTAGTAAGTAATGGATGACTATAACCATGTGAAACAAGGAAGGTATTTAATTCATTCTCGTTTAAAAGAACTTCAATAAGTCGTTCTCTACCATCTGTATCTAAAACGTTAATAACTTCATCTAAGAATAAAACATTAATTCTTGATTTAGATAGTGTACTCATTAATTTTCTAATAGCTAAAAGAGTAGCCGTATTAACTCGTGCCAATTCTCCAGAACTTAGTGCCAAAATACCAATATCAGCGCCATTATCACTAATAATAACATTTAATTTATCATTAGTAATAACAAACTCGAGGCCAAATCGTCCATCGGACAATTCGGCCAAGTACTCGTTGACTAAATCTTCCAGATCTTTAACTAAATTTTCAATTTTATAAGCGACTAACCCGTTAGTACTAAATGCTTTCTTTAATACTTCTAAATTTGCGTAAGTTTCGTTTAAGTCTTTTAATTTCTTCTCTTTTAAAGTTAATTTATCTTTAAACTCTTTTACTTGTTCAATTAAGTAATCTAATTCAGTATTAAATTTAATAGCTTCCGCATTTTTATTAGTTATTTGAGTTATTTTATCCTGCTCAGTTCTAATAGTATTAGTTAGTTCATCATACTTTTCTTCAAGATTTTGTTTATCTTCTGTTTTATTAGGTAACTTAGTATCTATTAAGTTAGATAGTTTTTCAAAATTATTAATTATTTTTTGATGTTCTGTATATTTAGATCGTTGTTCCTTTAGTTTATTAACAGAAGATATAATTTCTTTCTTCCTTTCAGTATATCCCAGTAATAAAGTAGTTTGATCTTGTAATAGTTCTTGTTTTTTATCTTCATCAATATCTTGTAAACAAGTAGGACAGGTTTGACCTAAGGTTTCAATTTTATTACTAATAAGGGATGCTTGGGATATTAAAGTTTTTATTGAAGCAAATTCTGCATTTAGTTTCGAAGTATTCTCAGGCTCTGGTAATTCTTTTGTTAGCTCTTTACTATTAATATTAGCTAGTTGCTCTTTATATTGATTATTTACATTAATTTTATTATTGATCTCAACAATATTATTAAGTTTTTCTTTAATTAAGGTACGTTCCGCTATTAAATTTTCAGGTGTCTCTGGAATATCTAATAATGATAACTTTTTTGTACTTTTTATAGGATTATTTGATATCCAAGACTCTAATGTATTAATACTGCCTCTAATTTCGGCGACCTCATTAGTTGCACTCTTATGTGCTTCTTTAAAATTATCAAATAACTTTAAATAATTATCTAAATTTAATAACTCAATAAGGAACTTCTTCCTATTAGTATCTGTAGCAGTTAAAAATTGTAAAGAACTTGTTGTACTTTGATATACTAATTGACTAAAGGTTTTAAAGTCAATTCCTAAAATATTCTCGATAGTTTTAAATGTATTAGTAGCAGTATGTGATGAAATATCTTCTCCATCGCATTCTAATACTACTTGTAAACTCGATTTTCTATTGATACTAATAAAGTACTCTTTATTATCTACTTCAAAAACTAGTCCAATTTTATACCCTTTTTTAGGATAATTTCTATTAACAATATCAGTTTTTTTCACTCCTTTAGAGTTTTTATTAAATAAGGATTCTTCTAAAATAGTAGGAATTGAACTCTTTCCAGCTCCATTTTCTCCTATTAATTGTACGAGTATATCATTACTTAAGTCAAGGATATTATTATCTCCATAACTAAAACAATTGCTCCATGTAAGTGTTTTAAGTGTAATCATGGTATACTTTTAAAACCTCCTTAACTTTTTTCGTATTTAAGCCTAATATATACTGTAAGTATTCGGATAATTCATCTTCTAACGTCATTTCAGGACTTAGTATTAAGGCTGAATCATTATGCCTTTTGATAAGTTTTTTATCTAAAAGTTTATTATCTTTATCTACTTTTACTAACTCGGATAGATCACCTTCCAATTCGTAAATAGTATGATGATAGTTAGTTTTAATCATTTGATCTGGATGCCCAATTGTTTGTCTAATTAGTTGAGGTATTTTTAATTTTAACCAGGAATACTTGAGAGTATTACTATCGAATAATAAAACGCCAGTATCGACAGGATTACGATGAAAAGAGGTAGTAAGTGGACTTCCAGGATATACGATATTTTTCTGTGAATTTTCATGTGAATGTAAATCTCCTGCTATAACAATTTTCCATTGTTTTAATTTAGTTAAATCAATCTCAGGAGTAACGTGTGGTGGAATTTCGCCTCTAACATGTGTAAATAAAGTTCTTCCTGAAAAATCTTTAGGATTAAACTCTTTTAACTTATTATACGGTATAAAATCCATATTACCTAATTTATAATAATCATCTATAATTTCTACCAAGGGATTGACAGCTTTAGTTACTTCTTTTAGATTACTAAGAAAGGACGTATTCTTTTTTATAGCTTCATGATTACCTGGATATATAATAGTTTTAATTGTTACTTCTTTAATATACTGAAAGTATAAACTAAGTTCATCTAAGGTAGGGAGCCTATCAAATAAATCACCACCAATTACATGAAGTTCTACTGTTTTTTCTAACTTATGAAGTTCTTTAAATAGGAGTTTATATCTATTAGTAGCCCACTCCTTTGGGACATTTTTCTGGCCTAGCTTAATATGCCAATCAGCCGAGAATAGTATTTTCATTTTTTCTCCTTAAGGAGAAAGAAGCCCCAATTAAGGGGCTTCTTTCTTTTCTTTTAAAGTAGATCTCCAACTTCTTCAGCGACATCATCTGGCATATCATTACTACTATTGTCTAATACTCGACTTTCAATAAAGTCTTTTTGTTGATCTGCTGAGGGTCGTGGGATTACATTATCAATATCGGGGAGTTCTTTGATCGCTTCTAATTCTTTCTCATCTAAAGCTCTGTTTTTACACTTAAGAACCTGAAGTGTATATTCCACATTAAAAGGTAGAGGGCCGGTCTTTTGCTTCTTAAAATACAAGTCCCAGCCAGTTTCAGGGTCTGTAGGATCTCCTAAATCTTCTGCTGCTACCATAATAGCTTCGAACAGCTTTTTCTTTAGGTTTAATACTTTAATTTTACCATCATCAGGGTCAATACACTGTACTGCATATGCCCAGGAGCACTTCATATCAGGATGATAGTGACGTACCCAATCTTTTTCGATATTAGTAAAATGCTCTTTATCTCGGTCAAATCCAAGACATTCCATCGGTACGCGTTTACCATCTGCAGTAGTGATCCAATATACATAACGTGGGAGAATATCTCCAACCATGCGGACAATATTATTGCCCTCTTTATATGTATATGCCTCTGCAGAACTCTTCTTAGCCTTGCCTGCTACATTTCCAAATTTTATTGCCATTTTATCTTATTTCCTCTAAAGTAAAGTGTATATTATCGTATTCATCTATTTCTAACAAAGGATTGTTTTCTATAGTTTGTCGATTTATATCAGTATAATTAAGTGGTAGAGTTGTATGTTTATACCACTTATAATCTAAATAATTTCTTAAACTTGCCAAACTAATATATTCAGCCATTTGTTTAAGTGTTGCGTGTTTTTCATTTCTAAATATGTCTTTTGGATTTAGTAAGTAGCTGTCTCCTTTAATATCATGTGTTAAAAGTTTATACTTCATCTTATTTCTAGTATATTTAATAGCTGTTATTTGATAAGTATTAGCATACATAATTCTTATTATATCTTTTATATTGCCTTCACTTATCTGTAATACTTTTTTCCAATCAAAAAATATCACTTAAAACTCCTATTTTGAATGTATATTATACTAAAAATTAACCTACTTGTCAAGTAGTATTTTTAAACAGCTATAGTTTGTATCTCATAACCTTCTGAGAGATATACTCCTGAACGTTCTTTAGCTTGTCTACTAGCTGTACTACCTTTTAAGTGTATATCAACAACCACAGGTTGTTGCTTTCCTTCTAATTTTCTAATAACTCGTCCAATTAGCTGGGTTAAAAGAGGTCTATTATTGACAGGAGTGCCCAAAATAAGACAAGATAACTCATTAACCGAAATACCTTCGCTAAATATATTCTGAGACCCATAAAGGATATCTGCTGTACCATCCTTAATTTTGTTAAGCTCTTCTTCTCTCTCCACATGGTTTAGTTCTCCTGTAATACATACGGCATTATCTCCGGTAAGGTCAGTGCAACGTTTTAAAAATTGGACTCTATCACTTACTACTAAAACTTTATGTCCTTTTGCAGCATATGTACTTGCAAGCATAGAAACTAAATGTTGATAATTCTCATTATATGCTACCGCATTAACTCGTTTAGCCCAAGGTGTTTTAGCACCGTCCGGAAATCTAATATCTGTTTTAACTATTTGGACTCTTGGAGTTATATAATTTTCTTTTGGAGGTTGATGAACATCAAAACCAAAGTAATCATTAAAAATTATATGTTTACCATCCTTGCGTTGAAGTGTTCCACTAAGTCCAATTTTATATCTAGCCGAAGACTTATCGACTATATTAGCAAATGTGGGAGCACTGACATGATGACAATTACTTACTAATTTATGCCCTGCTAAGTAATTATGGTTATCTGCCACCTCAATATTATATCTAAATCCATAGGTTGCTTTCTCAAAGGATACATCAATAACTTTTAATATAGTGTAATCTTCGAAAACTTTCATAGGACTATAAGGTCGAAATGGTTTACCAGTACCTAGTATTCCTTTCTTATACTCTAAGACAGGATGAATTAGATGTTCTATACTGTGAATAAAGACTTCTGATTCTTTTTTATTTAGTCTGAGGTACCTAAATCCCTTATGTATATATTGGGTACCTATTATATTAAATAATTTCTGTAAAGAGTTTTGAAGTAACGCTAAACTACTCTCATTTAACTCACAAAAACTAAAAGTTACATATTTGCCCTTACTAATACTTCCATCATCTTGGTACATTATAGCCCAGGAATCTATATTTAATAACTCAGATATTTCTTTAGTTATATAAGATTTAGAAGTATTTTTTCCATATAATTGTGCTCTCCAATTATCTATGTCATAAAAAGAAAGAGAGGAAGTACTAAATACGTTATTGTCTTTTTTATATCCAGAGGATCCTTTAACTATTTTTGAGGGAAAAGCTTCTTTTAAAATATTACGTTTATATTCTAAATATTTCCTTTGCGCTTCTCCGTGCGTAATTCCTAATCTACAAGATGTTTTATTAGTTGATAAGCTGCCATCTCCTAATATCATACCTAGTACTAGAGGCTTTATCTCCTCTGTTAATATATTAGAAGATTTAAAAGATTTATTAGCAATAATATAATCATTTTCTTCAACATATCCTGCCTCTGTCTTTCCTTTATTATATGAATAAATGGTATGATTTAAAGTACATTTTAAAGTGCTTTGATTATTAAAAGTAAATTTTATCATATCCTCTTTTTGAGGGTTTTTAAACCATCTTAATATAGGCTTCCATTCAAATTGTTTAGTAGTTTCATTAAATGAAAGAACTTCATGTTTCTCTTTATTATTAACTATTGTGCCAATACTTCGTTGTCCATATTCCTTAGTAGTAATTTTATTTTCATAATCTAAACATTCATCTAGTATCAAAGTTCCAAATAATTGTGAAACCTCTTTTATTTTCTTACTAAGAGTTTGTATGTTAGCTACTACAATCATTGGTTCTGTATCAAATTTTCCGCTGCCAATGATACCTGCTTTAATATCAAAACATTTTTCAATTTCTTCTACCCACTGATTTCTTAACGCTAATGTGTGTACAACAACTAAGGTTTTCTGTCCTAATTTAGCAGCAATAGCCAGCGCAGTAAAAGTCTTACCCCAACTTACAAATGCATTAATCATTGCATTATCTTCAACCGAATTGTAAACTTTGGCTTGGCTATCCCTCAAGTCAAATTTGAACTTTGGAAAAATAATTTCTGAGATTGTTCGCTTATCTACAATTTCATATTCTTCTGGTACTAGGTCAAATCTACCTACGGGAACAGTAATAATTTTACTACTGATTTTTCCCATATTTTTAATAATTGTGGGAGGATCCATAGGATTATATGACGGAATTGTATAAGTAAGCTCCTTATCTATTAGTTTCTGCAGTTTAGCGTCAGCGGGCATATAGATTCGATTACTTACAATTGCTTTACTCATAACATCCTTCTCGTATCTTCTAATTTCTCATTAGTCATCTCATATAAAAGATAACCCCTACCTACTTTAAGTACTCCTGCATAAATTGCTCTAAGATTTAACTTTCCTTTAACTTCAAAAGGAGTATTTATCTTATCTAAGCCAAAAATAGTAGATTTATCTGTATATTTTCTCCAGATTACCTTCCTATAAATTAAGGGGTAATATTTAGACTTTTTATATCTAAAAATATTTCCATTATAATCTATAAAACTGTTTGAGCCAGATAATAATAAATCCTTAAAGCTCCAAATAGCTTTCTTTAATGGATATAGTTTATAATCTTCCATTTCCTGGGCTATTAACCGTCTTTGAGGAAATGGAAGAGTTTTATCTGCTAAATCTAATCGTTTTGTACCTTTGTTATCTGTAATAAGACCTTCAGATATAATTTCATAAGGTCGAAGAACCCAAACAGGCCAATGAATATCAAAGAAACTCAGGGTATTGTTTTTCGAATTTTCCAAAGGCATAATCTTCTCCAATATCTAAATCAACACCAACTGGTTGTCCTGGGATGCTACATCCTCTATCTTCTTGTGTAAATAAAGCCATATGTTCTGCAACAATATCTACTACACTATCTTCAACTTCTAATACTAATGAATCATGTACAAGAGCTATAATTTTAGCGTCAACTTTAGTATCTTTAATCCACTGATTTAACTCAATTCCAGCCATAAGATTAATGTCAGAAGCAACAGATTGTATAAGGAAATTAATCCCACTACGAACTTCATGTGAGGCAACCCCTTTATCACTGCTAAAAACATTAGGGAGACGACGCTTACGCCCAAATATGGAGTATATATATCCATAACCCTCAATTTCCTCCTTTGATTTGTTTAACCAATTTTTTAATCTTGGAAAGGTCTCAAAATACTTTTTAATAGTATCTTTAGCCTGTTGTATAGTAAAAGGTTTTCCACTATCTTTACTAACTGTCTCCGAAACTTTAGCTGGCCCAGAGCCATACATAATCCCGAATGTGATTGCTTTAGCCGCTTGTCTAGCTGTTGATGCTTTTTCCTTAATCTCACTAACTTCAAAAGGTAGTTGAAATACCATTTTAGCGACTGTGGAATGCAAATCTCCTCCACTTTTAAATACATCTTGTAGGTTTTTATCTCCACTTAAAATAGCAGCAACATATACTTCTGCAGTAGCTAAATCTTGTTGAAGAATTTTATAACCAGGCTTTGCTTTAATACAACCCTTTACTGCTGCGTTGTCTCGTGGTAATTGTTGCATATTAATCTTCCCACTACTAGAAAGCCTGCCAGAAGTAGTGGAAGTGAGATTAAAATATGTTCTAAGACGCCCATCTTTATCTAACTCCGGAATAATCTTATCCAAGTAAGTATTTTTAATCTTGGATTTTTGTCTAATATCGAGGATTACACCCGGAATCGGATGTTCCTCAGCTAATTGCTTTAATACTTCAGCATCTGTCGAAGCTGCACCAGTACCAGTAAGTTTACCAGTGGGAGTAAGATTAAGGTAATCAAAAAGAAGTACTCTAAGTTGTTGAGTACTGTTCGGGTTAAATATTTTTCCTTGTTCTTTTTCAAACTTATGTACTTCATCATACGAGTATAAGTTTTGTTTATCTGTTTCAATTTCTTCCTCCATCAAGTGCTGAACATTTTGAAGTCTTTCAGCATCAAATGGTACACCATTTTCCTCAACATCTTTAAGAAAGAGCATACCAGGCACCATTAACTCTTTATATACTTTAGTCAATTGTACACTTGCTATGATTTTTTTACTGAACATTTGATATAGCTCATAAGTTACAGCCGTATCAATTGCAGCATATTCGTACATAATATCAAAAGGAATTAAATCATAAGTAAAATCTCCTTTTAGTACTTTATGGTCTTTACAATACTGATTCTTAAAAGTATCAAGAGCCTTATCATAATCTCCATAGTTTGTATACTTCATTGCTAGTTGTTTAAGTCCATGAGAGCCTTGCGTTTCATCAAGTACATAATGCATTAACATAGTATCAGATACTTTAGGAAATTTAAACCCAAAGTGGTATTCTAACATTTTTAAGTCAAATTTAGCATTATGAAATACAATCATTTTAGAGGAGAAAATGTCCTGCAACAGTTTTTCAGTTCTTTCTCCAATGCATTCAGTGGATATGTAGACACCTTGTTCATTTTTATGCGTAAGGCTAATACCCAATACATAACCATCCCTTGGGTATAAAGCTGTTGTTTCCGTATCGCACGCCACAAACTTAACCGCCTCATCGCTAAGTATCGATTCAAGATATTCATTAGCTCGCTCCTCTTCTATAATTCCTTCAAAATCTCCAGTGACTGTAGGTGGTTTTTCGCCCGCTATATATCCGTGCAACTTACTCACGGCTCTTTCGAAAGACGGTTTAGCTTCGGGTTTAAAACTAAGCATTGCAGGATTAATCATAGGAATAAACTTTTCGTTTACTAAATGTCCTGCAAATTCTGTTACTGAGCCTATTCCTGCAATAAACTTAGATGCTTCAGAACCAATAAGGACAACATACTCATAAGCATCTGAATCAAATTCTAAGTCAACATCTCTCTTTAGTAACTTCTTCACTTTTTTAGAAGAAAGATGATAATGATCAAAATCAAATTCAAAATATCTCTTATAGTTAACACCACTAGGGTTTTTATCAATTACTGCTATCTCTGCCATAAATATTGTCCTTTATATGTTTAATGTCTTCTAAAGACAAGTCTCCTGGATCTATACTGTCAGGTAGTTCCAGTCTCGTATCATCACTTATTATAAATTTTTCACTTAATAATCTTTCTGCATTAAAAGCAGCCTTTCTTCCTGCTTCATCTCCATCAAACATTGTATAGAGAGTATGTACTCCTTGAAGTCTTAAAGTTTCAATTTTATCCAATTGAATATTATTCGCTCCAAGTATTGCTACTGCATTTGTTAGTCCTTTATCAATAAGGTTTAATGCATCGAATATACCTTCTACTAAAATAGCTGTACCTTCTATGGGAGTTACTACTGCAGGAAATAAAGGTAGATCAGCACCGCTAGGTTTTATCATATATTTTGGGTGTGCATTACTATTTATATATCTACCAATAAATGCTCTAACTTTTCCTGTAATATCAGGTAGGGGAAATACTATTCGTCCCTCAAAATCTTTATGTGTAAAGGCTTTATAAGTAGTTAACGTTCTTTTATCAATATCTCTAAAATGTCTTGTATATGGAACCGCACCTTTAGGAATTGGTAATCCTGTTGAATTTGCTCTAATGGTTGAAATCTTATCTCTTAATTGTTTTACTCGTAGGTCTTGCCAATTACGGTCAATATTAAAGAACTTGAATACATTACCTTTAAATCCACAAGAGAAACAATGAAAAGCACCTTCCTGTTGATCTATATGCATGGATGGATTATTATCTTCATGCTCTGGATTTAAACATTGAACTACATAATCCTGACCTTTTGGTGTAAAAGGTACATTATGTTTATTTAATATTTCTTCTACGTCCATGGAAGGTCTGATTCCTCTTTATTAGGCTGTTTCTTTTTCCCTACGTCTTTAACTTCTTCTTTTTCTGAAGGTTTCATAACATTATGTGGACCAAGTTTTAAACTCTCCCAGTTCATTACTGAAGTAAATTCCAAATCAGGCCCACTTCTAATTTTAGTAGAGGTAAATGTTATTGCTTCATCTTCTTTATTATGTGCATCAATTAGAAATGCCGAATCAGGACTATCAAGCAATCCTTTAGCAAATCTAGTTGTACCTTGCTCATCAATCTGATAAGGACTAATCATTGCTAAATCATATTTTCGAGCGAACTCTTTTAATTTTTTAGAAGCAAAGATTTGACTTTGCCAATCGTATAAGTCTTTTCCAATACCTGTTTCAATCTGATTAACATAATCTACAACAACTAATCCTAAACTATCCCCAAATTGAGCTTTCGCTTTCTGTAATTGAAGATCAATACTTGTTAAAGATAAAGATCTATCATCTACGATAATAATTTGATTATCTTCTTTTAGTTTACATTCTGCAACTAATTGCTTTTCAAAAGCTAAAGGATCACGTTTCTCTAAAAATTGTTCGTAAATAGAATCACTACCTGTGAACATCTGCGCTCTTAGTTCTGCAAGATTATTCATTTCATGGGGTTCTAGTCTATTCTTTCTAATATTTGCATAAGGTACTCCTGATAGAATACTACTTATACGATGGAAAGTTTCCAATGCAGTCATTTCGATAGTAAAGTAAATTGCAGTTTTACCCATTTCATATTGATTAGCTACCATATTAGCACTAACCAAAGACTTACCAGAACCACGTTTACCACCGAGCATAATTAATTCTTCTCTATATGCACCACCTACCTTACTATCAAAGTCATTATTTATACCTAATGGTATGCAAGCGTGTTCATCTACTCCAGCTTCTTGGAATAGTAAGAGATTACTCATATCTGCTACAGACTCATCTGTATGTGTTTTTTCATCTAATTTTAATACTATTTCAGATAAACCTTCTTTTACTTCTAAAGTATCTTTAATAGTAATATCATTAATATAATTATCTATTAATTTTAATGCTTCATTTTGTGTATATTGGTCAGTTAAAGCATCTATTGCTAAATCTAAATCTACTTCTGGAATTTCAAGTAGCTTAATGGCGGCTAAGTCTTTCTCAGTCTTAAGGTCTCTAGTAACTAATTCTAGTTCTTCGAATGAAGGAATATAATTTTCTTTATTATAGAATCTATGTAGTGCAGTGTATAAGGAATCATACGACTCTTCAAAAAATTCTTTTTTAATACGAGACCAGCCATCGAGACTTTGATCTTCCAATACCATATGAAGAACAAGTGCCCCTATATCCATTATTCTGCCTTATATTCGTTGTCTGAAATAACCTCGTCTAATTCTTGAGTTAATCTACCTAACATCCGTGACCTCAGCTCTTTAATTTTTTGTGGATATAATGCACTCTCATCAAATAATAAATTTAACTGTTCTCCAGTAATTATTTGTTGAATTGCAAAATAGATAGTATCCCAGTAATCTGTTGTACTAGGATAGGCTTTAATATCTGAATATTCGCCTAATACATCTTGTGTGCGTCTAATAGCTTCATCTGCTGTGAATGAATCCACATCATGAAATTTTGCGACAATTTTCATTAAAGCCTCCTTATACAATAAAAAAGGGGAATAACAGACGATTCTGCTACTCCCCTTAATAACTAACGGGTCAATTAAGCGGCAGCTGCTGCGTTCTTAGCTGCTTTCTTAGCTCCGTCATAGTTAGAGCAAGTAAGTCCACGACGAGTAAGCATAGTCTTAACACCTCGGGCAGTCTTATCAATAGAATCTGCAATCTGCTCAACAGTCATTGCAGAAATATCACCAAGATCAGTCAGAGCATCTGTATGTGCCTTAGCACGAGATTCCTTCTGCTTAGGGATAGCAGTGATATCACCACTACGCAAGAAAGAAAGAGCCTTACCACGAACAGAGTTAATACTCTTACCAAGAGCTTCTGCAATTTCTTCAACAAAAGCACCATTACCTACCATATCAAGGAAAGTAGTTTCCTCTGCTGGAGTATAAGTACGAGCAACCTCTACCTTCTCAGCTGGCTTAACATGTCCAGTGAGTTCCAGAGAAAGAATCTTACCCTGAACCTGCTTAGCAGAGAATGTTCCACCTTCCCAGTTAGAAGCAATATCAGCATATGTCATATTACCACTATTAGCTCCCACAAAGTCACGAAGGGAGGCTTCTTGCTCATCAGAGAAAGCCTTCTTATGAGCTGTAGAAGCCAGTTCTACATCGTAGCCCATCTTACGAAGCTTAGAGCTAATAGAACGAGTAGTTGTGTCTAATTCAGTTGCAGCAGTTGCTACTGTATCTTGAGAAATGGTAGCCATTCCCTCGACCATTGCGGTCAAAATGCGTGTGCGGTCTTCAGTCCACTTTGGAGTTGTCATTTATATTTTCCTTTTTTAAAAGTTCTTTGATTGTTACGATTGAAATACCATAGTTTTCAGCTTTGGTACGTTTACTTGATTGCTTATCTTCTTCATCTACTAAATAGTTTGTTTTCTTAGTTACTGAAGATGCTACCTTAAAACCAAAAGACTCCAAGTATTTCCCCGCTAAGGTTCTATTCTTGAAGTCATTTAGCTTGCCTGTAATACACACTGTTTTACCAATATCTTGTACTACATTCACTTTTTCCGCCTTAAAGCTAAAGGGCAGATACTCTAGTTCACCATAAAATTCGGTTTCCAACCAATCTGTAAGATTGGCACATGCTTTAGGTCCTAAACTCGCTTCTATACATTTTTCGGGGGTTATATCGTGTATATTCGATATCACACTAATTAACTTTTTAGAAGCCGTAGCACCTATAAGGGGAATTGAAAAGGCAGGGAGCAATAAGATTAAGTCGGATTGTTTACTAAGTTCAATCTGACTAAAGAGCTTTTCTCCTAGCTTTTCGCCGATTATATTTATGATGTCACTTTCAGAAATACTATAGATTTCTGATATTGAACTGAGAGATAACTTTTCAATTGTCTTAGGTCCAAGCCCCTTGATCTTTAGTGTTTTAGCAAAGTGTTCAACTTTCTTACTTAAGGTAGCGTAGCAATCGGGGTTCCTACAGAACAATTGATCTTTTACTAATTCTAACTTTGACCCACAACTGGGACATTGGGTTGGAGCAACTATTGGTTGAAAATTCATCTTTTTATCTCAATTTCTAAAATATATTATACTAAAATCTAACCTGATTGTCAAGAGTTATTTTTTATTATGTTAGTTAACTCTGCCGATAACACAAGGGATAATCTTACCTGCTCTAATGACCTCGACTTGACAGCCAATTTCCAAGTTTAAACTTTCAATATATGCCATATTATTCAAAGTTGCACGAGAAATTTTAGCATCATCAATTTCGATAGGTTCTAAAATAGCTACAGGTGTTACTTTTCCACTCTTACCTGTTTGCCAAGCTACATCTAGGAGGGTGGTAACTATACCTTTTTCGCGTACTTTAAAGGCATAAGCTCCCCGAGGATGGTGAGCAGTATACCCAAGCAAATCGAAAGCAGTATTATTGTCCATCCTAAATACTTTCCCATCATTAGGGAAAATATCCCAATCAGAGTCCACGGCAGTATTAAAACCGAGCTTCCTAAGATACTCCATATCTTGTGCATAACTATTTGACTTATAACTTGGTTCACTTTCTCTCATCCCATAAGCAATAAAAGTTAAATCTCTACCTATAAATTCTGTAACAGATTTAAGATTAAGAGCACCCGCGGCATAGTTTCTAGCGTTGGGAATCTCTTTAGGAGCTACTAATTCCCCCGTAATTTGAAGAATATTTTTAGTATTAAATTCAATATTTTGAGGAATAATATCACTAAAAATGAATTTATCCGTTACATCAACACCATATTCACCATTACCTCTGGTTAGAACTCGTCTTAAAGTTCCACCTTGATATTCAAGAGCAATTGCTGCACCATCTAGTTTAGGGGTAATAATTGTTTTTCCATCGTATTGAATAGGATCTTTTTCGCCTTTAAAAATTTTCTGTAGTGAGTATAAGGGATAAATATGCTTTCGTTTAGCGTCAGGATTGTAACCTACAGGTTCATATCCTACTTTTTCAGCAAGTCTGTCAAACTCTTCATCGGACAAAAAAGGCTTACCTTCATAGTAAGCCTTCGATGCACCATCTAATAGTTCTTTAGTCATTATGGTAAGAATCCGTCATCTTCCTTTCCTCTCTAATAATATCATATGCTTGTTCTAAATCAATCATATAAGTCCTTTAATAATTCTTTAAAATGTGTTTCGATTGCGTCTTTACTTTCAGCTAATGATAATATCTCTATTAGAGCTTCAAATAAATTAGATAAACTATTAATTTCGAAGGGGATACAAGCTCCCTCTTTAGTAGGTTTATACTCCCCTTCGAAATCAAGATAGTATTTTCTTAAATGAAGATACTCTACATCTCTAAATTTAGAAACTACGAGTCTCCACTGTATCTCTTTATGTTCTTGTTCGAGTATTATTCTTTCGTATATATCATCCGACATATCTTCTATTCTTCAAAATGGTTCCTAGTGGTTGTATGTTTGTAACAGCTCTAATATTAATTTGTCTAAAGGAATTAGTATCCCAGCAGAACATTAATATATAGCCTTCTTGTACTTTAAAATTGTTTCGTTTATTCTTAATATATTCACAATTAGAAAAATCCATTGTACATACATTATATTTGAGCTTCTTCGAGTTAGGACTTCTGTAAGTTATAATAGCATCGCCTGCTTGTTCCATTTTACTCAAAAAAAGGTCTTTAATCATTATAGTTTTACTCCGAGGTTTTTCAAATGGTTTAGTTTACCAAGTTCATACCACGGCTGTATAGCATATTGTTCATTTTTACCCGTTGTCCGAATCCTGTAGCATTTGCCGTGAATTGGATGAGTTTGAACAAGTCCATTATTATCCCATTGTTTAAATTTAGGATCGGAGGACTTATGCCCTTTAATTACAGCAGTAGTATTATACCTAGCAGACCACACGATTTCACCAGGTTCGTAATCCTCAGAGAGAATTTCGTCGGGGAGTAACTCTGGGTGAAAGTAGTCATGAGAAGTAACACGCTCGGGGACATTATACTTCTGAATGACATTTTTAACAAAAGCAACAGAACGATACATACTACGAGAAATTTCAGTAATAGAATCACCACTTAGATATTCTTCGATCACTCTAGTAATTTCCTGTGGCTGAGCCTTTTTACCTCTATTTTTAGCTCGTAGTTTAGTTTCTCGTTCAACTTGCTCTTTATGTCCAGCAATAATTTTCTTAAGACGGGTAGTATTGTAAGATATATTAAGTATCTGACATGCTTCCTTCTTAGTAATTGGATTATCGCTTTCTAATAGGGTGATTACACTACTAACAGTAAATTCATCAAGTTTTTCACCTTGTTTTTGTTTAATTCTGCTCATATAAATCTCCTATTAGAAAACAATAAAAAGGGACTGATACACTAAGTACCAGCCCCCTTTGAAATTAAGCGTTAGTTGCTTTAATTACGTCAGCGAGGTACTTAGCTGCTTTACCAGAAAGTTTAGAAATGATATCATTATCTGCTTCCTGACCAGCTTCAGTAATTGCGGCTGTTAGCGCATCCTGGCAATCCTGCTTAGATACTCGCTTCGTTCCGCCACCTCCTGAAGAACTCTTAGATGTAGGAGCTTTCTTTACATATACTCCGGCTTTAGTAAGAATCATACGAACACCATTAGGTGATTCGTCTAAATCTTCAGCAATATCCTTTACAATTTCCATTGAAGTTTCTGGAGTAGGTTCTGACTCCTCGTACATTGATACTGCTTGTGCTTTCTTATCGTCGTCCCATGCCATCTTTTGCGTTTCCTATGTTGTTGGTTAAAAATTGTTTTCCTAATCTTTCGATTTCAGAATGTATATTATATTAAATTTTAAGATGATTGTCAAGAATTATTTTTCTTAATCCCCAAGTTCAGCACTCTTAGCTTCTTCTGCGTTTTTAAATGTAGCTATAGCTTCTTCTTCATCTACTGGATCTGGCATGTTAGTATTTATTACATTTGCAAATCCTGAATATGCCATCTCATAGTGTTGTTTAGTAGCTTCAAGTTCATTTAGTTTAATCTTGATTGCTTGCAAATGGTAGATGGCCTGTTGAGCCTCAGAGCTAAACGCCCCGATTTGATAGTTCTTACCATCAATGTTAATTGTTTCGTCTCCAGACATTATTTATATTCCTGTTTTAATTCGGTTGCTAATTGATACAGACTATCAACATGATATTTAATCGCTGTTTTATTTTCTGTACTATCCATTAATTTTTTTAAATCTTTTATTTCATTAAACAATGCTATCCTTTTAACTTTACATTGTTCTTCTGTATGATAACCCACCCTGTGCTCCTCTAATAAAATAAAGGGACAGCGTTTTGGTGATAAGGTACGCTGTCCCAGAAACCTCACTTAGCTATGCAGCTAAGGAATAAACATCATCGTTTGCGTTTATTTTAGTTTATTTTTACAACTTTATTGTTGTGCTGTCTGCCTCTCACGCCTATTTAATCGAAACCGGTCATCCCCAAGAAAGCACTCTAAGACTCTAAGGTGGCGAAACTCCTCTGCACGAAGTGCGTACTTCGGTCGAAAGGGGTGAGCAAGCCCTAGAATGCTTACTTGGAGACGGGGAGAATCGAACTCCCGTCTTAAATAGGTTAAATCAGCTTCATACAGCCATATTCATTTTCGTTTGTGAGAAACTTCTAAAGTAAGAATCAAAACCGTTATCACGTATCCACTTCGTTCTTTTGGCAAAGATTTTATCAATTTCTTCTTGATACTCTGCTAAACCAGCTTCTAGTTGCGATAATTCATCATCATTAAGTTCTGTAATGTCCATCGTAAAGTAGTTCTTTGAAGGTTTAGATAAAACAATTGCTTCTCTGTTTGTTATGTCTTTTGGTGTTTTGTGATATTGGAATCGAATCTTTTTCATCTTATTTTCTCTCTTTTTAAATTTCTCATTTTGAATGTATATTATACTGAATTTTTAGCTAATTGTCAAGAATTATTTTTTCCATGTTCGTACAACTCTACCGCAAGCATCAAGTTCTTCACAGTAATTTAGTGTACAGAATTCTTTTACATATGAATCCTTTTTTAGACAGATAAGAAGGTCTTCACTTTCATAAGAGAAATGTGCACAGCCTACTAAAAAGAGAGGTACTATAAATATTATATATTTCACCTTTTCATAGCTCCTGCGCCAAAATAGAATCCAATAATATTCATTATAGCAACAGGTAACCATTCAGGAGTTACATATCCTTCTAATTGAACATACTTAGTCACAGTATTAGTAAAATCAAAGAATAAGAATTTCCAACCTTCTGTAACTTGAATAGGTACATTAGTAACTTCTTGCATCATGGGAGCCAAAAATACAATTCCAAGCCCGCCAAGAATAGCAATAACAGCAATAAGCCTACGAATGTAGTTACCTCCATCGGTATTATCTCGTTGTGCTGCATAATTTATACCCTCCTCTATATGAAGATTTCTAGCAATTAACATTTTCTGTTCAGCCGCTCTATCAGCCATCCGCTGACTAGCTATTTTCATAATTCCACCTAATAAAGTGGAACCAAGCATTGAGATGGCTTCAATTGGGAGACCGAGCATACTTTTTTCCTTTAAATAGTTTTCTACAAAGTTTACACTTTAAAAACTTACTAACATTTAATCTTTCTCTTTGTTTCATTCGTTGATAATTCGTCATAGAGTAAGCAAACTCAATCCTACTATTGTTATAATAACAATACTTGCACAGTATACTGTGCAATTAGTTAAACTAGGGCTATCATCCCAGATAGCCTTCCGTACTTTAACCACTTTTCGTAAATTTTTAACTTTCATAACTTATCCATTATATCACCATATAACCTATATTTCAAGTATTATTTTTCTTATGTGCATGTGTAATATTTGATGAACAGCAGATTTTGTTGGTCGGCGCAGGCAAGAAAAAACCGCCCGAAGGCGGCTTGGTATTAGTAATACTCTACTTCCATTTCTTGAAGAATCTCAACATTACTTT
>JACKQG010002220.1_pt1 | contig 21644 bp, 20 predicted proteins | sample 8237621 | NCBI WGS metagenome assembly JACKQG01 (sample SAMN15677084, study PRJNA649215) | marine metagenome | biome: marine; feature: Black Sea; material: saline water; isolation source: suspended particulate matter (SPM) from the Black Sea western gyre | collected 2013-06-09/2013-06-10 | depth... | reverse complement strand
CTAAAAGTGTATCCCAATCGCTGGATGAACTTTCCGCCGTCAACTTTAATGTACCTTTATTGTACATAGGTGCTAACATAAAATTCAGTTCCATCCGCTTCCGGGGAAAATAAAATGTTTCAAATGTCAGCAATCGATAGGAGATAGTACGTAAAAAATCTGAATCACCTACTTTCCCTGTATGATATGAATTTGACCGTGCATAGCCAATTCTGGTATTTGGATAAAACTGATATTTGACCCCCCAATCAATAAGCATATTTTTACTGAAAGTACTTAAAGAAGGGATTACATTATTTGAATCCGGATCAAGCATTCCCAGGGTTGGACTATAAAAACCTCCCCCTATATGAAATGACCATTTTGGCTGGGCAGATAAGGAGACGGATAGACACACAGACCAAAATAGTACCTGAGTCAGGGATTGAAAGCGTTGATTCATTTCCAAAAATTACGATGTTTTTTATCTATTGTCATGATTTCTCACATCCTGCATTAAATTGATTTAAATTACCCTATGATTCGAGTGCGATTCATTTTATTAATTGCTTTAATGGTTGGGATTATATCCAGCCAATCATCGGGGAATTTATCTGTTTCCGGGGTGGCTGTATATAAATCCGGTGTCGTGATTGAAAAGGCGAATGTCATTCTTATGGATACGACCGAAAAAGTAATCGCAAGGTCTATAACCTCAAAGAAGTTCATGAAACGGTATGGCGGTGGCCAATTTGCTTTCAACAATGTTATGCCGGGCAAATACAAATTAAGGATAATAACTGGAGAAGATATTGATATAAACCATTCATTTACTCTTTCGGATAAATCGATTGAATTGGGCACCCTTTACCCCTTCAAAGAATTCCCCGATTACGCATTATCTGATTATGCTGATTCAACATTGGTTCTCATGAGACGTATTGCCACGAATCCTGTTTCGGGGGATACGATAAATATTCGTCATATTATCGTTGACTTAGACGGCATTGCCCAAACAGTTATCGTGGATTCAATCATTAACAATAATGTCTTTTACACTGATGTTGATCATATTAAGCAGGATACCATGGCGTTAGATACGATTTATTACATTTATAATGATTATGGCATTTTTATCCATCAATCCAGATCATTGAAAGATCGGATGAAAGAACTTCAGCGTCGGGATGGATATTTGATATTTAATAATGGAGACACACTGGAATTTGATAATATATTTTTTGAACCCGCCATGAACAATCCTGAAGTTGCCACTTTTCACTTGGCGGATACAACCGGACGTCCCGTTTATCATTCAATATTTAACATATATAAAGTTCGGACTGGACCATCTTATGTTGAGAATTCAGTTAAAAAAGGTTTTTGGAATGGCGTATATACCATTGGCGCCATTGTTGGATTTCAGATAATTACAAAAAAATCTTTTTCCCCTGTATTACAATTAATCCCGGATATGAAGCCACCTATTCAAGGTAATTACGGTACAGTTATTACTATTTTGCCCGTATTTACATTGGGTAGAATTGCCTATGATTGGTATAAGGATAAGAGATCTAATTATTTATTTCCATCAAACGAAGATAACCCATTTCCACAGAACATGTTTGTTTTTTCTTTTTCAGAATGGGTGTGGAAAAAATCACAACCCATCATTCAACCGATCATAAACAGTAAAATAATAAAATGGTGGAAGGGTCGAAAATTACGTAAAGTTCAAAAACAGGCGGCTAAACGGAAATCCGCTTCCGACTAAGAGCCGGGACACCGAAACACCTAAGAATCGCATCAGCCAATTTCCATGAAATTTGACCCAAAGCCAGCAGAGGGCGAATCGGTCCGGAATTTACAATAATTTCGCAGGATCCTTTTCGTATCGCTTTTAACACAGCATCTGCTACTTTTTGGGGATGAGATGAACCCAATAATGGCGGAGGCGGTTCTTGACCGTCATGAAACATCCCCGCATCAGATATAAATCCGGGACAAATTACAGAAATATTCACGGGAGAATCTTTATATTCCTGTCGCATACCGTCTGACCACATGATTAATCCTGCTTTTGAAGCGGAATAAATTGAATTGTACGCCACACCCTTTTTCCCTGCTAAAGAAGCAATATTAATAATATGACCTGATTTCTGTTCAATAAATTTTGGTAGAATTGATCGTGAGAGTTCTAAAGGACCATGCAGGTTTGTTTTTAAAATTAATGAAATTTCTTCCTTGCTGAGCCGATCAAAATGCTGATAGTATTCAACGCCTGCATTATTCACGAGAATTTGAAAGGGGCCATGTTTACTCCATAGATCATTGACAAACCCATCGAGCCCGTTAATATTCATTAAATCATATGGTTGCGTATGGCAGATACCGCCAAAACTTTCAATTTCTAATTTTGTTTTTTGAAGTCCGCTCTCATTTCGGGCAACCGCAATAATAGAGAATCCCTTCCGAGCAAGAGATTTTGCGATATAAGGGCCAATACCGCGGGAGGCACCGGTTACGAGGGCCGTTTTACCCTGTAATTCCAATTAAAGAGAGCCGGATAAAACTTGAATAGCGGCCAATAAGACTGCCGGATCTGCTGAATGGGGCGCATTCGCAGAATCAAGGAGATCCATTTCAGATGCCGCTTCCGTAAACATTCCAGTATTGAAATAAGATTGAATGAGTGCCATCCGAACATCTTTATAATCCACAGAAGTTTTATGGGAAAATTGATAATCTGCTTTACGGGTCAATAAATCCAGGGCTGCTTCAATGGACCCTCCATATGAATTTACTAATCTACCGGTAATAGCTTTCCCGGCCAAAGCATCCAACCTTGTACCGTCAGAGATAGATGTATTGTATTTTTCTAATGCGGTACTAAAGTCATAATACCCGCCAAAATAATTCCGCTGAAACGTCGAGGCCCAGCCCCGCCCTACAGTCGCTTCAGCATTCAGGCTATCATAGGATTCATGCGTATTTGCAAAAGTTATCGCCACCTGGAATTTAGAAGCACTCCCACTATAATCACTATTTTCGAAAGCATCCCATCCATCGGAAATAGCTGAAATTATATCTGTCGTTTTGTCCATAATTCCTGATAGAGTTACTTTCATTGGATTGGTCTTAACAGAACTGTTATGATTAATGACTAAATGTTTACTTATGCTTGTGGTTGTAGGTGAATATCGAATAGGAATCGCCTGGGATTGTCCCGGCGGGATTACATGGGAAGTTACACCATCAACAAATGAGAATTCGCTGGAGGCGACTGAAAAATCAATTTCCAAATCGAAACCGGAATCCGCATTATTTGTAATGGTTAAATCCATATCTTTATGACCACCTTCTTCCACCAAACCAAATTCGAGTGCATTAGGTGAATAAGTAAACGAAACCGGAGAGACACCCTCCCCATTCATATACATTTCCGCAAAGGAGTCGTCATTAGACACAGTCAGTTTCGCACTATATGATTCCACCGATGAGGGTCGAAATGTAATAAATATTTCCTTTGATTCATTTTTTTGCAATGTTAATACACCATTAAAATCCATGGTAAATTTTGGTGAATCCATAATTTGAACTTCGCCGGTAAATGTACCCGTGGAATTTTCTGAATTTTTTACGCGAACTTTTTGAGATACAATTTGGTTTGCTTCAACTTTGCCAAACTGGAGTTCAGTCGGTTCAAATATAATCTCGTAATTGGGATCCACTTTATCTTCACATGCAAACATGACCAGCATAAAAGAGATGCCTGAGAATAATATTTTTCGCAAATTCATCGAGATAATACCATTTTTTTAGTTTGGGTAAATCCATGAGTGGAAATTCGATAGAAATAAATTCCGGTAACAGCCGATGCGCCTTTTGCATTATTTCCGTCCCACAAAATTTGGTGCCGACCTGCAGGTTTAAATTGATTAACTAATGTAACCAATTCTCTTCCAAGAATATCAAAAACCACCAATGATACAAATTCACCTTTTGGCAGATCATAATGAATCATGGTTTCCGGATTAAATGGGTTTGGGTAATTTTGATACAAAGCATATTCTGTTGGAATGAGTAAATCTTCATCAACAGCTAATGGCATACCGCTGCCCCGGCGAATTAAGGTATATTGTCCCAAATGGGTTCCAACACCTTCAATCCGTTTACCATTATCAGTTACAACAGAATTTAATTCTCGCCAGGTTTCCCCATCCCAATATCCAATGGAAACATCTTTAGCGTCATTGCGACCAACATCCATTGATATACGAGCCCCATTTGCCAGTTCTTTCCCCACAGGACTTACGGTATAAACAGGACTTAATTTCTCTGGCAATGAGTTCAACATTATTTTTGTAGACGGGTTCATATCATCACTACCAATGATGATATAACTATTTTCAGACAAACTGTTTTCCGGGATTTTCATCAAATAATTTTGATCCCTGGAAACAATATCTCCCCCAACTTTCGCTAGTGTATAATTCACATTGTAGGTAAATGTTGTATCAATATTATCCCGTCCATATAGAAACGTACCCCTGGCATTAATGTCCAGAGCACCGCTGGCAAAAAGACGATAATTTTCTGTGACTAAAATGCTGTCATTTCCAGCCAAGATTTGGGAACTAAGAATGGTTTCAAATCCATCATTTTTAGCTGTAATTACCATATTATCGACACCCATAATAGAATTCCCAATAATGTATAGGTTAAGTTCATCTGTAAAGACAGAATTCTGCATAAATCCTGCTTTCAAATCCGGGACGGTTGCATCGGCAATAAAAAAGGATGCCCGCATAAAATAATTCCACCCATCCAGAGATGTACCGCTGATGGAAAAATTCTGGAGTGGATCTAATACACCGCCATTATTATAATTAAAGGCGTATGTAAAATTTTCTCCATTCACATTATTATCCATGGCAAAATAGGTTCCAATCGTATCATCCTCCACAACACCAACGACGATTTCGCCCAGGTTGGATAATTTATCCTTATAAGGCGTCATATCAATAATGGTCCAGCCCCCGGTGTTACTTGTCCGCTGGGTGGACCAAAGGATTGGATCTATCACATCTTCTACATTGCCTTCACTGTCCAGAACATTCCAAATGTGGAGATTAAAATCTTTATCTGCCTCAGCAGGCGTTCCTGAACCGCTGAATTCCTGATCAAAACCAATGACCATTTTTATTTCCACTAACTGGTTGATGGCCATTTTTGGATCAAATTTGACACCCCATCCCCAACCGGGATTCCCATTCCCCCATCCAAGATATCCAAATTGGCTCCCATCGGATGTGGTAAATAAATCAGCTGTTCCATCATCATGGGCAATTTCCTGGAAGCCTGTCCAGCCGGATGCATCTGTTCCAGTGGAAATATAGTCATAACTCATGGTGGTATTCTGTTGATTCACGATGACAAAAACGGCATTCCTTACTTTGAGGGTATCCCCATGAAATACCAAATGTTTGGCCCCATTAGAAAGTGTATTTACAACTGCAGATGAATCATTGAATTCTATAGAACGATAATGCGGTGTCCCACTGGATGTTGCAGTAAACGTAATTTCCATTGAATCCACAGACGATTGGTATTCTATATAATTGGGTGAATAATTCATGAGAGAATTACCCGTTGATTCAACCTTACCTGACAAATGTTTTGCCGTATTTCTGGCTCTCATCGGGAGCCAGATATCATACCCATATTTCGAATTCATGGATTTGTAATCCAGGTAATTTGCTGTAAACCAATCCACGAGCCATTCTCGATATGTTTGTCCCACACTGTGATTGGTTAATAATTGATCAAATGCCATCCAATCCTGCATAGGGTTTCCACCGGCATTTAATTGAATGAACTCTTTAATGGCACCATCACCCAATTGTTCAGTATAATAGACGGTAAATAAAGACGCCATGGCATAATGGGCCGCATCGGATACCCACGACCATCCAATTTTATCCGCCTGGTTTAAATAATGTCCATGAGATATATAATCACCTCCACAAACAATAGTAGCCATTTCACTCAATCCTTCATTGAATTGAACCGATTCATATTTATCATAATTATAATGGATTAAATGCTGCAATTCATGGGATAATGTCCCTTGGACGTAAGACACACTCGAGTGGGTATCTAAATATACAATGTCCCTTTGATTACTTCCGGACTGGGGGGTCTGATCCTGTCCTGTAAAATAGCCGCCTGCTCCGGAAAAAATATCCGCAAACAAAAAATCTACAATGCCATCACCGTCATAATTTGGCGGTGATCCGAAATATTCCAGTTCTAAATCGTATATACCTTTAGAAGAATCTCGGGAACCAGCCGGCGTACTTTCTTCCAATAATTTTAAGTAATCTTCTGCCAGCGATGGGGATATATTTGATGAACTTGATAATTCGACTGTATCGGCCCAAATGGCTGTGTTACTACCTTTTGCTAACATTTCTGCCACCACTTCCTCGCTCTTCGTCCCGCCGGATCCGTCGTCAACCATCACCCAAAACTTTTGAATATCACCCACATTTACAGATTTATAACGGACCGGTGGTATTTGCATTCGGCGATACACATCCGGATATTCCGTTTTCATTCTATCCATATGGTTTTCTATAAATTCATCGGTCAATGTGGGAACGGCACACAATGGCAAAACCGGTGCCTCTTTGATATAATCAATCGGACCGGAGCTCATGGTGGCTCGACGATCCTGAGCCGGAATCAAACTCACGGATATACAGATGATCAATATGGTTATGTATTTATTCACAATGGGGTTACCTCGAGGGTGGAAAATTATAATTTATCCTTCTCTGAACCAACTTTTTATTTTGTTTAATCTCTCGGGAGCCTTTCATTCATATCCGCAACCACATAAGCCATCACAGCCATGGTGGCCACACATCGATTAAATTCATCCTGATCTAATTTATCCCATGTATCCGCATTGGTGTGATGATACCAGAAATACTTTGAGCCCTCAACACGCAATCCCATTCCCGGGACCCCTTCCCTCATTATTGGCCCAATATCTGCACCGCCGCCGCCTTTTGTGATAATTCCTGATTCGATTGGAGCCAACAGCGTACCAATATCCTGCAACATTGCGAATGCACTTTCCGATCCATTAAATCCAAATCCGCTTGGTTTAAATACGCCTGCATCTGACTCAATGGCTAAAATATGATTATCCAATGATTCCATATGGGCATCCCGATAGGCGTTACCTCCCCGCAATCCATTTTCTTCATTTGTCCATAAAACTACCCGAACTGTTCTCTTCGGTCTCAGGCCCAAATCTTTCATTAATTTTACTGCCTGCCAGGCAGCGACACAACCACCACCGTCATCCATGGCACCCTGCCCCACGTCCCATGAATCTATATGGCCACCCATCACAATGACCTCTTCAGGATACACACTACCTTTAATTTCTGCCACCACATTTCTTGAAGGAGAATCATCTTCATAATGTCCTTCCATATTCAGTTTGATTGTAACTGATTGACCCCGTTTCGCCATCCGTCCAATCATGGCCGCATCTTCCACTGTGATGGCTGCATGAGGTATTTTTTCTACGCCGTCTTTATAATGGCTGTTTCCGGTGTGTGGCGTATTCATGGAAAATGGTCCTACCGATCGAATGATACTGGCGACAGCACCAACTTCCGCTGCTGCAACAGCTCCTCGAGAACGATACTGTACCGTTTTGCCATAATTGGTAAACGGAACATTAAAAAGGACAATTTTGCCTTTGGCTTCGCTCCCTCTTTCGATCAATTCATCGAAGCTTCCCACCACCATAACTTCAGCGGTAATCCCAGATGGGGGTGTACCGATACTTCCGCCGAGTCCCAGCATAGCCAAATCCTTTTTCCAGGGCGCAATCATTTGAGCTGATTCATTACCGCGAACCCACTTTGGAACCATCACATGTTCCCCATGGACGTTTTCTAATCCATCCTTTTCCATTTCATTTAAAATCCAGTCAATGGCATTTTCTAAATTATCACTACCGCTAATTCGAGGGCCAAAAGTCTCACACATTTCTGCCAATCGAAAAAATCCAGCCGAATCAGACATAGCCGCATCGATCAATATTTTACCATCTGATTGATGTTTCATTGCGATGGTTCCCAAGTCAGGATTCGGTGTGCTTGGTAAAGCCTGTGGCGGCTGACAGGCAAGAATGGAAAGGGTTAAAAGTAGAATATTAAATGTTCTCATTTGTTCTCCAGAATTATGTAAAAAGTTTTAGATATTACCATTAAAAATGGAATGTTAACATGCCAACCATAATTAAAATGAAATAACCCACCAGTACCGCAGCACCTTCGTAATCTTTTGCAAATCGTTGACCGAATATAAGGGCAACCAAATTAATCCCGCAAAGTAATAGACCATAAAACAGAAAATTGAAATCATGATAAATAATGCCGTAGGCAACGCCGATAAAACACAACAAACTCCCTGCTACTTCCAGGATGGTAATAACGATAAGTAATAATGGTACTGTATTTTTGAAAAAAGTTTGTGAAAAATGTTCGGTTAAAAAACTAAGATTCCCCTTCCAGTCGGTTACTTTATCTAATCCGGATTGAATGAAACAAATACCCAGAAAAACACCGATGAGAATTTGAACCAGTTCAATAACCGTAAATCCGAATAATATCATCAGTCAATTTTTCTATCAATAAAATGAATTGTACCCGCGGTTTCATCTTTATGGTGCATGAGCGTTTCCATGTGTTTCCCTTTATAAAAATGGGTGATATTTAATTGATCTTGATAGTCAGCAACAAAAATTGAATTTGTGATTTTGGCCGTGGTAAACATTTTCACATTTTCTATTTCCAGGTAGGACCATGTAATATCATGCTCAATTTCTTTCCCAATCCAGTTAAATCCATAAATCTCTTGATCCAGTAAAATTTTCAAGTGCGTATTCAAATAACGAAAAATGAGTGAATCTGATTTCCCGTATTCATTCTTCGAACCCAGATTTATAGGCGATAGTCCTTCGTGATGAATGGCATCCTCTAAATCATCCGAAAATAATTTCAATGTAATTTCAATACTATGGGTGGCTGGATTCATTTGAAAGGTTGTAATACTGACATGAAATGGGTGAGCAAAACCCAGTGAAGATAGTATTCCTATGAGTAGGAATCGCCTAATGATAAAATTTTCCACCATAATTGAGTCCGATTTTATGTAATTTTGCTTTCTTTTATAACCATAATATTTCGCAAACATTCAAAAATGATTAATGAGGAAGCTATGAAACCAATTAAACAAATTTTAATTATCGCCCTATCCTTAGGGTTTGTAACCAGTCAAGTGGTTGATAAATTCAAACAATTGGACCAGCAGATTGCCACGCCAAATTTATATAGAACCGCCTCCGGTTATCCCGGTCATGGCTACTGGCAAAACCAGGCAGATTATAAAATTGATGTAACTCTGGACGACAATAAACAACGCATCGAAGGTTTCGAGACCATTACATATACCAACAATTCTCCGGATGAACTAAGTTATATCTGGATGCAGCTTGATCAGAATGTTCGTGCCAAGGATTCCGACACGTATAAGATAGCCACTGGGAGCATGAGAGAACGGATGAGCTTTCGTTCTATGAAGCCGGGCCTGATTGTGGGTGACGAAGATGCGAGCCCTATCCTGAATGAATTTGATGGCGGGTTTAATATCGAAAAAGTCATTGTTAAAGGTGGCCGAAAACTCAATTATACTATCAATAAAACCATGATGCGAATTGACCTCCCTGCCCCACTCAAATCCGGGGAAAAAACGTCCTTTTCCATTAAATGGTGGTACAATATCCAAGACCGGATGTTTTACGGCGGGCGGCCGGGTTATGAATATTTTAAGGATGATGACAATTATCTTTACACCATCTGCCAATGGTTTCCACGATTGGCCATGTATAATGATGTGTACGGCTGGCAAAATAAACAGTTTTTAGGTCGAGGAGAATTCACGCTGAACTTTGGGAATTACGAAGTAAATATTACGGTCCCGGCGGATCACGTTGTGGCGGCTACCGGTGAATTACAAAATGCAAAAGCTGTGTTGACATCTGAGCAGCAAAAACGCCTGAAGCGTGCTAAAAGTTCCAAATCTCCAATCATAATTATCACACAAGAAGAAGCGGAAGAAAATGAGAAATCCCGATTGAAAATGACCAAAACGTGGCGATTTAAAGCAGAGAATGTTCGTGATTTTGCATTCACCAGTTCCAGGAAATTCATCTGGGATGCCATGGGCGTAAAAATGGGCAAACGTACCGTCATGGCCATGTCCTATTACCCCAAGGAGGCGAATCCTCTCTACGAACGCTTTTCTACCCGGGCAGTGGCCCAAACACTAAAAACATATTCTAAATACACATTTGACTACCCCTACCCTGTAGCCATCTCTGTAGAAGCTGCCAATGGTATGGAATATCCCATGATTTGCTTTAACTATGGTCGCCCCGATAAAGACGGTACTTACTCCGATCGAACAAAGTATGGAATGATCAGCGTGATAATCCATGAAGTGGGCCATAATTATTTCCCCATGATTGTGAATTCCGATGAACGGCAGTGGACATGGATGGATGAAGGTCTCAATACTTTTCTCCAATTTTTAACGGAACAGGAATGGGATCGAGAATATCCTTCCCGGCGGGGTCCACCTAAAAATATTGTGCCTTATATGAAAGGTAATAGAGACAATATTATGCCCATTATGACCAATTCTGAGTCCATATATCAGTTTGGAAATAATGCCTACGGTAAACCGGCGACGGCACTCAACATTCTAAGGGAAACTGTGGTGGGTAGAGAATTGTTTGATTTTGCATTTAAAGAATATGCACAATCCTGGATGTTTAAGCACCCCACACCTTCCGACTTATTCCGCATTATAGAAAATGCCTCTGCTGTGGACTTGGACTGGTATTGGCAGGGATGGTTTTACGGCACCGAACCCGTGGATCTCTCTATTGATGACGTGAAATGGTATACCTTAGATACAAAAGATCCCAATATAGAATTCCCAAAAAAGAAAGCGAAAAAAGAAGATCGGGTACGCCAAACATGGGAGGTGAATAATAAAAGAGATATTCGGAGAACTCTTGTTGAAAAAGATAAAGGTGCCAATGATTTCTATAATAAATATGATCCATTTGAAGTCACAATCTTAGACGAAGAAGATTACGAAAAATATATGGAAAAACTGGAGATGACCGATAAACAAAAGGCCATATATGAATCTGATTTTAATTATTATGAAATTCAATTTTCTAACATCGGTGGTCTCGTCATGCCCATTATTCTTAAATTCACTTATGAAGATGGAGGTGAATCTATTTTTCGTATTCCTGCAGAAATCTGGCGCATGAATCGGGATAAAGTAACCAAAGTTTTTGCCACTGTAAAGCCGGTGAGTGAGTTCGCCTTAGACCCTTATATGGAAACAGCAGATATTGATATGGTGAACAACCATTGGCCGCGCAAAATGATTCCATCCAAATTTGAGTTATTCAAACAAAAGAAACGCTCTCGTGGCCAAGGTGCCGGCGGTAATAAAATGAAACGGGCCAATAAAGTTGAGGAACGACTGAAGGAGAAAAAGGAAGAAAAAAATAATTAACAAAATATATAAAACTCTTTTATAAAAGAAAACCCCCTGTATTCTTACAGGGGGTTTTTAGTATTCAAATTAATTTGAATTAACTTATTCGCCGGCTACAGATGCTTTTCTGTATTCAGTAACCAGTTTTTTTATTTCACCCACAGCTTTGCGCGCACGGCTGCCTGCAGCTTTATTACCATTCATGTTTTTATCATGGTTGTCTTCGAAATCTGCAAAATGTGATTTAATCTGATCTGCCAGTGTATTTGTTTTTGACATGTCTATTCCTTTTTATTTAATTGAAGTGTTATTTGTCTCCTCTACACATTTTATAGATTATTATAGAAAATGAGACAATATTCGGACGGAAAACTAATCAATTCATAATTATTTCTTCAACCATTTTTCTATTCTTCAATGTAATATCGATTTCTTTTTTCCGGATAAAATATATAGAAATGGTACTTAGCTAAAATAATATAATATATAAAAGACAAAACCCTATCCCGAAAAATCGGTATAGGGTTTTCCGAGCGAGAGACGAGATTCGAACTCGCGACATCCACGTTGGCAACGTGGTGCTCTACCAGCTGAGCTACTCTCGCATTGATAAATGGAACAATAATTCTCCATTTGAGCGACGGAAATTTAATGGTGTTTATAAAATCGTCAAACGGGTTTTGGGAAGAATTCTAATCTTTTTTCATTCCGATATAAAATCACAAAAGACATGGCCAAATATGCAATATCCCGGAGTATTGTCTGTAACCCAATATTTTCCCCACCTTCCTTGGAAACAGAAAAACAACCGCATTCAATATCGATTCCTCTCGCCAGTGCCTGGGAAATGGCAAAAATGAAAACAATATTCATCAAAATGCACATGATTGCTGCACCATCCACCATAATTCCGGCGACTAAACATACACCCACAAAAAGTTCCAGCCAGGGTAATACCATGGCCATCATGTTTTCCAGCCCAAAGGGCACTGCATGATAATTACCAATGGCGGTAGCGAAAGCAGCAGGATGCGCAATTTTATCCCAGCTGGCATAGATAAATATGATTCCGATAATTAATCGGAAAAAGAAAACAATCTGCACCTTAAAATATCGCGTCATTGGTCACGCTCACTTGGGTAGCCCGCTTTGGACCACTCCAGCCATCCGCCTTTAAAAACATATAATTTATTAAACCCGGAATCCTGCAAATTATAAGCCAAATCTTCACTGTCACCACAACCGGGATCGCCGCAATAAACAACAAGTGGCGCATTCTTATCCTGGATCGCTTCTATGGTAAAAATAAGTTCCATCAAGAATGCAGTTTTTAGGGCACCCTGAATATGACCCGCTGTATAATATGCATCATCCCTGGCATCTACAAAAAGAGTACCGTCATCAAAAAGGTTTTTGGCTTGACTCAGAGAAATCGCCGCCAGAACAGGTTCATTGCTTTCAGTTTCAGGTGTAATTGATTCAGCTATTTCTATTTGAGGTGCAATCCATGGGATCGAATCGCCCCTGACTAAATTGGAACCAAATCCTACAATACAGGAAAATAATAGAAGAAATACTGATTGACCAAGTGGGGTGCGGATATCCATTAATTTAAACTTTGGAGGCCTTGTTTATCTAATGTATCGCACGTTTTTAATGTTTCATCCACAACTGCTAAAATCGTTTTTTCACTCACCACATCACGCCCCAACGGGATCAAGGAATAAAATGATGCATTAAGACCATCAGCCAAATTTGATTTTGATTCAGTGAGTGCTTTTTTATAATTCTTAACCATATTTAAAACATTACGATTATTTTTGTATATTTCCTCTAATGGCCGGTTCGGATCTCGCTTTTGAAGATTATTTAACCGTTGCTCAAAAATGGAAACGGTCATCATGGCACTTGTGACATCTTTGATGGGTTGATTATTGTCCGAAATATCTACATCAAATCGACCAACATACTTCCCCTGGATGCCAAAGCTATATGTAAACGGCACATCAGGTTTTTGGGCTTTTTCAGGACGGGTGCGGGTTGTTTCCCGGCTTAAAAATACATAGTCAACCTCCGATAGATCACCCATGGCATTAATTGCCTGAACCCTCGTGGAATTAAACAGCATAACAAGTAAGTCAACTTGCGGACGTAATTCTGCGATTTTCACCTTTGCTGATTCAATATAATCTTTGACTTCAATGGCTTTTTCTGCTGCGGGGAGTGCAGTCGTGACACCGAATACACCAATTTTCAGTCCATTCTTTTCAATTATTTTATGTGGAATAAAAGCCAATTCTCCCGTACCGGCTTTTACAATATTCGATGAAATAAAATTCGTACCAAATGTTGTTTTCATTTCCTGGATAAAGTCATACCCTGCGGCCAGATCAAAATACCCCACATTATATATATAGTCCCCCATGGTGGCCGAAGATTCCAAAATTGTTTTCGCTTTCAGTTTGGATGATGCTTCTTTCCCTAATACGAGGTAATAATTATCAAACAACGCATCGCCTGCATCTAAAAGAATCGGATCTACGCCGCTATCTTTAACCTGGCTTATGTATGTGGCTCTTCTGGGCAGACCGCCCAGTGGATTGGCCTTTCATCCGCAGGGGTCAAGTTGACCCCGAACGTTGGTTGTCACCAAAAAGGTTATTTCTTTAGCCTTGGTTTCCTTCTCTGTGCAGGACCATAATCCCGCCAACAATAAGACCCAGGCAATGGACTTAAAATATTTCATATCTGAATTTATTCCTTTTAAAGGGCGATTCCCAATGGTCTATCCACCGGAAGCTTTCGCAGCATAACCCTTCTTAATTAAAATGTTTAAAACTTTGTCCCGGACATTTCCCTGAACCAGGATTTCGTTTTCTTTTACCGATCCACCCACACCGCACTTTTTACGCAGTTCTCTTCCTAATTCATTTAAATCTTTTTTGTTCCCGGTAAAACCACGAACAATCGTCACAATTTTACCCGCGCCCCTCCGATCTAAATGAACTCTGAAGTCCTGAACTCTCGAAGTCGTTAATTCTACTTCCTGTTCTGGTGCATAATGGGGGTCAGTCGAATAAACTATATTTGGTCGATTTTTATTCATACTTACCGAAATTCCAAGAAAAGTTCACTTAAGATTTAAAGGTTTTTTCTGTGTCCATTTTTTCAAATCTTCAGAAGTGAATGCATATCCATTTTGGGTCATGGCAAGAAACATCTGCTTTGACCCATCACTCCCGGGAAGAATTGTTAAAGAAGTGAATTCATGAACACTATTTGCGATTTGACTTAAAAAAACAAATCCATCGCCAGCTGTAACTGGATTTTTGTTCTTCATTTGAAAAAGTCGTCCGTCCGAAGTTAGTAGCACAAATCCCATTTCAGAAATACCAAAGCGATAATGAATCGTACTCACGACCTTTTCCGGCATGGTCTTCAGCGCATTTAGCATGAATGCGGTTGTAACAGACTTTCCATCTTTTCCGGGTAGTCCAGGATCGCCCTTCTCTCCCTTTTCGCCTTTTTCACCAGGTAGTCCCGGTTTACCAGTTGGACCTATTTCACCGGGTAGCCCTTGAGGTCCTGGATTTGATGTTGGGGAACACGCACCAAGAAACAGTGAAAAAATGATAAAAATAATTCTCATGTGTTAAATAAAAATTGCCATGCCCTGGCCCAGGCCATTGACATGATGATAAACAATTCACTTAAAATTGCAGTGCCAAAAAACATAATTGCCCTGCGGAGATGTTTATTTTTGTACGCATTAATATGACCAAGTGCATATAACTGAGATGAGAACATCATATAAGTCTCTTCATTGTTTTGAGTGACTTCAAAAAGATATTTAGCATATTCCACCGGATTTTTGAATTGAGTAATTCCTCCAAAATAAGTAGCATTTATATCTGGCAATTCTTCCTGATCTTGATCATTCCGCATTCGGGGGACAATGACCAGCATCAAGTTTCCAATTGCAAATAATGCGGCAATAAAATAAATAATGACCATGACCACATTAAACCAGGTGATGTTAATTTTCAAAAAATGGACAATAAAAAAGACCATAAATACACCCAAAATTGACATGAGTGTAAATGCTTTTTGATCTGTCCTCTGCAGAATATTCTGCTCACTTTGAAGTATTTGAAAGATTGGAGCAATATTACTGTGGACATCCGGCGACCTGCTTCCAGATATCTTTAGCGATTCTATATTTGGTTTTTCTTCAGACATAAGTCTCCTCTTGCCCTCCCGGGGTTAAAACAATATATAAGAGATTAAGGGTTGTGTGAATTATTTTGCAAGTTTCAAATTAAAAAAAAGCCACCCAATCATTTTATGGATGGCTTTTAATTTAAGCGAATTTATTGACTAAATTATCTTCGCGGACGCGCTTCGTTCACAACAAGCGAACGACCACCAAGTTCTTTCCCGGATAATCCTTCAATGGCTGCTTTTGCTTCATCGTCCGAAGACATTTCAACAAATCCAAAACCTTTTGACCGACCATTATATCGATCAGAAATGATTTTGGCAGAGGTTACTTCGCCATATTCTTCAAAAGCTCCTTTTAAGTCGTCTTCTGAAATATCATAGCTAAGGTTTCCAGCATAAATATTCATATCACTTTATTCCTTTAGTTTCATTTATCAATTTTAGGACTCGATAAAATGAACTTCATTAAATCATATAATAAACAAAATGCAGTCATCTCGGGCAAATCCTACTTAAAGAAGTTATTACTTTTTTAATTGAAGTACAAACTTATGATAGAAAGTAAAATTTAGAAAATCATAGTAGACTAAGTGGAGCCGGACGGGATCGAACCGACGACCTCTTGACTGCCAGTCAAGCGCTCTCCCAACTGAGCTACGGCCCCAAAATCAGGGTGCGAAATTATAGTTTTATTCCAACATTAAACAATTAATTCTTCCGTTCGACCAGAGGCTTCCCCAAAAGATTATCTTTAAAATAGGTTACCATCTTTTTGTATAGATTTTTGCGGGCATTTCCACCGGCCATACTATGGGGCCTGTTTGGATAGATAAAAATATCCAACTGTTTATCGTGCTTCACAAATGCTTCAATGAGTTGAGTGGTATTTTGAGAATGAACATTATCATCACCCGTTCCATGAATCACAAGAAGCTTACCCTTAAACCGATCCACATATGAATAAACAGATGTAGAGTCATACCCTGCTGCATTATCCTGAGGCAATCCCATAGATCTTTCAGTATAAATGGAATCGTATAACCGAAAATCCATGACCGGTGCCACCGCCACGCCTACATCAAATAAATCGGCATTCTTTGTAAGCATAAGCCCGGTAAAATAACCACCACCCGACCAACCCCATGCACCAATGCGATCTGTATCCGCGATCCCCTGGTCCACTAAATATCGAACGCCGGCAGCCGTATCTCTTGCCAGGTATTTCGCCATATTACCGTAACTTAAATTTTTAAATGCTTCTCCCCTGCCACTCATACCTCTGGCATCTAAAGAAAATACAATAAATCCCTGTTGTGCAAGATATTGATTCCACGTACCGCTCCAGCGGTTAGAGACTATTTGAGTGCCAGGCATACCGTATCCATATACGATTACAGGGTATCGATTTCCCTTCACATAATCGGGCGGATAAGTGATAATTCCATCAAGAGTTGCTTCACCATCTGTTGATTTGAAATGTATTATCTCGGGATAAGACCAATCATATTTTTCAAATTGGGATTTATCAGTCTCACCAAGAATTTTGATTTTTTTACCCACCATATTTCGCAATATATGTTTGGTAGGTGTAATGGTACTGGAATATGAATCAATAAATTGTTTCCCATCTGGTAAAACGGTAATACGATGGGATCCTTTTCCTTTGGTTAAAAGTTTTAAATCACTTCCGTCAAAACCGATTGAATAGAATCTGGATTCAAATACAGATTCTTTATTTGCCATGAAGTAGATTGTTTCACTCGCCTCATCCACATGAACGATACTTTTGGCTTCCCAATCCCCATCTGTTACTTGCTTGATTAAATCACCATTGGGAGCATGTATATAGATATGGTTCCATCCTGACCGTTCAGAAATCCACAGTATATTGCCATTTTCCAAGAAATGATAATCCCGACGCAAGTCAACCCATCCATCCAAATCGGTTTCAGTTAGTCCAGAAACTGATTCCCCACTTTTCGCTGCTACAGTTAAAAAGGTCCACACTTTTTGCAGGCGGTTCATCCGCATAATGGTGAGTTTCTTTTCGGACGTCCACGCCATCCATGGGAAATAGGAATCCGGCGTTTCGCCAATATCCAATTGTATATTCCGACGGCGCCATTTGGTATCGGCAATAAATATGTTCATTTCAGGATTCGTCTGCCCTGCTTTGGGGTAATGAATTTTCTGGGTAACGGGATACAGTTCTAATTCATCGATTAATGTAAAAACAGGTACCTTGGATTGGTTCTCTTCCCAATAGGCAATATATCGGCTGTCAGGCGACCATCTATAGGCATCAAACGAGCCAAACTCCTCCTCGTAAACCCATCCGAAATGGCCATTAGAAACCACATCAGAGCCATTGGATGTGAGTTGCTTTTCACGATTATTGTCCAAATCATAACTGTAAAGGTTATTATCCTTCCGGACGTATGCAATTTTATTTCCGTCCGGTGAAAACTTTACATTACGCAATTCAGAATTTTGCTGACTGACTGGTTGAATATTATTCGATTGAATATCCAACACATGAAACGTGCCATAATAAGAATGGCGCCAGATTCTTTTTCGATCCGATAATAATAAAAGTTTTTTCCCCGATTTATCAAAACTGAAGCGACTCACTTTCAACTTTTTCCCCTTCACATAAAAAGCGGCACTATCTACGAATTCGACCGTATCCCTTTCCGGGAAGGATACTTTCACAATATCACCTTTAAATTCATCCTTTCCCCAGGTCAGAAAAGAATTTTCATTGGGAAACCAAACCATCATTCCCAAACGTGCATATTTAAAGGGTGATTTTCCTTGAACATCGTCAAAGGATAATCGTTTACCTTCGGCAAAAAGACATGTTCCTATTAAAAATGTAATCAGTAATCGACCTATCATTTTAACGTCCTTTTTATTTTTCTTATTAATTTTATCATCATTTCAAAATTCATTCGTCCTGTATTTACATTTCGAGGACTGGGATGATAACACCCCCATAAAATAATCCCATTCGGCAAAAGATAATGTTTATCATGACCAAAAGGATAATCTTTCATTTTAAGATCAAATTCCTGTCGAAAATGTTTTATACACCCATCAAAACCGATTTTACCTAAAGCCAAAATCACTTTGACATTTTTCAATAAGTCCATTTCTTTACTAAAAAATGGTGCACAATTTCTCAATTCCTCTGCCGTCGGTTTATCCTGGGGTGGTACACATTTTAATACTGGGGTCATAAATGTATTTATTAATTCCAATCCATCATCCAACGAATCGGAATTAGGCTGATTGGAAAGCCCTTCTGCATGGAGGCAATTTACCAAAAAATCTGCGGACTTGTCTCCAGTAAAAACCCGGGCAGTTCTATTGCCGCCGTGGGCTGCCGGTGCCAATCCTACCAATAATAATTCTCCATTTGGGTCACCATAACCGGGTATGGGTTTTCCCCAATAGGTCCAATCCATAAACTGTTTTCGTTTTTCGCGCGCTACCTTTGACCGAAACTCAACAATCCTTGGACAGGAATCACATGCAATAACGGATCGATACAAATTGGATAAGGGTCCCGTTTTGATTAATGGGTGTTCTTCGGATGTGGGATGGAGATATGGCAATGGGTATGTCAATATTGAGAGCGGAAATTAGGAGCAGAAAACCACAAGGTCAAATGGGAGATACGCAATAATTCTGTAATTTTCTATTTTTTGTGAACCATGGGGGTCAATATTTATTTTTTAACGATTCCTGATATACAAAAAACAATAATCAATAATACGGCTTTGCTCATTGCGTTTGGGCGGATGAGAAACATAAATTCGCACCCCTTCAATTGAAGGGTTAATACCATTTTTACGTAAGGAAAATATTTTATGGGAATGATGACAACCCTCCGCAATCGCATGCACGTCGTATTGTGGGCCCTATTGGCGTTATTTGTTTTGAGTATGACTGTAGGCGGTCTGGTGGGAGGCGCTAATATAATTGATCAATTATTAGGTCGAGTGAGCCCATCCGAGGCGATTGGAGCCGTGAATGGGGATCTCATTACACCTGACCAATTTAATCAGGCTGTCAATGCTCGGTTAGAAGCGGTCCGAAATTCCGGTTCTCAAGTAACGGATCCGCAAATGGACGCAATCCGTGAAGAAGTCTGGAATGCTTTTATTGAAGAACGATTAACGGAACAAGCAATTGTTGATCTTGGAATCTCGGTGGCCGATGATGAAATTATTTATCAATTAGAAAACAACCCGCCAATTGAAATACAACGTCTATTTTTTGCCAATAATGAATTTGATAGAGACACATATAATCAGGCACTGAATACGCCAGGTATGATTGATTGGGCCCCCATCGAATCCTGGATGCGTCATTTTTATATACCCCGATTTAAATTGCAGCAGTTTATTAATATGTCTGCTATTGTATCCCAGGAAGATGTAAGAGATGAATTTATTAAGCGAAATACAGACTTCACAATCTCTGCCCTTCATATTACAAATAATGCAGTAGAAGATTTGGTTGAAGCGCCTTCTGATGAAGCCATGTTAGCCGACTATCAGTCCCGCTTGGACGATTTTAGACAGGATGAAAAACGCCATTTAACTTTTGTTAGCTGGGCAAAAGCACCAACTAAAGAAGATACAATAAGAGTGATGGAAGAAGCGGAATTCATCATTGCAGATGCGAGAAACGGTCAAAATTTTGCCACGTTAGCCAATATCCATACTCAAGATCCCGGGAACCAGGTTTCACCCGATTCCGGTCGCGGTGGCGATTTAGGATGGTTTGGAAAAGGACAAATGGTGGCCCCATTTGAAACAGCCGCATTTTCAGCCGAAAAAGGAGATGTAGTGGGCCCCGTATTGAGTCCATTCGGATATCATATTATAAAGATAGACAGCATTCGAACGCAGTCCAAAGAAAAACAAGTAAAAGCGAGACATGTATTACTGAAGGTTGAAATGGGGCAAAATTCACGATCCGATTATCGCAGGAAAGCTACCCTGTTCAGTTATGATGCCCAGGATTATGGATTTTCGGCAGCGTTAGATTCACATAATGTTCAATCTCAATCTGCGAATTCTATTGGCGAAAAAGATATATTTTTAGGCACATTAGGCCCATTCCGTTCGGCGGTTCGTTGGGCCTTTAATGCAGATGAAGGTGCCACCTCCGACCCCATTGAAAGCAATGAGTTTTATGCTGTGTTCTCCCTGGATTCAATTACACCTGCCGGTGTCGCACCTTTTGAAGATTCAAAAATACAGGTTCGTGCTGCCCTAACCAGGGAAAAAGAAGATGAAGCTACGGAAAATTTAGCCATGGAATTAAAAAGTCTTGTGGACAGCGGATCCACATTCGAATCCATAAAAAAAGACAATGATAAAATTGACATTGTTCCATCAGACACCAAAAAGTTATCAACCTCATTCATTTCCCTTGGCCGATCAGATCAAATTGCGGGCGCATTGCTCAATGCCGACACAGGGGATTTAATTGGCCCCATTAAAACTTTCCGTGGATATGGTATTATCCAAGTATTAAATATAGGTGCCTTCGATTCAGCAGCATGGAATATTCAAAAAGATTTGGTTCGACTCGAATTGGTTCGCCAAAAACAAAACCGCGTATATCAAAGCTGGATGACCGAAATGAAAAATGATGCGGATGTCGTCGATAATAGAAAATATTATTTTTAATTCGTCAATAATGTGGGGCGATCATCCTGATCACCCATTGATTGTAAAACTCTGAAGTAGAATCTATCCGTG
>JACKQG010002919.1_pt1 | contig 21647 bp, 12 predicted proteins | sample 8237621 | NCBI WGS metagenome assembly JACKQG01 (sample SAMN15677084, study PRJNA649215) | marine metagenome | biome: marine; feature: Black Sea; material: saline water; isolation source: suspended particulate matter (SPM) from the Black Sea western gyre | collected 2013-06-09/2013-06-10 | depth... | reverse complement strand
CAGGGGCAAACCACCAAAATAGGCTATTTGCTTTGTCCTGTCAAGATGTTTTTTTCGCTTGTTGCTGCAATAAAATTGCCGCTGAGCGAGGGTGAGTATCTAACGGATCCCGAACAGGTTGTCAAGATTAGTTTTCATCTTTTTTTCTCAAGGTGACTTTATAGGAAACTCAGCTAAAAGAACTTTTTTACTCTTTTAAAAGCCCGAGAACCCTGAATCGAAGTATAGGCTTATCTCCCGCCTTCGTGGGGATGACATTTCTTAGATACGACGTCACTCCCGCGAGGCGGGAGTCCAGAAAGGTTACAACTGGACTTTCTTAATAGTTACTTCAATAACACACCCTCCTGCTCCTCAGCCTACTGCCGTTTTCAGCACCAGGAATCCTCCGTTTTTTATTGACCTTTCTTACTAAAAAAGTGTATTGTACCCTGATTTTTCTCGCACGATTATCACTATCTTTACACTTCAGGGTCCTTTGAAAAATTAGGATTTTCGTTCAAGATCAAGGCGTACGAAAAATTTTACCACAGGCATATATTCACTATTCCGAGGATACAATTTTGAGGACAACGCAGAGATTGAGCGAAAAGACAATTTTTCAAAGTAACCTTCAATTTCAGACCTCACATTAAACTTGTTAGAGCAAGGACTTTATCATGAAAGCTTTAATAGCTCTCGAAGATGGAACCATTTTTGAGGGAATATCATTTACCGGCTCCGGTGAAACCTCCGGTGAAATTGTTTTCAACACTGGAATGTCAGGTTACCAGGAAGTATTAACTGATCCTTCCTATAAAGGACAGATAGTCACAATGACCTATCCCCTGATTGGCAACTATGGTGTCAATCCTAGAGATATGGAATCAAAGACTATCCACCCAACAGCCTTTCTCATCAAAGAATACCAGGACATGCCCAGCAACTTCCAGTCAACTGGAACCCTCGGCGATTTCCTTAAAGAATATAATATCCTCGGTGTTGAGGGAATTGACACCCGTGCCCTCACCCGCCATATCCGCGTCGCCGGCGCATTAAAAGGTATTGTCTCTACCGAGGACCTCGATCCGGAATCTCTCATTGCCAAGGCAAAAAATTCTCCCGGCCTCATAGGCCGAGATCTTGTCCGGGAAGTTACATGCTCCTTGCCATACGGCTGGACCCAGGATGGCCCGAAAGACGGGGATAATTTCAGCACAGCCTCGCCGGGCAAATATAAGGTCGTTGCCATGGATTTCGGCTTGAAATACAACCAGCTTCGCCTTCTTGCAGATCGGGGATGTTCTGTGCAGGTGGTCCCTGCGACAACGCCTGCCGACACAATTCTCGCAATGAACCCTGATGGTATCTTCCTCTCCAACGGCCCCGGTGACCCTGCCGGAATAGAAGGCGTTGTCGAAACTGTCCAGGCGCTGCTCGGTAAGAAACCTATTATGGGAATATGCCTTGGCCACCAGATTCTTGGCCTTGCCTACGGCGGCTCCACATATAAACTGAAATTCGGACACCGCGGATCCAATCAGCCAGTGAAAGATCTGGCCACCGGTCGGATTGAAATCACCTCCCAAAACCACGGATTCTGTGTCGACCTCAACAGCCTTGACCAAAACGAAGTCGAACTAACCCACGTAAACCTCAATGACGGCAGTCTCGAAGGAATGAGACATAAAAAACACCCGGCATTTTCCGTACAGCATCATCCGGAAAACGCCCCGGGACCCCACGATTCCGAATATTTATTCGATCGTTTTATTGAGATGTTGAAAGCTTAGTATTAAGTGTTAAGTAATTAAGTAGTTAAGTTAACCCATAACTTACTGATTACTTTTCACTTACCACTTAATTCCTTAAATCTTAATTACTTAAAACTTCTTATTATCATGCCCAAACGAACTGACATAAAAAAGATTCTTATCATCGGCTCCGGACCAATCATCATCAGCCAAGGCTGCGAATTTGACTATTCGGGAACCCAGGCGGTCAAAGCACTGAAAGAAGAAGGGTATGAGGTTGTTCTCATTAACTCCAACCCTGCCACAATCATGACCGACCCGGAAATCGCCGATCGCACATACATCGAGCCGATTACCGCCGAGTTCGTTGCGAAAATAATTGACCGCGAGCGTCCTGATGCTCTTCTTCCTACCCTCGGCGGCCAGACAGGACTGAATACGGCCATCAAAGTTGCCGAGCTAGGCGTTCTCGACAAATATAATGTAGAACTGCTTGGTGCTGACATTGATGTCATCAAAAAAGCAGAAGGCAGAGACTCCTTCCGTGAGGCCATGTACAAGATCGGCCTCAAGGTTCCGGAAAGTGCGATTGTTCATACTATTGACGAGGCAAAAGCCGCCTGCGAGCAAATAGGCTTCCCGATTATTGTCCGCCCCAGTTTCACCCTTGGAGGAACAGGAGGCGGCGTTGCCTATAACAGCCATGAACTCGAAGAACTCTGCACTGTTGGACTTGACCTCTCACTCAACACCGAGGTTATGATTGAACGCAGTCTGCTTGGCTGGAAAGAATACGAACTGGAAGTCATGCGTGACAAGGCCGATAATGTCGTTATTATCTGCTCCATAGAAAACATGGATGCCATGGGCGTCCACACCGGCGATTCCATCACCGTTGCTCCGGCCCAGACTTTGACTGACCGCGAATACCAGATGATGCGGGATGCGTCCATTGCCATCATCAGAGAAATAGGCGTTGAAACCGGTGGCTCCAATGTTCAGTTTGCTGTGAATCCTGCAGACGGGGAACTCATGGTAATCGAGATGAATCCCCGGGTTTCGAGAAGCTCTGCCCTTGCTTCCAAAGCAACAGGATTTCCAATTGCCAAAATTGCCGCAAAACTCGCTGTTGGCTATACACTCGATGAGATCCGCAACGACATCACCAGAGAAACATACGCCGCGTTTGAGCCTACCATCGATTATTGTGTCGTCAAATTCCCTCGCTTTACCTTTGAGAAATTCCCGGAAGCCGACGACACTCTCTCCACAGCAATGAAATCAGTTGGTGAAACCATGGCCATTGGCCGAACCTTCAAAGAGGCTTTTCAGAAAGGACTTCGCTCCCTTGAAATCGGCTGTTTCGGTTTTGGCGGCCATGCCATGTTTGAGCTGTCCTCCATGGACCAGAGGGACCTGGAGCTGAAGCTGAAAACTCCGAACTCAGAAAGAATTTTTGCGATTCATGAAGGCTTCCAGCGGCAAATGAGCATTGAGGAGCTTTATGAACTCACGGCAATCGACCCATGGTTCCTTTATAACCTGAAGCAGATTTACGACACTGAAGTTCTGATAAAGAAAATTGGTTTTTCAGGCCTTGACAGGGATTTCCTGCGCAAAGTGAAACAGCTTGGATTTTCTGATCGACAGATTGCCTACCTCACCAAAACCAGTGAAGACGACATTCTGGAAATGAGGGAAAAAGAAAGGCAAAAACCTGTTTACAAACTGGTTGACACCTGTGCTGCTGAATTTGAAGCATATACGCCATACTACTACTCGACCTACGAAGAGGAAGATGAATCAAGACCATCAGAAAAACGCAAGATAATGATTCTTGGCGGCGGCCCAAATCGCATCGGCCAGGGAATTGAATTTGATTACTGTTGTGTCCATGCGTCATTCGCCCTCCGCGAAATCGGCATTGAATCCATCATGGTGAATTCAAACCCTGAAACGGTGAGCACCGACTATGACACTTCAGACAAGCTCTACTTTGAGCCTTTAACCCGCGAAGATGTCCTCCATATAATAGAAAAAGAGCAGCCGAACGGGGTCATTGTCCAGTTTGGCGGCCAGACACCCTTGAATCTCGCCGTTCCCCTGGCCAAAATGAATGTTCCCATTATCGGCACATCTCCAGACTCCATCGATCGTGCTGAGGACAGGGAACGATTTCAGAAATTCCTGCAGAAACTTAACCTGGTTCAACCTGACAATGGTACAGCCCGAACCACTGACCACGCCATGGAAATCGCCAAAGAAATCGGCTACCCGGTGGTGGTCAGGCCCTCATACGTTCTTGGCGGACGGGCAATGCGAATCGTCTATAATGAGAGGGACCTAAAAGAATATATGACGACAGCCATCAATGTCTCCTCAGAGCATCCTATCCTTATAGATAAGTTTCTCAAGGAAGCCATAGAGGTTGACGTCGATGCCATCTCCGACGGCGAAACAGTCGTTATCGGTGGCATCATGCAGCATATCGAAGAAGCGGGCATCCATTCCGGCGATTCAGCCTGCGTATTGCCGCCCCACAGTCTTTCCAAGGGGACTATCGAGCAGATCAAGGAAGCAACACGGGCAATGGCCCTGGAACTCAAGGTCATCGGCCTGATGAATATCCAGTATGCAATCAAGGATGATATCCTCTATATCCTTGAAGTCAACCCGCGAGCTTCCCGGACCATACCTTTCGTCAGCAAAGCCACAGGGGTTCCCCTGGCCAAACTGGCAACAAAAGTCATGGCAGGAAAAACACTCAGCGAGCTTGGATTTACCGAAGAAGTACACGTAGATCATTATGCCGTGAAGGAAGCGGTATTCCCCTTCGATCGATTTAACAATGTCGACACCCTCCTCGGCCCAGAAATGAAATCCACAGGCGAAGTTATGGGCCTCGACAAATCTCTGGGCCTCGCTTTTGCCAAATCCCAGGTTGCTGCCGGACAATCTATTCCCAGTGAAGGGACTGTGCTTTTCAGTATGAGGGGTGACGACAAAAAAACAATCCTCCCTGTTGCCAAACAACTCACAGAGCTTGGCTTTTCCATAATGGGCACAAAAGGGACCGCACAGTATCTGAATGACAATGGCGTAACATGCACCAAGATCAATAAAATTTCCGAGGGACGCCCGCATATCCTGGATAAGATCCAGGACAAACAGATACAGTGGATTGTCAACACCTCCAGGGGAACAAGAACAACTGAAGACTCTTATTCCATCAGGCGTGCCGCACTCAACTACCACCTGCCATACACAACAACAACAGCAGGTGCCGAGTTCATGACAATGGCGATTACCACCCTTAAAAAACAGCCCATGGAAGTAAAATCTGTTCAGGAGTATTTTGAATAAAAGAAGTTTTAAGATTTAAGGTTTAAGTTTTAAGAAATTAGAACATCCCAAATCTCTTGAGTTTCTTTTGCCCTTGACTGGACTTTCCCAGATGAAGTTCTTATGGTTAAAAATCTTCAAACATATTTCGATTTCGACTTGTTACAATGTGAACGCGTCAATTACTTAAAACTTAAAACTTAAAACTTAAAACTAATATTTCATGAATAACTTTTACAAAAACCTGTCTATGTGGCTGGTGATTGGTCTGACCATGATCCTGCTTTTCAATATGTTCAATGCCCCGCAGACCGGCAGAATGGAACTGAGCTACAGTGACTTTATTGCCGCTGTCGAATCTGGAACTGTCGGCCAGGTCATCATGCAGAAGGATGAAATTTCCGGAACAATTGCAGGCCAGCCCTTCCGCGTTATTGCCCCGGCAACAGATACCGAGCTCATCCCCTTCCTCCGGGATGCAGGAGTCAATATCAGCGTCAAGCAGAAGGAAGAAACCCCCTGGTACATAACCATCCTGGTTTCCTGGTTCCCCATGCTGCTGCTTATTGGCGTCTGGATTTTCTTCATGAGGCAGATGCAGGGTGGAGGCGGCAAGGCTATGAGTTTTGGCCGCAGCAAACACAAGGTAATGAGTGCGGAAGACTCCAAGGTCACTTTCGCTGATGTCGCAGGAATTGACGAAGCCAAAGAAGAACTGTCTGAGATTATAGAGTTTCTCAAGGATCCCAAAAAGTTCACCCGTCTCGGCGGCCGCATCCCAAAAGGTGTACTGCTTGCCGGAGCCCCAGGCACAGGGAAAACCCTGCTTGCTAAGGCTATTGCCGGCGAAGCGGAGGTTCCTTTCTTTTCTATCAGCGGCTCCGATTTTGTCGAAATGTTTGTTGGCGTCGGCGCTTCACGTGTTCGCGACCTGTTCACTCAGGGCAAAAAGAATGCACCGTGCATTATTTTCATTGATGAAATTGATGCGGTTGGCCGTCATCGTGGTGCCGGTCTTGGCGGCGGTCACGACGAAAGAGAACAGACACTGAACCAGTTGCTGGTCGAGATGGATGGCTTTGAATCCAACGAAGGTGTCATCATCATTTCAGCCACCAACCGTCCGGATGTTCTCGACCCTGCTCTTCTCAGACCTGGCCGTTTTGACAGGCAGGTTGTTGTTCCCGTTCCCGATGTGGGCGGAAGAAAGCAAATTCTCGAAGTCCATGCCAAGAAAGTTCCTCTTGCCGATGATGTCGACTGGAAGATTATTGCCCGTGGAACCCCTGGATTCACTGGTGCCGACCTGGAGAACATGGTCAACGAAGCGACCCTTCTTGCTGCACGTACTAATGCAGACAAGGTGACCATGGCTGATCTTGAACGTGCTAAGGATAAGGTCATGATGGGAGCCGAAAGGCGCAGCATGATCATCACGGTAAAGGAAAAGGGAATTACTGCCTATCATGAAGCCGGCCACGCACTGGTTGCCATGCTTCTACCCGGCACCGATCCTATTCATAAAGTAACAATTATTCCCCGTGGCCGCGCCCTTGGCCTGACCCAGCAATTGCCCACGGTGGAACAGTATACCCATGCGAAATCCTTCCTTTTAAATACTATCTGTATCCTGCTCGCCGGGCGTGTGGCTGAAGAACTGATTTTTCAAGAGATCACCACCGGCTCCGGCAACGATATAGAACGGGGTACGGCTCTGGCCCGAAAAATGGTTTGTGAATGGGGTATGAGCGAAGAAATGGGCCCTATCTCCTATGGCAAAAAGGAAGAGCAGATCTTTCTCGGTCGGGAAATATCACAGCACCGTGATTTCAGCGAGGAGACAGCCATCAAAATAGATGCGGCTGTCAAAAAAATGGTGCTCGACAGCAACAAAAAGGTTTTCCATCTGCTTTCGGAACATCTTGAAGTACTTAAAGATATCGCTGGCCAGCTTCTCGAAAAAGAAACCTTGGACCTTAATGATATTAAGAAAATCATGGCCTCCCACGGATTAAAGATTTCCGGAGATGAGCCAACTGACACAACAGAAGCTCCGTCATCTCCCGCTCAAGAAAAAATTGTTCCTGCACCGGAAGAAGCAGCGGCAGCGGTGGTGCCTCCTCCAGAGTCGGAGGATAAGACTGCAGATCCTGGAACGGCTTAGAGAAAAAGCAAAAGGCAAAAGGCAAAAGGCAAAAAGAATGGTAACATCTGTTTTCTTTTTGCCTTTTCTTTTTTATACTGATAGGTGCCATGAAAAATTAGGATTTTTGTTTGCTAGCAAGGAATGACAAAATAAAAAAGTACCCACATGGGCATAAACTCCGCATACCGACAGTGAGCACTTTTCATTTTGGCAATGACACCGCTAGCGAGCAAAAAGTCAATTTTTCAAGGTTGCCTGATGCCTTTTAACTGCAAACAATTAAGAACATGCTCATAAAAACTCCGCATACGACTCTTGATCTCAACTCCCGTGTCCATGTCATGGGTATACTCAATGTCACTCCGGATTCTTTTTCTGACGGCGGCAGGCTGACCAGTCAGACTGACCTTCTGAATCAAGCCGAGACCATGATACAAGACGGTGCCGACATTCTTGATATCGGCGGGGAATCCTCCAGACCCTTTGCTGAAGAGGTTGCAACAGAAGAAGAATTACATCGCGTCATTCCTGCAATTACTGCCATCAGAAAACGTTTTTCCACTCCCATATCCATTGACACCACCAAGGCTGAAGTCGCCAGACAGGCGCTGGAAGCAGGTGCCGATATCATTAATGATATAAGTGCCTTTCAATCAGACCCCGGCATAGTTGACATTGCCCTGCAGTACGACGTTCCGGTTATCATCATGCACATGCAGGGAACACCGCGCACAATGCAGGTGAATCCCTCCTATGATGATGTCATCGGTGAAATCAGATCCGCCCTTGCCGAACGAATAGACTGGGCCGAAGAGAGAGGCCTTTCCAGAAATAAAATTATCGTCGATCCCGGTATCGGCTTTGGAAAAACAATCGGCCACAACCTTACCATTCTTAAAAACCTCTCCCAATTTTCACAACTGGGCTGTCCCATACTCGTCGGCCATTCCCGTAAGGCATTTATCGGCTCCCTTCTCGACATCAAGGACCCGACATCCAGAGACGATGCAACCTCCGTTCTTTCAGCCCTGTGCGTCCAGAGCGGTGTTTCTATCCTGAGGGTCCATGATGTCGGCAAAACCATTCAGGCAGTAAAACTGGCTGAAGCAGTTTTGAAAGCAGTTGATAATTGATAATTGACAGTTGATAATTGACAGGAGTAAGGTTGGAAAGTGACGGCCTAACGCAATTACGAATCTATACGTTACATCCTTCAACTTAAAACTTAAATCTTCACACTTAAAACTTTCTTTTTTTCAATGAATGAAAAAATAAAACGATATCAGCTTTACAACAGGAGCAGGAAGATCCGCGCCATCAGGTTTCAGCCTGAGACCGCGACCATCCTTTTCAGGGTTATTCCCTACCTGCTTCATTGTAATTACCCTGATCTTCCTGGTTTTATTGATCATCCAAAATGCCCATACGGGATCCAGCGTTTTTCCCCTGACAAGACCTTCGATCCCGATCTTTTTTCCCGATATTTCCCAAACTCCACAGCCCGTAATCATAAAACCACCACCCCCTACTCCAGCTCGCCTTGCATCCACTCCCTGAAAACCATTGGCAGCATAGGAACAATCGCCCAGAGCGCCAAGTCGGACTGTGACTACTGGGTCAGTATCAGGCGCCAGGAGATCGGGGAAGAGGGCCTCACGCATCTCCTGGAAAAATGCCGTCTGATCGAACAATGGGCCATTGAGCATGGGATCGAAGTCTATTTCTTTCTCATGGATATCGACCAGACACGGAAAAACGATTTTGAATCAGCTGTGGGCGACGAATCTGCAGGTTCGGCCCTGAAACTCCTCCTCAAGGACGAGCTGTTTCGGTCCCATATCCTTGTTGCCGGCAAAATGCTTCTCTGGTGGCTTATCCCATCAGGCCTTACCGAAGAAGAATATCAGAAGTATGTTGAAGATCTTATATATAAAAAACATTTGAATCCCGAAAATTTTGTAGACCTCGGCTATATTGCCGACATTCCAAAATCAGAGATCTTCGGCGCCTGCCTGTGGCAGATGAATAAGGCGCTTGACAGCCCGTTCAAGTCCCTTATCAAGTTCGCCTATCTTGAGATTCTGATGCAGCACAACACCAAGAGTGTCCCCTTATTTTCCAACAAAATCCAGGCCCTGGTCACCTTTCCCGAGTACTTAAGTAAAGAAGAAAAAAACCTTTCTCCGGCTGCTGTAGATCCTTATCTGCTTCTGGCTCGAAAAATTGTTGACTTCTACCGCAAGGACATTTCGAAAACAGAAAACCGATCTGAAGAAAATCTTATCAGGGAGTGTCTCTTCCTGAAAGCCATGGAAGGAATGAAAACCGTCAAAGATGATCAGCACATGAAGGTTACCCTGCAGCTGATGAAACGATGGAATCTGCTTCCTGCCAACTATAAAAGCCTGGCAACACTGCACACCTGGCAATTCAAAAAACAGCAGGAAACCGGCAAACGGGTTCACGCCTTTCTCCTCGCCACCTATACACGGTTGCGGGAACAGCAGTCTCTCTTCGCGGAGGTTGACAATACCATCACCCAACGTGACCTTTCCATTCTTGGCAAAAAGCTCTTCAGTTTCTACGAAAACAAACCCGGCAAAATCCCCTATCTTCACAGTCTTTCCCGATATGACATTGGCCAGCAAGAGTTAACATTCTACTTCTCAAAACAGCGGGGCGGCGACATCTATGCTGTTTACCAGGGCCGTCCGGGGGGGGAAGACATCAGAAATGAAAAAGCCATCCTCATCCACCAGGAGAAAGATCTCGTTCAGCTCGCCGTCTGGCTGGTAATTAACGGCATTCTGCAGAAAAAGACCCAGCTCCACATGGTAGAGCACTCTTTCGTGACAACTCTGGATGACCTGCAGAAACTCACCGACAAGCTGCTTTCCACTTTTCCACTCATCAGTTTTTCACGGATTTCAGCCGAAGAAATACTCAGTAATGAAAAAACAATACAGGCCCTTGCTATTATCAATCTCCACAAGGATCAGGTAAAAGGTTCAAAGGAACTGCGAACTGACATCATCACTCAAAACAATTGCGGTGAATATTTTATCCAGACCTGCACCACCCTGGTTCAACTCAAAAACGCAATGCGCATGCTGCTGACCAAATATTATGTCAGCCGCTGGAACAACAATCTTGATTTCTTTATTCCGCCCCAACCGGAACAGCATTATCTTCAGAATATGTTGGAGAAATGACAATTACGAATTACGAATTACGAATTACGAATTACGAATAAAAGCTATTGTTTCTTATTTGTGATGCAACGAATTTATTGATCGTCATACGGAGAATTGTTGGGCTTTGGCTTTCGCCTTCAGCCCAACCTACGCAACTTAAATCTTAAATCTTAAATCTTAAATCTTTGCTTATAACATCCTACAAATCATCACTCTGACCTCGTTGTATGCTGGTGGGCCGGGAGCTCAGGAAGATACAGGAGGAACATCCGGATATTGAGGTGGAGGAGATTGACGTTGTTGCCAATCCTTTGAAAAGCTGGCAGGACGGAATACGGATGATACCTACCCTGGTCAGAGGGGAGCAGAAATTATCGGGGATCTTTCTCTCGGCAAAAGAAATCAGAGATTTTCTCGCCATTCCCTGACCGCCTGCTCCAGCAGCTTCAGGTATCTGTCCGGGCCGCCAAGGCCGTGGGTGCGGAACCCGTAATTAATTTCAAGGAAGAGCGGCTCCGGATCATCCTCATCTTCCTTGAAAATAAAATCAAACCCTGCCAGATTGATCCCTGTCGCGAGGCAAAATGGCTGCAGCCTCCGGCATGCCTTTTCCATGAGACCCGGCGAACTCTGGCTGTCAATGGTCGCACCCTTTGCCAGATTGGTATAAAAGCCATCACCACCACCCTGAACCCGCCAATACGGATACATGGCAGATCCAATGACAGCAACCCTCAGGCTGCGGCCTCCGGTGGGAACATATTCCTGAAAAAGGAAACCGCCTTTCTGCTCTTTCTCCCAATTCCGTGCCAGCTCTATGCAATGCTGCAGGTCCTGCTCGCTGCGGACCAGAAAGACCCGTTTCCCTTCGCCTCCCCAGGCGGATTTAAAAACAAAAGGATACTCAAAAGAAGAAGCCGGGCAATGGAGCAGATGATCCGTATCATCAACAACACATGTTCGGGGAGCAGTGGCACCTCTTTCAAGAAACAACTGAGCCTGACCTGTTTTACCCGGGAATCGGAAGCGGGCATCATAGTTTGGGAAGACATGGTCGCAGTGAGTGCAGACAGCACGATAGACACTTTCCCTGCAACCCTGCGGCAAAATAACGCCGTCAGCCTCCTGAATTGCCGCAATATCTTCCGGTGACAGCTTATCACCTTGCAGAACGCGATTCCAATGAGTCTCAAGCAAAAGATGGAATGAAAGGATTTTCAATAGAAGCTCTTAATCCAAACGTCATTCCCGCGCAGGCGGGAATCTAGAAAAACTTTCCAAAGCCTCTGGATTCCCGCCTGCGCGGGAATGACACATAAATATATTAAATAGTAACCATGAGGAGGAGAGTCACTTATTAAATGATAGTTTGCCAAAGATCTTCCCACTGTGGATTTTGTTCTTCAATCAATTTCAATTTCCAATTACGATTCCATTTCTTTAACTGTTTTTCCCTGATAATTGCAGCAATCATATCTTCATGGATTTCAAAATAAACCAACATGTGCACATTATATTTTTCAGAGAACCCTGCTTCCTGATGATTCCTATGCTCCCAAATTCGTTTTACCAAATTACCCGTAACACCAATATACAGAGTCCCATTACGTTTACTGGCGAGTATATAAACTGCTGGTTGCTTATCCATGACTTATTCTAATTACCACTAATCTTTAGCTATTTCCCGAGTCATTCCCGCGCAGGCGGGAGATAAGCGAAACATAGTGTAGACTTCGATCCAGGCAATCTAGCCAACACCCATAAACTCCCGCCTACCAGGCAATGACCTTTTTCTAGAACATTGACCAAAACCTTGCGTTTCGATACGCCCATGGTTATCATTGCCCTATAATTCTACCACAATAAAGCACTTTTCCTTCAAGGATATAAAAATGACTATCAAATATGGCTTGGAGTTCCCCAAAGACGGAACCTGCAAAGATGAACGATCCGAAACTAATAAATACCGGATCAACCTCCCCCAGGTTGTTGACCAGCTCATCAAATCATGCAGCAATGAAAACTGCTTTGAGCATATCAATACGGACCCCCTCCCCTCCCGGCAAAGGGCGGCAGACATTATCGAATGCTGCAGGAATATCCTTTTCCCGGGGTACTTCAATGGTCACGGAATGGACCAGGTCAGCTTTTCCTACCAGCTTGGCGTTGCTGTCTCCAAGCTGTATGACAAGCTGGCGGCTGAAATCACCTACAGCATCAGACATGAATGCATCCGTTACAACCAGTCGTGCCTGCATTGCGACGAACAGGGTAAAAAGAAGGCATTCGAGTTCATGCTATCGCTCACGGATCTTCGGCATATTCTGGCAACGGATGTCAAAGCAGCCTACGAAGGGGACCCGGCAGTAACGAGTTACGATGAGGTTATTTTCTGTTACCCCGGCATCCAGGCCATTACAATCTACCGTATTGCCCATCTACTCTATGACCTCGAGGTACCGATTCTGCCACGGATCATGACAGAATATGCCCATTCCCAGACCGGCATCGATATCCATCCCGGTGCCCACATAGGCGAATCATTCTTTATTGACCATGGAACAGGAGTGGTAATCGGCCAGACAACCACTATTGGCAAACGCGTCAAACTCTACCAGGGTGTTACTCTCGGCGCTCTGGCTTTCAAGCGTGATGAGGCAGGTAAACTGGATCGAAAAAGCAAACGCCACCCAACCCTGGAAGATGACGTCACCGTCTACGCAGGATCAACTATTCTCGGCGGCGATACCGAAATCGGCGGACGCTCCATCATCGGCGGCAACACCTGGCTCACCAGCTCCATTCCAGCAGACACCAAAGTCCTACTCAACCCGCCGGAACTGATTATGAAAAAGAAAGAGGTAAAGGGAGAGTGATGCCATGTACCTTCAAGAATTAAAAAATCAACAAAAAACCTTCTCAAAAGCCACGAAACTGTGGCAATAGTCTTTTTTTTCGATTATAAATCGATGTTTTCAAACACACTTTCATTGACTTAAACACAGTTTATTAAATCCACCATTCATTATTAACGAATCAAGAGGAGAAACTATGTCCCGGAAAATGGTCACCATTGACGGCAACCAGGCGTGCACCCATGTTGCCTACGCCACCAGTGAAATCATTACTATCTACCCGATTACGCCATCCACACCGATGGCCGCCGAATCAGACACCAAGGCAACAACGGGCCAGAAAAACATCTGGAACTCAGTTCCTGTTGTCACCCAGATGCAGTCTGAGGGCGGGGTTGCCGGCTCTCTTCACGGCTCCCTGACCACAGGCGCCCTGTGTACTACATTTACCGCCTCCCAGGGTCTTATGCTGATGCTGCCCAACATGTTCAAACTGGCCGGCGAGCTTACTCCTACTGTTTTTCATATTACCGCCCGCTCCCTCGCTTCCCAGGGACTGTCCATTTTCGGTGATCATGGCGACGTCATGGCAGCCCGCCAGACCGGCTGGGGCATGCTCTGTTCCCAGAATGTCCAGGAATGCCAGGATATGGCCCTCATCTCCACCCAGGCTGCCCTGAAATCCCGTATTCCCTTCATGCATTTCTTTGACGGTTTCCGGACCTCCCATGAAATTCAGAAAATTGAACAGCTTACCTATGAAGACATGGCGGCAATAATCGATGAAGATCTCATCATCGAACACCGTAAACGCGGCCTGACCCCTGACAATCCACGCATTCGCGGTACCGCCCAGAACCCTGACGTTTATTTCACCGGTCGTGAGACTGTGAACAAATATTACAACGCCCTGCCGGGCATCGTTCAGGAAACCATGGACAAATTTGCAGCCCTCACCGGCCGCCAGTATCACCTCTTTGATTACCATGGAGCCCCTGATGCCGAAGAAATCGTTGTCATGATGGCTTCCGGCTGTGAAACTGCTGCCGCAACTATTGATTACCTTGCTGCCCAGGGCAAAAAAATCGGCCTGATCATCGTCCGCCTGTTCCGCCCATTCGACTGCAAGGCCATGGTTAACGCCATGCCGGGAACAGTCAAGAAAATCACTGTCCTTGATCGCTGCAAAGAGCCGGGCGCCCCTGGAGAGCCTCTCTATCTTGATATTCGCGCCGCTGTTGGCGAAGCTGTCGAGAATTCAAACATCCTCGTTCAGCCGATGATTCTTTCCGGCCGTTACGGACTTGGTTCTGCCGAGTTCACCCCGGCCATGGTCAAAGCAGTTTTTGACAACATGGCTTCATGGTCTCCTAAAAATCATTTCTGTGTCGGTCCCAATGATGATGTAGCCCTCACCAGCCTTGACTATGACCGCAATTTCAATATCGAAGGCACTGATGTCTATCGTGCCTTGTTTTATGGTCTGGGTTCTGACGGAACTGTCGGTGCCAACAAGAACACCATTAAAATCATCGGCACCGAGACCGAGAACAGTGCCCAGGGTTACTTTGTGTATGATTCAAAGAAATCCGGCTCCCTGACTGTCAGCCATCTGCGCTTTGGCGAGAACAAGGTTGTCGCTCCTTACCTGATCAACAAAGCCAGCTTCATTGCCTGCCACAACTTCACCTTCCTTGACAAGTACGACATGCTTGCCAACCTCGAAGAAGGCGGCACCTTCCTGCTGACCACAAACTTCAGCAAGGCACAGGTATGGAAGCACCTTCCGGCTCTCGTTCAGCGTCAGATTATCGACAAGAAAATCAAATTCTATATCATTGATGCCATTAAACTTGCCGAAGCAATCGGCCTGGGCGGACGCATCAACATGATCATGCAGACTGCCTTCTTCCTGATTTCCGGTATTCTTACCCAGAAAGAAGCTATCACAGCCATCAAGGACGCCATCAAAAAGACCTTCAGCAAGAAGGGCGATAAAGTCGTTAAGATGAACTATGATGCCGTTGACGTAGCCGTGAAAAACATTGTCCAGGTCAAGGCTCCTAAAAGTGTCTCCGGCCATGAAATGCCGCCGACTGTTCCTGCAGATGCCCCTGACTTTGTCAAGGAAGTCACCGCAAAAATGATCGAAGGCAAAGGCGACACCATCAAAGTGTCCCAGATGCCTGATGACGGTACCTGGCCTACAGCAACAACCCAATATGAGAAACGTAACATTGCCGTGAGCGTTCCTGTCTGGGAACCGGCCAACTGTATCCAGTGCGGCCGCTGTTCTCTGATCTGCCCCCATGCTGCAATCCGCATGAAACTGGCAAAACCGGCTGACCTGAAAAAAGCTCCAAAAAGCATGAAGAGTATCGACGCCGTCGGCAAGGAGTTCAAAGGCCGCAAATGCATTATCCAGGTTTCCACCGAGGACTGCTGTGGCTGTACTCTCTGCGTCGACATCTGCCCGGCCAAAAAGAAAGCTCTGGCAATGACAGCAAATACCGAAGCTATCCAGAAAGTCGAGTCTCAGAACTTCAAGTTCTTCCTCGACCTTCCGGAAATGGAGAATTCTCAGATCGACCCGTCCACAGTAAAAGGCAGCCAGCTGAAACGTCCTCTCTTCGAGTTCTCAGGCGCCTGTGCCGGTTGCGGCGAGACTCCGTACATCAAACTGGTCACCCAGATGTTCGGCGACAGGATGTTTATTGCCAACGCCACCGGTTGTTCCTCCATTTACAGCGGCAACCTGCCTACCACACCATACTGCAAGCGTGCAGACGGCCGTGGACCAACATGGTCAAACTCCCTGTTTGAGGACAATGCGGAGTTCGGCCTTGGTATGCGCCAGACTGTCAACAAACTCGGTTCCCAGGCTATTGAACTTCTCGACGAAGCAGTTGCCCAGAAGCTGATCACCAAGAAAATGGCAACTGATCTGACAAAAGCCTCCCAGAAAACCCAGGACGAAATTGAAGCCCAGCGCGACCGGGTTGCAAAACTGCAGGAGAAACTTGCCGAGAACAGCGACAACGTCATCTGCAAACGGCTGACAAGCGTTGCTGATTACCTGGTTAAGAAATCTGTCTGGATTTTCGGCGGTGACGGCTGGGCCTATGATATTGGCTACGGCGGACTGGATCACGTCCTTGCTTCCGGTGAAAACGTCAATGTCATGATTCTCGACACCGAGGTTTACTCAAATACCGGCGGCCAGATGTCAAAATCTACCCCGCGCGCCTCTACTGCCCAGTTTGCTGCCGGCGGCAAGAAAATGCCCAAGAAAGATATCGGCATGATCTTTTCCACCTATGGCAACGTATACGTAGCCAAAGTCAGCCTCGGTGCAAACCCGATGCAGGTTGCCAAGGCCATTGCTGAAGCAGAAGCCTACGACGGACCATCGCTGATTATTGCTTACTCGCATTGTATCAACCATGGCATCAACATGGCGAAAGGTCTTGAGCAGCAGAAGAAAGCTGTACTGTGCGGCCACTGGCCTCTGTACCGCTATAACCCGGAACTGGAAGAACAGGGCAAGAATCCTCTCCATATCGACAGCAAGGCTCCATCCATGCCGTTTGACGAATACGCCCTCGGCGAAAACCGTTACCGCATGCTGAAGCTGACCAATCCTTCAATGGCTGACGAACTGATGGCCATGTCCCAGAAAGATGTCAATAAGAGCTGGAAGTTCCTGGAAGGCCGCGCCGCAGCATTGGAGCCGGAAAAAAAGTAATTAAGCAAAAGTAGGTTGGGCTGAGCTTTTGCGAAGCCCAACACCCTGCTTAAACAACAAAAAGGCCGATGGAGCATCACGCTCCATCGGCCTTTTTTTATTGCAATTATCTTAACTCTAAACCAACCCCCTTAAATACTGTCGGTTATTGTAACCTTTCGGTCCAAAGTTTGATCCTGCTATAAAAGAGTGGACATCAGTTAAGCCATTGATAATAAAAATGGCAGACTCCAGCTGACGAACCTAGAAAAGAAGTTCAAAGCCAATCTGTGAAGAGTAGACAACTCAGCAAGCCTCTTTATTACATAAAGAAATTTAGTAAAAAACTCGCCTCTGGCAGCATGTAACACCGGTGATAAGGTCTCGGATTTCTATGTCCTGCGGGCCCTAATTTACTCAAAAACAAAATAAAATTCGAAACACTCTTTCAAACAAAAAGAGCAGGCGGAGGTACCCCCGCCTGCTCTGTCTCAGGTTAATCTGTATCTGCTATTTTAGTATTTCATTAATAGTCAGATGTGTTGTGGTCTGCATCATAGAGCTTAACTCTAACATCAGCACCACAGTCGTTTGTAACTCCAGGAGCTATCAAATCAGATGCATCTTCAACAATCTGACTTTCCCTGTTACCCCAGTAAATGCGGGCACGAACAGCAGTACCAAGAGCAGCAGCATCTGCAGCAGATACTGTACAGTTCCCGCTGCCTTCACCAACTATACTAAGCGTGGCTTGCGGACCCTCAGGATCAATGGAGCCATCGAATGCAACGGTAACAGTACCGGAATTAACAATTTCACCACTTCTAGAATCCAGAACATTTACACTTACAGTACAATCGTTTCCAGATCCTACTCCTTCAGTGGCGAGTCCTAGGATACGAACATTGGATCCGTTACCACCAACTACAGCACCATCAGGACAACCTGTATAGTCGAAGGTGTACTCACATGTACTATCATATTCAGCTGTACAGCTGGAGCGCTGTGCGTTTATGGTAATAGTGTCGTTATCATTGATACTATGAAGAGCACCAATACTTGCGGTAACATCAATACCAGTTGCGCTGGAAGCGTCTGCTGATGGGTTGCCAGGGGTAACATTACTGACATCAGGATGACAAGCTGTTGCGCAGGTGTAACGACCGGTTTCGACAGGATCAATAACGTCTATACAGATATAATCATCAGCGGTTCCAGGAATACCGTCAGCATTGTCGATAGCCCATTGGTTACAGCCTTCATTGGTCATTGTTGGTTGCGGATTCCAGGTGTCTGTATCTGTTGTTCCTGTGTTTTTTCGGATTAAATCTGCTGTGACAGTGATGGTTGTTTTGATAGAGAAGTCTATTGAATCATGACAGTCAGTACAAGTCAGAGCAGTGCTGCCATCATTATTTTTAAGTCTGAAGTGAGTCGCATGCTGGCCGGCGTTAAAGAGCTCTTGGCTTTCAAAGGATCCGTCGCCCCATGCAAATTCGAAGTTGATCATGTCTACATGACAATCGAGACATGAGTTAGCAATAGTTAAAAAGGTCTGATGCTGATCAAAATCAAAGTTAGGGAAGGTTATTTCTATAACATTATTCAAGTGATTGACAATTTCAGCTCGGGTCCCGAGAACGGCACCGCTTACCATAGTTCGAGGCCCAGGAGCACCAGCAACGGTAGAGTCTGCTTCATACATAAACTCTGAACGGTCGACATCGCGCAGGGTATTGGTAGAGCCAGAGGCAACCTGTATAGCCAGAGTGCGACCAGTGAGGCCTTTCGGCATAAGAAGCGGGTCAAAATCTGTAAACTGGTAGTCACCTGGAACTTCTTCTACAGTACCGCTACCATCGAGATCAGCGTGATTTACCCTGGTAAATGGCACTACGTATTGGTCTCCGGTATTATCCCAGCTCAAAGTCAAGCTATCACCTTTCAGTTGATAGGTGCCGTTATAAAAACCGGCGCCGTCCTGATGGCAGTCCAAGCAGCCACCGTGTCCCCAGGCATACTCCTTGGGAGATGTACCATGATTGGAACGGAACAGCATGCCCATAAAGGTAAGTCTAAGCTGCTGCTGATTACCGGTCCCGTTTGGATCAAGTTCAATACCAATGGTTGGCAGGTATTGTTCTAATGCTTCTCGCTGTTTATCAATTTCAGCCCCTGTAATAACTCCATCATGGGTCAGGGTTTGCAGCGGATCAGGAGCACCGGGAATAGCAGGATCATCATAGGTAGCCATGGCAACAGCAACATCAATTGATTTGACCTGATCCATAAAGCCAGACTGGCCATCGGCGTTAATATCAACCTTGGTAATGTCAACTGGATTGGCAAAATCCTCATCAACATCACGCCAGAACATAGTCACCAGACCATGTTTAATGGTTAACAAATCACCCTGCCAGGCCCGGACGAGGTTATTTTCCATAAGACGCTGCACATGAATACTCTCATGATCAAACAAGCGACCTTCATCATCAACACCGGTGCCATCAACCATGGCAGAAGCGTTACCATAGTTGAGGCCGGTCTGCAAATCGACACCAGCTCCAAATTTTCGGGTATGGCAGACATCACATGCCATTACATCTATGTGGCTAGCATCTGCAACACCATCACGGCCATCCTGAAGATAATTATGAAGGAGACCATAGGTCTCATGGGCCCCGCCAGGAGCATTTGGATTGGCCGGCGGTGTCCCGTTTGTATCAAGCTTGGCCGGATAGATCTGGTCAAGGTGACAGGTTCTGCAACGAAACATTGTGTTATCAAGGGCGTTCCACAAGGTACCGTAAGGAACTTCAGCTTTTGCAACATCATGACCTAAGGTATCATCAGCTATACCTGTCCAAGGGGAGAACCCCGGACTCAAGGGTCCGCCCCGCTCAGTCATCAAGTTTCCATCAATGGTTCCGGCGTCAAAAGGAGCATGGCAGTCCACGCACCCAAGCCCTACATAGCGGTGAACTTCTGTTTTGCGTCCGTCAACACCTAAGGAGGCATATTCCACATCACTTGGCCAGGATGCACCGCGTTTTTTCCAGTCCGCCTGGAATTCCGCAAAATGGCAAGAGGCACAATTATCGTTATGCGGTTTTTCGTTGATGCGGCCAAGAACCTCTGCGCTGAAATAAAGACCGTTAAGCCCAAGCTGAATATTGACAATCTCTTTTATTGGCGCATCTCCATTAACTGATGAGTCATAGGTGACATTGGTTCCATCAATTATAGGTTCTCTGCTTATACAGGTTCCAAGATCAGGGATTACGCATGGCCCAAGAAATACAGGACCACTACCGAAATCAGCCCAACACTGACTATCATCAGTACATGATACGGGAGTGGCATTTTGACAATACCCTGCTAACACACAGTCAGCATCCCCATTAGCGGGGTCACATGTTACACTGGTGTCATCTGAACAAACGTTATCCGGCGCGGCAATTATAAAGTCAGCACCGGCAGGACGAGAGGCACCGAACTTGCCTTTACGGATTGCCTCTTTTCTGGCTTCCCAATCATAGCCTTCCAAATGACACATAAAGCAATCCACCTCGAGAACCCCGGTTTCGTCGTAATTCTGAGGAAGGACCTCTCCGATCACACCATCATTGTCTTCATCATACTGATCAATAAAGTAATTGTAAGCATTGAATTTACCAGTATCCAAGCTGGAATCATCAAAATTCCGCAGGGAAATACGTGACCCTGGAGTCCGAAAATCTGTCCCAGGAGCGGCAACAACAAATTCTTGAGCACCACCGCCGACGTGACACTCGGCACAGTCGCGCATTAGGCCAGCCATGGAATTATCAACCTGGGTTCGGAACTCTGCCAGAGAGCCATAATCATAGAGCGAAACATCGCAGGTTCCACTACAATCAGAATCGACCTCACAGGCCTGGCTCGTATCATCAGAACACACTTTATATGCTACAGGTGCCTGGGTCAGTGCCAAAACCAGACTGGAGTCAGCGCATAGGTCTTTCGGCCAGCCAGAGGGATCAGAAGATGTGGTCTTGGTGCCGAAAGGGGTCATCATAGCTTCTGTGGCTTGATCATAGCTACCATTGGTAGGATTATCGTCACAGTAATATTTTCCTGCGTCTGCGGGATTAAAAAGGTTTGTGTCATTACCAAAAAGCCGGGCAAACTGCCGGCCAGATGGAAGTCACCACTTGCCTATATGACCAGGTGATTGCGACCAAGGAATATTGACCGAAGCAATGTTATTCCAGTTTCCGTACTTATAGGCATCCCACCCCATGAACTCATTGGCACCCAACTGACTATGAAAGGAGTGTCGCTCAATGTCTTCATACACATGACAGCCACCGTTACAGGTTTGCTGGAAACTGAAAGCAGTGGTTCCCCCAATCGCAACAACTGTTCCATCAGGGCCTTTAAGGGATATCGACTGACCAGTGGGATGCCCAGCAAATGCCTGAGCCCCTGAGAATAATGCAACCACAGAGAGAGCGGCAACCCAATAAGTACGCTTGTTTTTTTTTGTCATTTTTCATTCCTTCGGATGAACATCCTAACTCTTTTTCCCCGAAAATCTCTAATTTCCATTTGTATAATTGTGGTTCATCCGGTTAATGAGTACCCTTGACAGTGTAGGTGATAGAGTCGGAG
>JACKQG010000908.1_pt1 | contig 21667 bp, 19 predicted proteins | sample 8237621 | NCBI WGS metagenome assembly JACKQG01 (sample SAMN15677084, study PRJNA649215) | marine metagenome | biome: marine; feature: Black Sea; material: saline water; isolation source: suspended particulate matter (SPM) from the Black Sea western gyre | collected 2013-06-09/2013-06-10 | depth... | reverse complement strand
TATCGCGCTGAAGAGTTCATGAAAGCTTCTGGCGTTGGTGATACTGCATATTTTGGAAATGAGCCTGAATTCTTTGTTTTTGACAGTGTCAAATGGGACACCGGTCACGGCATGGGTAAGGCTTTTTATGAAATTAATTCAGAAGAGGCGGCTTGGAATTCTGGAGTCGACATGGAAGGTGGAAACAAAGGGCATCGCCCAAAAGTTAAGGGTGGTTACTTTCCAGTACCTCCAGTTGATTCATTGCATGATCTTCGCTCGCAAATGTGTTTAGCAATCGAAGAAATGGGCGTTACTACTGAGGTTCATCACCACGAGGTTGGAACTGCAGGACAGTGTGAAATTGGCGCGTTATTTAATACACTTGTTAAAAAGGCTGATGAAACTCAAATCTTTAAATACTGCGTTCATAATGTTGCTCACCTATATGGCAAAACAGCTACATTTATGCCTAAACCAATTGCGGTTGATAATGGCAACGGGATGCACGTGCATATGTCTATTGCAAAGGATGGTGTTAACTTGTTTGATGGAGATCAATATGGAAACTTAAGCGAGATGGCGCTCTTTTATATTGGCGGTATTATTAAACATGCAAAAGCATTGAATGCTTTTACTAATCCTTCTACAAACTCATACAAGAGACTAGTTCCTGGATTTGAAGCGCCAGAAATGTTGGCGTATTCTGCTAAGAATCGTTCAGCAGCAATTAGAATACCTTTCGTTAAAAATCCTAAAGGGCGTCGCATTGAAGTGCGTTTTCCAGATTCAACTTCAAACCCTTACCTTGCTTTCTCTGCACTACTAATGGCAGGCCTTGATGGTATAAAAAATAAAATCCATCCTGGTAAGCCAGCAGATCAAGATCTTTATGAAGATAGTGATGGCTCTATTCCTAAAGTGGCTGGAATGCTTCACATCGCCCTGGAAGCGCTTGATAATGACCGTGAATTCCTTAAACAAGGCGGAGTCTTTACAGACGAGGTTATTGACTCATTTATTGAGCTCAAGATGCAAGAAGTTACAGCAATGAGAGCTTCACCTCAGCCGCTAGAGTTTGATTTATACTATAGCTGCTAAGATATTTATTGGTTCATAAAAAGCCGCGCACAATGCGCGGCTTTTTATTGTTCTTTTTAGAGCTATTTGTTGCGGTAAAATTAATTAACTTAAATACAAAAAATCAAATGATTGAAGTAAAAAATGATTGGGAGTTAGATGAAATAAAGGCTTTATTTGAGCTTCCTTTTAACGACCTCCTTTTTAAGGCGCACAGCATTCATAGAGAGACTTTTGACCCAAATAAGGTCCAAGTAAGCTCTTTATTAAATATTAAAACTGGTGCGTGCCCAGAAGATTGCTCTTATTGCTCTCAAAGTTCAAAATATGATACAGGTCTTGAGCGTGAAAAATTAATGGAGATTGATCAAGTGTTGCATCAGGCCAAAAAAGCGAAAGATAAAGGTGCATCTAGGTTTTGTATGGGAGCTGCCTGGAGAAACCCTACTGATAAAAGCCTCGATAAAGTCATTCCAATGATCAAGGGCGTCAAAGCGATGGGAATGGAGACATGCGTTACTCTGGGTATGATTACGCCAAGCCAAGCCTCTACTCTTAAAGATGCTGGGTTAGATTACTATAACCATAATATTGATACTTCAAAAGAGCATTACCCTAATGTTGTATCGACGCGTAATTTTCAAGACAGATTGGATACCTTGGAGGCAGTTAAAAACGCAAATATTAATGTTTGTAGTGGCGGAATCCTAGGAATGGGTGAAACGGAAACAGACCGAGCTTCGATGCTGCAATCCCTATCTAATCTTGAAAAGCACCCTGATAGCGTTCCAATTAATTTACTGGTTCCTATCCCAGGAACACCTTTTGAGAACGTTAAACCGCCAAGCGAAAGTGAATTTGTAAGGACTATTGCGGTTGCAAGAATTTTAATGCCCAACTCCGTAGTAAGGCTTTCAGCTGGAAGGCTGGAGATGGGTGAGGGGATGCAGGCGCTTTGCTTCTTTGCTGGAGCCAATTCTATTTTCTATGGTGAGCAGCTATTAACCACTGATAACCCAACTTCTGCAAATGACCAACTACTTTTCAGCCGCCTTGGAATTAACCAAGAAGATAATCAGCAATTATCTTCTCAGGACTCGGAACTGAAAGTAACTCTAACTTCTTAGCCATTTCGTGAATTTTTAGAGAGTCTAGCGCAAGTAGCTCTTTGTCAATAATTTCACTACTAAATGAATCCTCTTGAATAATTATCCCTGCTCCATTTTTAGATAAGTGTTCAGCATTAACTGTTTGATGGTTATCTATTGCATAAGGAAATGGAACAAGTATTGCAATTGTTTTTGAAGCAATCAGTTCTGATACTGTCATAGCTCCAGCTCTAGAGATAACTAGGTCTGCCCATGCATAAGCTTCAGCCATATTATCAATGAAAGCCTCAATCTTAACATCAGAGTGCATAGAGTCTGCATACAAAGCTTTTACCTCAGTAAGATGTCTTGCTCCAGTTTGATGCCATATACTGAGAGGCGTTTTGATGTTGGGTATAGTTTGATTAATTTTTTTGGCGCCAAGAGAGCCTCCTAGAATAAGTATGTTTTTAATTGCATCAGGAGTTGATTTCGAGATTGGAGTAAAAAGAATAGGGTTACCTGTTGTTACAGCATTTATATCTTTATGAAAAGTATTATCAAAAGCCTGGAAGCATTTTTGAGCCATTCTGCTTAATAATTTATTGGTTGTCCCAGGAATGGTATTCTGCTCATGAATGGTTAATGAGGTAAAAAATATTTTAGAAACTATCCCGCCAACTCCAGAAGCATAACCTCCCATTCCAATTACTTTGTGCGGTCTAAATCTGATAAAAATTAGAATTGTTTGAATAAGCCCGAAGCTTAGTAAAAAAATAGCTTTGAATAGGGTGGCAGGATTTTTCCCTCTCAGACCGCTAGTATAAACTCCATTAAATCGATAGCCATGATCAGGAACTAGGGTGCTCTCCATTCCTTTGACTCCTCCTAGCCACTCTATAATTGCTCCTTTTGATTCAAGTTCTTTTGCTATAGCAAGGGCTGGAAAAATGTGACCACCTGTGCCTCCAGCCATTATAAGAATTTTTTTACTAGACATAGTCGCGCTGTTTAGAGTACTTTGTTCTATTTTCCATATCTATTCTTAATACAATAGCTAGGGCAATGATGGAGAAAATCATAGAAGTGCCGCCATAGCTTAATAATGGCAAAGTAAACCCTTTTGGTGGAAGAACTCCAAGATTCATTCCAATATTTACAGTTATCTGCATCGCAAACCAAGTGCAAATTCCAAAAGCAACATATGAGCTGTAGTATCTTCCTTTTTGAAGCGCGAGCTTGGCGATTGAAAACCCTTTAAGGAGAATGAATAAAAATGATAAAAGCACGAACAGCATTCCAAGGAGGCCTAGCTCTTCGCCAATAACTGCAAAAATCATATCCGTATGTCTTTCTGGGAGTAAATAGTATTTCTGAATGCCAGCTCCAATACCTGTTCCAAACCAATCCCCCCTTGCAATTCCAATCAATGCTTGCTGGGTTTGATAAATTTTATCATCACTTCGCCATAGATCTTCTGACCAGAAAGACACTAAACGATTAAGACGATTCGGATAATTAATAATAATAACCCCAATAAGACCAAGCAAACTAAATGTAACAATGCTGAGTTGTTTGAGATATGAGCCGGCTGCATAGAGCATTGCTAGCGCTGTTAATGAAATAATTAGTGTCGCTCCTAAATCCGTTTCAAATAAAATTAATAAATCTGCTATACCTATAATTAGAACTGTTTTAAGGAAGCCCATCCATGGTTTTCTTAGGTCTTTTTCTTGCCTTATTAAGAAGCCCGCCATGAATAAAACCATTGAAAGCTTCATGAGTTCTGACGGTTGAAATTTAAAATAAACAAAGTTTATCCATCTGGTAGATCCATTCGCTGTGTGTCCTATTGGGCTTGGAAGAAATACAATTGCCAATAAGATAATCGTAAGAATAAAAAGAGGGATTGAGTACTTTTGAAGAACTGAAATAGGCGTATTCAAGGTTATCAATCCTGCACTAAGCCCCATAAAGATAAATAGTGTTTGCTTTAAAAAAAAAGTGTAGCTATCAAAATGAGCTAAAGAGGCCGATAGCATCATTACCCATCCAAAGATTATCAACATTAAGATTGTCGACAATAACGCCTTGTCTGGCATCTGATTGGTTCTCATGGAGGCATTTAATTTCATAGGCAAATATATTTTATACTTTTTGGAGAAAAGTTTTGTTAGTTATCCAAATGCATAATAGTCATGCTTTTTATGAGGCATTATGGGATAATATTTTTTTTTATAAATCTTTAAAAGATAATGATATCAACTGCCAACATCACCATGCAATTTGGTGAAAAGCCCCTATTTGAAAATATCTCTGTTAAATTTCAGGGCGGTAATCGCTATGGTTTGATTGGCGCTAATGGTTGCGGTAAGTCTACGTTAATGAAAATATTGACTGGAGATTTAAAACCTACTCAAGGCTCGGTAATGGTTGGCGATGGGCAAAGACTTGGCGTACTCTCTCAGGATCAATTTGCCTTTGAGAAGTATCGCGTTGTTGACGCAGTAATTATGGGACACAAAGAGCTTTGGAAAATCAAAGCTGAGAGAGAGAGGATTTATGCTTTGCCTGAAATGTCTGAGGAGGATGGAATCAAGGTAGCAGAGCTAGAAATGGAGTTTGCTGAAATGGATGGGTACTCAGCAGAATCTTCAGCGAGTGAGCTCTTGCAAGGCCTTGATATTCCTTTAGAGCAGCATTATGGGCTCATGAGTGAAATTGCACCAGGCTGGAAGCTTAGAGTTCTTTTAGCGCAGGCACTTTTTTCAGACCCTGAGGTTCTTTTATTGGACGAGCCTACCAACAACCTTGATATTAATTCAATACGTTGGCTAGAAGGTGTCTTAAGTACAAGAAAGTCTACAATGGTAATAATCTCCCATGATCGTCACTTTTTGAACGGTGTGTGCACGCACATGGCTGATCTGGATTATGGCGCTTTAAACGTGTTTCCAGGAAATTATGATGACTTTATGATTGCTGCAACTGCGATTCAGGAAAGGATGCGATCAGAGAATGCCAAAAAAGAAGTAAAAATTAAAGACTTAAAGCATTTTGTATCTCGATTTTCAGCTAACGCTTCTAAAGCAAAGCAAGCAACCTCACGCCAAAAAGAACTTAATAAGATTGAGCTTGATGACATTAAGCCATCATCACGAGTCAGCCCTTATATTATTTTTAATCAAACTAAAGAGCTGTTTAGAAACATATTAGAGGTCCAAAGTCTTACTAAAAGCTTTGATGATGAGCCGGTTTTTAAGGATCTTAATTTATTAGTTGAAAAAGGGCAGCGAGTTGCAGTTATCGGACAAAATGGATCTGGAAAAACAACTCTTTTAAAAACTTTATTAGGTGAAATCGGCTCAGATAGCGGAAAAATTAAATGGAGTGAGAACGCAAATATTGGTTATTATGCGCAAGATCATAGTGATGAATTCGATAAAGATATGAACGTTCTAGAGTGGATGACTCAGTTTAAAAATGAAAAAGATGATATTCAGATGATGCGCTCTGTGTTGGGCAAAATGTTGTTTGGAAAAGAAGATGTTGAAAAATCGGTAAAGTCTCTATCTGGTGGAGAGAAAGGCAGAATGATTTTTGGAAGATTAATGCTCCAAAAGCCAAACATACTGTTAATGGATGAGCCAACAAACCACCTGGACATGGAATCGATTGAAGCTTTAAACTTAGCTCTTGATAACTATGAAGGAACATTAATATTTGTAAGTCATGATAGAGAGTTTGTCTCTTCTTTGTCTACCAAGATAATTGAACTCAAGGAAGATGGTGTTGAATATTATTCTGGTAACTATGAAGACTACTTATTAACCCAAGTTTGAATTTAATTAAAGATTACCTCGAAATCTATTGATTCCAAAACCTTTTGTTTGATGGTTAAATAAGGTAACAAAAATATTTAAGCGTAAAATTTAATTTAACTAATAAAATTATTTTGTAAATGTTTACAGGGATTATCCAAGCAAAAGGCAGCATTCACGAGATTCAATCTTCTGAAAAAGGGGCTGTGCTTATTATTAATGCAGATGATCTTGATCTAACTGATTCGAATGTGGGGGATAGTATTGCAGTCAATGGTGTATGTTTAACTGTTACTGAGTTAATGAGTAACTCTTTCACTGCTGACGCTTCTCAAGAAACTTTAAGCTGCACTACTTTTTCAGAGCTAGTCAAAGGACAATACGTTAATTTAGAAAAGTCATTAAGACTTAATCAGGGGATTGATGGTCATTTGGTGAGTGGACATGTTGATGGTATTGGAGAAGTTGACTCTGTTTATACTGAAGGCGTGAGCACAAGATTAAAAATTAAAGCTATGACTGACTTGATGAAGTATATCGCTAAAAAAGGATCTATTTGTATTGACGGGGTTAGTCTTACAGTCAATAGCGTTGTGGGTAATATTTTTGATGTTAATATTGTTCCCCATACCTTTTCAGCAACTACGCTGAGCGGTTTGAGTGAAAAGTCAAAGGTTAATCTAGAGATTGACATAATTGCTAGGCATGTTGAGCAGCTGATTAACCATAGGGTTGATATTGGAGATGATCTATCAGCTCTCAGTAAAAAAAGGCACTTGTAACTAAAAAGTAAATAAGTATGAAAGCATCAATTAAAGAGCTCTTAGAAGACTATAAGCAAGGAAAAATGATTATCCTTATGGACGATGCGAATCGTGAAAATGAGGGTGATTTATTAATTGCAGCAGAAAAGGTTACCAAAGAAGATGTTAATTTTATGGCGACGCATGGTCGTGGATTAATTTGCTTAACTTTGACTCAGCAGCGCTGCCAGCAGCTAAACCTTCCATTGATGGTTTCAAAAAACAGCGACCTCCATTCAACAAACTTTACAGTTTCTATTGAAGCAGCTTCAGGAGTAACAACGGGCATATCTGCAGCGGATAGAGCCAAAACTATTCTTGATGCTGTAGCTAAGGACGCAAAACCTTTAGATATTGTTCAGCCTGGCCATATTTTTCCATTGATGGCCCAGCAGGGCGGCGTTCTAATTCGTGCTGGTCATACTGAAGCTGGTTGTGATTTAGCTAGATTAGCTGGCTTTGAGCCCGCCTCCGTAATTGTTGAAATATTAAATGATGATGGTTCGATGGCTCGCAGTGCTGATTTACAAAAATTTGGAAAGAAGCATGGCATAAAACTAGGCCATATTGCTGACTTAATTCATTATAGAGTTGAGAATGAAAAAACCGTAGAAAGAATAAGTCAGAGACCCTTTAATACAAAGTATGGTGAATTTGAACTTTATTCTTATCTAGATACTATTCATAATGACATTCATATTGCGTTAGTAAAGGGTTCGATTAGCAAATCAAATGAACCTTATGTTAGAGTTCATATGGAAAATATCTTTAAAGATGTTATGCAAGAAGTTAATCGTGGATTTAGTATAAATAGTGCTTTAAGTATGATTTCAGAAGTTGAAAGTGGAGTTTTTTTACTTTTACGCAAGCAAGATAATCAAGCCATTCTTGAAAATATTGACAATCAAGATTACCGAAGTAGTGATGATGGAAAAACGTTTGGGATTGGCGCCCAAATACTATCTGATCTAGGAGTGACTTCTATGAAGTCTCTAGGCAAGCCAAAAAAGTGGCCTGGATTAGAGGGCTTTGGAATAACCATTAGTGAATATGTAAACATGAAGGAGTAGGAGATGAAAACTATTGAAGGTGACTTAACTATTAAGAACAAGAAGATTGCACTTGTTGCAGGTCGATTTAACTCGTTTGTAGTTGAGCATCTAATCAGCGGCGCTAAGGGGGCTTTATTAAAGCATGGGGCTGATGATTCAGATATTGATCTTCTTTATGTACCAGGAGCTTTTGAAATCCCTTTAGCTCTTAAAAAGGCTGCTAGTGCAGGTAAATACGATGGTATTGTGGCATTAGGCGCCGTAATACGTGGCGGAACTCCTCATTTTGAGTTTGTAGCTGGAGAGTGCGTAAAAGGCATTTCAAAGGTTGCACTCGAGTCAGAAATTCCAATCGCCTTTGGCGTTTTAACTGTTGATACAGTTGAGCAAGCGATTGAAAGATCAGGTTCAAACTCTGAAAATAAAGGCGCTGAAGCAGCAGAAAGTACAATTAGAATGATAAATTTACTCGAAAAGCTGTGACATCAAAACAACGCTCAAGAGCAAGGGTGGTTCAAGCTTTGTATCAATGGCTCGTTTCGGGCGGTGATATTATCCAAATAGAGCAGCAATTCCTTAATCAAAAAGAAGGAAAGATTTCTAAAGCATTCTTTTCAAACTTATTCATAAATATTCCTAAAAATATTTCAGTACTCGATGAAATTATTAACCCTACACTCGAAAGAGATATTAGTGAGCTTGGCCCAACTGAAAAAGCCATTTTGTATCTGGGAGTTTATGAGCTAAAGTTTCAACTTGAAGTTCCTTATAAGGTAGTTATCAATGAGGCTGTGGAATTATCAAAGCTATATGGTGCAGAAGGAGCCTTTAAGCTTATAAATGCATCACTAGATAAAATTGCCCCATCCTTAAGATCAATGGAATGGGCTAAATAAATTATTTTTTTTTAGTAGTTAAATGTCCAATAATAAGTGAAATAGTTTCAACTAGTCTTTTTTCATGGTAGTATTTCATTTTCAGATTTAAAAAATTATTGTTTTGATAAATTGGTTCTTCAAGGAGCCCTTAGTAAAATATTTTTTTATACTGAAAGAAGAGGAAGTTTAATATTTATTAAAGGAGAAGTAATGAAAAGTATTTATAAAAAAATTGGAGCAACATTCATCAGTGCGATAGCTACTGTTAATGTAATGGCTCTTGAAGAGCTTAATGTAGCTTATTTTGAAGAATGGCCAATGCCGTTTGAGTATGCAAAGCAAATTGGTGCGTATGATGAGGCTTTGGGTATGAAGGTTAACTGGAAAGCTTTTGGTACAGGTACAGCGATGTCAGCAGCTATGGCTTCTGGTGATATTCATATTTCAGTAAGTCAAGGTGTGCCTCCATTTATTGTTGCCGCTTCTACAGGTCAAGACATTCAAATTGTTGACGTTGCTGTAAGTTACGCTGACAATGATAACTGTGTTGTAGCTTCAGGCCTTGAAATTGATGCAAGCAATGCATCTGAATTGGCTGGAAAGAAAGTTTCTGTTCCACTTGGTACTGCTGCTCACTTTGGTTTCTTGAAGCAGATGGCACACTTTGGTGTTTCTGTAGACTCAATGCAAGTGGTTGACATGGCTCCGCCAGAAGGATCTGCGGCCTTAGCTCAAGGAAGTATTGATATGTTCTGTGGGTGGGGTGGATCACTTCGTCGTGCTCTAGATCATGGTAACGTTCTTTTGACTGGTGCTGAAAAAACAGCTCTAGGTATTCTAGTTTGGGACGTAACTTCAGTTCCAGCAGGTTTTGCTGATGAAAACGCTGAAGTTCTTCAAACATTCTTAGGTGTTACTGCTGCTGCAAATGCAATGTGGAACTCAGGTGGTTTCCATTCAATAATGATTCCTCATATCGCAAAAGATGCTGGTATGGATGAAGCAGCGACTGCTGAAACAATGGCTACATTTGTATTCCCATCAGTTAGCTCTCAGTTAGGGGATAGCTGGCTTGGTGGTTCTGGTGAAGCTTTCCTTAAAGGTGTAGCAGATGTGTTTGTTGACGCTGGAAGTATTCCTAGCGCTCGTGGTTCATATGCAAATGCAATTAATACTGATGGTCTTCAAGGATTAGCAGCGCAATAAAATACTGATTTATTAGACTTAATAAAAGTCTTAAAGTATTAGTTAGATTCAAGGTGGCGCACTTAGTGTGCCACCTTTTTTTTAAAATTAAATTCGGAGTTTGGTTTGAAAGGTTTATCAATTGAAAATATCTCAATGCGTTTTGATTTGAAGAATGGCTCTTCAGTTCAAGCTCTTAAAGATGTATCTTTAGACATAAAAGCAGGTGAAATTATCACTGTACTTGGACCTTCAGGTTGCGGTAAAACGACACTTCTAAATATTGTTGCTGGCTTTTTAGCTCCAACAGAGGGGAAAGTTGTTCTTAATGACCAAATTGTTTTAGGTCCTGGCGCTGAGCGAGGAATGGTCTTTCAGCAAGGTGCTTTATTTGAGTGGATGAATGTTCAACAAAATGTTGCATTTGGACCTCGTATGAAAGGAATGCCAAAAGCTGAACAAAATGAAAAAGTAAAACATTTACTTGAAGTAGTTGGCCTAGCTGAATTTGAGGATAAAGCTGTATACGAATTATCTGGAGGCATGCAGCAAAGAGTCGCTCTAGCGCGTTGCCTTGCAAATGAACCCGATGTAATCTTAATGGATGAGCCTTTAGGTGCGTTAGATGCCTTGACCCGTGAAAAGATGCAGGGATTAGTTCTAAAGCTCTGGAAAGAGACTGGAAAAACAATTTTATTAATTACCCATTCTGTGGAAGAGGCTGTTCTTCTTGGTGAAAGGTTATTGGTTCTTGCTCCAAGGCCTGGTAGGGTTTACAAGGAGTACAAACTCCCTTTTGCTGAAATGGGCGTTAATATGGACCTTCGAGAAGTTAAAAAATCTGAGGGATATTCAGAGACACGTGATGAAATTCTCTCAATTATCTGGGAAATGGAAGAAGAGATAATGGGAAGGACGGACGAAAGCTCATGACTATTTTAATTATCTATATTTTAATTTTTGTTGCTGCTTTCTATATTGTTAAAGCAGTAAGCTCCATGAAGAAATCACGAGATGATTTTACGAGTCTTAAAACTGTAACATTTGGTGATGAGAGTGCTGTTACGCCTAATAGGGCGGCTTCAATTATATCAGTTATAGCAATATTTGCTATATGGGGCTCATTTACGGGCTCTAAATTAACCCCAATCCATGTTCCTGGACCATTTATAGGTGAACTTTCATTTACCTATACTGCTGTTAATTCTTTAGGTGAAACTGATGACGCTGAAGTAAGAATTTCTGTTTACGATGTTCAGACTGGTGAAATACCCGAAAAAATAGATATAGAGCCAGGGTTAGGCTTTGCTCTAAATGACACAGCACAAATTATTACCTATAGAAGTGCTTTGGTTAAAGTTCAGAAAAATGATGTTGGTGGTAAGGATAAAAAATATAAAGTTATTGCAATTAATGGGGAATCCATTTCACCAAGCAGTGAACTCTTTATTGATAATGCACGCGTCTATATGACCGCTAAAGGAACCTTGAGTCTTACTCCATATAAAGGCTGGCAGATGCAGCCAGTATGGCTACCTTCCCCAGAAGCTGTCTGGTCAAGGCTAACAAAGATTGCATCAGAAGGGTATAAAAATTTTAGTCTATTTGAGCATTTAGGCTGGTCACTCCTTAGAGTTGTTGTTGGTTTTTTTGCTGGCGCTCTAATAGGCATACCTTTAGGATACGCGATGGGCCTTTCTGGCTGGTTTCGTGGCTGGTTTGATCCTATTGTAGAATTTATGAGACCAGTGCCTCCACTTGCTCTAATTCCATTAGTTATTATTTGGTTTGGTATTGGCGAACAAGGAAAAATTATCTTACTATTCTTAGCTTCGCTCTGGATTATGACTATTTCTGCTAGAGCTGGAGTTTCAGGTGTGAATATTGCAAAAATTCATGCCGCATATTCACTAGGCGCCTCTAAATGGCAAATTATGAGGCTTGTTATTGTTCCAAACAGTTTGCCTGAAATATTTACAGGTGCAAGAGTCTCTATGGGGGTTTGTTGGGGTACAGTTGTAGCAGCTGAACTTGTAGCGGCTCAGAAAGGTGCTGGAATGATGATTATTACCGCCTCAAAGTTTCAGATGACCGACCTTGTAATAATGGGAATTGTTCTGATTGGTGTTATTGGTTATGCAATCGATATACTTATGAGAATTTCAGAAAATTATCTTGTACCATGGAAGGGAAAATAGATTTATAATTCTGTTTTTTCTTCTTTATTTAAGGTTAGCCCATGTCAGTAATATTACCTAAAAATGCTCAAGCTGTAATTATTGGTGGAGGAGTAGTAGGCTGCTCAGTTGCTTATCATCTTGCAAAACTTGGTTATACAGATGTAGTTCTTCTGGAGCGTAAAAAGTTAACCTCTGGAACTACATGGCATGCAGCGGGACTTGTAGGGCAGATGCGCTCATCGCTTAACCTCACTCAAATGGTTAAATACTCTGGAAACCTTTACGAAACATTAGAGGCTGAAACAGGAATGGCTACAGGTTATCGCCGAACTGGCTCTATAAGCCTTGCAACTAACCAAGAGAGGTTAACAGAATATAAACGCAATGCATCACTTGCAAAAGTTCATGGAGTTGATGTGCAGATATTAACAACCGATGAGTTAAGAGATAAGGTCAACCTCTTTAATCTCGATGATGTTGTTGGCGGTGCTTGGATACCTAAGGACGGTAAGGCTGATCCAGCAAACGTCGCCATGGCTCTTGCTAAAGGCGCAAAGAACAATGGTGTTAAGATTTTTGAAGATGTTAAGGTTACTGGAATACTTAAAAAAGATGGAAAGGCTGTAGGAGTTCAAACTGAGTTCGGCGACATTCAATCTGATGCTGTTGTAAATTGCGGCGGAATGTGGGCAAGAGAGGTTGGCAAAATGGCTGGTGTTTCAGTCCCTCTTCATGCTTGTGAGCACTTTTACTTCCTAACTTCAGCCGTTCCAAATATGGGAGATATGCCGGTAGTAAGAGTTCCAGATGAGTCTGCATATTATAAAGAGGATGCTGGAAAAATACTTGTTGGGCTATTTGAGCCAAACGCAAAGCCATGGGCCCAAAATGGTATTCCAGAAGATTTTTGCTTTGATCAGATACAGGATGACTTAGATCACTGCATGCCTTATTTAGAGCTTGCAATGAACCGTGTCCCTATTATGGAAAGTTTAGGTATTGAAACTTTATTTAATGGACCTGAAAGTTTTACGCCGGATGATAATTTTCAGATCGGAGAGTCTCCAGAATTAGGCAACTTTTATGTTGCTGCAGGATTCAATTCAATCGGGATTCAGGCGGCTGGTGGAGCGGGAAAATATTTAGCTGAATGGATTGTAGGAAAAGAGCCTCCCTGTGATTTATGGGATGTAGATATACGAAGAAATGAGCCATTTCAAAATAATAAAATTTACTTAGCAAATAGAGTTACTGAAACTTTAGGCTATCTTTATGAAAATCATTTTCCATACCATCAATACGAAACAGCTAGAGGCTTAAGAAAAACTCCATTGTATGAGTTTTTCAAAGAGCGTGGCGCTTGCTTTGGAGAGGTTGCTGGCTGGGAGCGACCTAACTGGTTTGTTCCAAAGGACTTGATTGGAAAGGTTGAAGCTAAGTATGAATATTCATGGGGCAAACAAAATTGGTTTGATTTTCATAAATTAGAGCAGCAAGCTATTAGAGAGACTGTTGGTATGTATGAAATGTCGTCATATGCAAAAATTCGAGTCAAAGGTTCTGATGCCATGGACTTTATGCAGATGATCTGTGCAAATGATGTTAATGTTGGTGTCGGTAAAATGGTTTATACGCAGTGGCTTAATCGCAAAGGCGGTATTGAGGCTGACGTTACAGTTACTCGTCTTGACGTTGATGATTATTTAATAGTCAGCGGCACAATGTGTCTTAATCGAGATATGCATTGGCTTAAAAAGAACTTGCCTGAAGGGGTCAATTGTTCACTATTTGATTCAACAAGCTCAGAGGGTTGTATCGCTATTATGGGGCCAAATTCGAGAGATCTACTTCAATCCCTAACAGATACTGATATGAGTAATGAAAGCTTCCCTTTTGCAAATGTTCGCAATATTGAGGTTGGTATGGCAAATGTACGCGCACACCGAATAACATATGTCGGTGAATTAGGCTGGGAACTGTACTTCCCAATTGAGTTTTCAAGTTATGTGGCTGAGCTAATTGACTCAAAAGGTGAGGAGTTTTCTTTGAGACAGATTGGCATGCATACTGTTGATAGCTGTCGAATTGAGAAAGCATATAGACACTTTGGACATGACATTACTGATGAAGATCACGTCATTGATGCAGGACTTGGTTTTGCTGTAAAGCTTGATAAGATTCCTTCAAAATTTGGTAACTTTATTGGTTATGACTCTGTTAAAGCTAAAAAGGCTTCTGGGTATGAAATGAGGGTTATGCAGTTTCTACTCAGTAATCCTGAGTTAATGCTATATCATAACGAACCTATTTTAAAAAATGGTGAGATAGTGGGTCATTTAACAAGTGGAACCTATAGCCATACTCTTGGAGGTGCTGTAGGCCTTGGATACGTTACATGTCTTCCGAATGAAAGTTATGAAGATATTTTAAGTGCTGAATATACCATTGAGGTTGAAGGTGTTATTGAGAAAGCTAGTGCATCACTTAAGCCAATGTATGATCCTTTAAATAAGAAAATCAGAGTCTAATTAGTAACTCTTAATACTGAGTGCTGATAATGCCGAATCTGATGAGGCAAGCATTGACCAAAGGCTTAACTGTCACAAAGAGATGGTCAAATACACCTACCCTCGTCTCAAGTTACAAGAGTTATGGGTTAGTCCAGTTGGAAACATTGCTCCAACTGTGATTAAGTTAGTGTCTTGAGGCTTGTAACTAGCAAAAAGTTAAGGAGAAGTTTTTTCATCTAAAATTTTCCAAATGATTCAATGCATCATTGCTTTAATTTCTTTTACGATTATATCTATACCTTTATTTATCTTATTAGTATCAATAGCGGAATATCCAAGATGCAAATAGTTTGAAGGTGGCCTCTCTTCAGAGAATGACGCATTTCCAGGCCTAACAGCTACACCTTTGTCTAAAAGTTTTTGACAAAGTTTTTCAGTATCAATTGACTCTGGAATTTTTACCCAAAATGTTGAGCCTCCAAGAGTTGGAGTGCAAGATAAGAGAGGTTCTTGATTTATTTTTTCATTTATCAAACCCCATCGCTCTTTGTTTGTTTTTTGAATTTTGGTAAACATATTATGATAATGACCCAGGCCAATAAATAAGGCTACTGAACGTTGATTATTTGCAGGTATATGTCTTATCATTAGCCGCCTTAGAGCTCTTGCCTCTTTTACAAAGGCCTCTGGAGCAACCATATAGCCAAGCCTTAAACCTGGAGCAAAGGCTTTTGAAAAACTTCCAACATAAATAACATTATTGTCCTTATCAAGACTTTTTAGTGATGGATTGGGTTTCCTGAGAAAATTAACTTCAGCCTCATAGTCATCTTCAATAATTACCATTTGATTTTCTTTAGCAATAGATAGAAGCTTGTTTCTTCTCTCCATGCTCATTGTTACACCTGTAGGGTATTGATGGCTTGGAGTGGTAAAAATAATATCAATCTCTGGTTTAATTTCATCAACTAAAATTCCGTCTTTATCAATGCCTATAGGAACAATGTTGTCAGTTCGAAAGCTAAAAATGTTTCTCACATCGGGATAGCCAGGATTCTCCATAGCAATAACTGTCCCTTGCTTAGCTAAAAGACTGGCAATAATATAGATCGCATTTTGGCTACCTGAAGTAATTAAGATTTGATCTTTATTTGCCCAAATACCGCGTTTTGGAAGTACTTTAGATTGAATTTGCTTGATTAAAGATGGGTCATCGCTATCAACATGATCAATATTCCATTTTTGTATTTCAGGAAGAGTTGATGAATGCCTAACAACTTCACGCCATTCATAATAGGGAATTAAACTTTTATCAAGTTGGCCAATTGTAAATGAATAGGGAAGGCTTTGCCAATTCTCAGGATTCCGTATATTACTTTTAATGGATGGCTTCTTAGTGATTAAAGCATCTAACCATAATGGAGGGCTAATGTCTTTAACTTGCTCCTCACTATGTTTTGTAAAATTCTCATAAAATTGCTCATTAACAAAATAACCTCTTCTTTCTTTTGGGGTAATGTAGCCGTCAAACTCTAATTCTTTATAGGCAATAATCACTGTATTTCTTGCAACTTTAAGAGCTGCTGCAAGGTTTCTGGAGGATGGCAGAGGTTCATTTGGACCAATTAAGCCATTGGTAATAGCATCAATTAATTGCTGACGAATCTGCAACTGCAAGGTCCTAGGCTTATCATGTCTTAGAGAAAAAAATTGGTTCCACATTTCATCCATTTATCTGGCCTATTAATTTTAAGAATTCTGGTTCTATATGTATTTAAATTTAGGACCCCTTATATTTTATAATTCATTCTTTTGAATTACTATCAATTATTACTTAAATCGGGGTAAGTATGTCTAATAATACACTTATACAAAATGATAAAGACCATGTTTGGCATCATTTAACGCAACATAAGGGCTTTGAATCGACTGATCCCATGATGGTTGCTAATGCGAAAGGAATGGTTGTTACCGATACCAACGGTAATGAATATCTTGATGGAACATCGGGCGGTGTTTGGACAGTAAATTTAGGATTTGGAAGAGATGATATGGTTCAAGCTGTCAGTAATCAACTGACAAAAATTCCATACTTTGCGGGTTCTTTTGGTAACGAGCCTGCTGCTGAATACGCAAAAGAAGTTACCTCACTTATGCCAGGTTTAGACCGCGTTTATTACTCAAACTCTGGTTCAGAAGCTAATGAAAAAGGCTACAAAATGGTTCGCCAACTGGCACACTTTAAGAATGATGGTAAAAAACACAAGATAATTTATCGAGATCGTGATTATCATGGCACAACAATTGGTGCTATGAGCTCATCTGGCCAAATTCAAAGAAAAAAACAATATGGTCCGTTTGCTCCAGGATTTGTTGAAATGCCTCACTGCTGTTGTTATCGATGCCCCTTTGGAAAAAAATATGGGGAGTGCAATATCGAGTGCGCTACTGTCCTTGAAGATATTATTAAAAAGGAAGGGCCTGACACTGTAGGTTCTGTCGTTTTAGAGCCGATTACTGCAGGCGGTGGAGTTATTCCTCCAGTTCCTGAGTATTTCCCAATTATTGAGTCAATATGTAGAAAATATGACGTCCTTCTTCACATAGATGAAGTGGTTTGTGGTCTTGGTAGAACAGGAAAATGGTTTGGTTACCAGCACTATGATGTTCAGCCTGATATTGTCACTACAGCTAAAGGTCTAGCTGCTGGATATGCTGCTGTATCAATTACGGTTACTACGGAAAAACTTTTTAACATGTTTAAAGAGGATCCAACTAATGTTGATAGCTACTTCCGAGATATTTCTACCTTTGGTGGAAGCACTGCAGGCCCTGCAGCTGCAATTGAAGTTTTAAAGATTATTAAACGTGAAAAACTTTTAGAGAATGTTAATGAGGTTGGAGAGCATCTTAAAAATAAATTGCTCGAACTGCAAGACAAGCATGAAATGATTGGTGAAGTTCGAGGCAAAGGGTTGTTTTGTGGTGTTGAGCTTGTAAAAGATAGGGCAACAAAAGAGCCTGTTGATGAAACTGTTGCAGCTGGCGTTGCAGCACATTGCTTTAAAAATAAAGTGATGATTGGAAGAACTAATAGAAGTTTTGAAACTAATAATAATGTTTTGTTATTTAGTCCTGCATTTATATGTACTAAGACTGACATAGATTTAATCGTTGAATCTGTTGACAATGCCTTAGAAGCAAATAAATAGAAAAAGTTTAATTAATTTAATAGAGGAATATTGAGATGATAATTGGAGTGCCAAAAGAAATTAAAAACCATGAATATAGGGTTGGTTTGACGCCTAGAAGCGTCAAAGAGTTTGTTAGCCATGGACACACGGTTTTAGTTGAAACTAATGCTGGTATTGGTATTGGGGCAAGTGATGATGATTATTCAAGCCACGGTGCTGAAATCATATCTTCAGCTAAAGAAGTTTTTGCAACTGCAGATATGATTGTTAAAGTTAAAGAGCCTCAAGCTGTAGAAATTGCAATGCTTAGAGAAGGTCAAATTCTTTATACGTATCTTCACCTTGCACCTGACCCTGAGCAAACAAAGGGGCTTGTGAAGAGTGGTGCTATTTGTATCGCTTATGAAACGGTTACTTCTCCTAGAGGTGGGCTGCCATTATTGGCTCCTATGTCAAAAGTTGCAGGAAGAATGGCTGTTCAAGCAGGCGCTCACTTTTTAGAGCAACCAAATGGTGGAATGGGGGCTTTACTTGGGGGTGTTCCAGGAGTAGATCCTTTAAATGTTGTTATTTTAGGTGGAGGCGTCGTTGGTGCCCATGCTGCCCATATGGCAGTTGGTATGGGTGCAGATGTCTGGGTCTTGGATAACAATCCTGTTACATTAGAGCAGCATTGGCAACAGTTTGGCAGAAGCACGAATACTGTATTCTCAACTAAAAGTTCAGTAGAAGAATATGTATTAAAAGCTGACTTAGTTATTGGCGGAGTATTGATTCCTGGTGCTGAAGCACCAAAACTAGTAACCAGAGAAATGATTAAGGCCATGAAACCTGGATCAGTTATTGTTGACGTCGCGATTGATCAAGGCGGTTGCTTTGAAACCTCAAAGGCTACAACTCACGCAGAGCCAACATACATTATTGATGAGGTAGTTCACTACTGCGTTGCTAATATGCCGGGTGGAGTTCCAAAAACATCAACCTATGCTCTAAATAATGTAACACTTCCGTTTGGACTTAGTATTGCAGATAAAGGTGTTAAACAAGCTCTATTAGATGATGAGCATCTAAGGGCCGGATTAAATGTGCATAGTGGTCAAGTAACATGTCCTGAAGTGGCTCATGACTTAGGTTATGATTACGTTTCAGCGCTTGACATGCTTAATAAATAAAATATAAAGGAGAACTATAAAATGGCAAAAATGACTTCGAGTGAGGCTTTTGTTGAAACAATGGTCGCAAATGATGTAACCGATATCTTTGGTATTATGGGCTCAGCTTTTATGGATGCAATGGATATTTTTGAGCCAGCTGGCATTAGATTTATACCTGTTGTCCACGAGCAAGGCGCTGCACATATGGCGGATGGATATTCAAGAGTAAGTGGAAGACATGGAGTAGTCATTGGTCAAAATGGTCCTGGTATTTCTAACTGCGTTACCGCTATTGCAGCAGCATATTGGGCGCACAGTCCGGTTGTAATTGTTACGCCTGAAGCTGGAACAATGGGGATGGGATTGGGTGGATTTCAAGAAGCAAATCAGCTGCCAATGTTTCAAGAATTTACTAAATATCAAGGTCATGTTGTTAACCCGATGAGAATGGCAGAATTTACAGGCCGATGTTTTGACAGGGCGATGAGTGAGATGGCTCCAACTCAGTTAAATATTCCTAGAGATTATTTTTATGCAGATGGTGAATTTACTATCCCCACTCCACGTCGTGTTGATAGAGGTTCAGGTGGTGAAGATAGTTTAAATGAAGCTGTTGCATTAATTGGTAAAGCTAAGTTTCCGGTTATTGTTTCTGGTGGCGGCGTAGTTATGGCCGATGGTGTTGATGAATGCGCAGCTTTAGCTGAACGTCTAGGCGCACCAGTAGTAAATAGCTACCTTCATAATGATTCGTTTCCTGCAAGTCATGATCTTTGGTGCGGTCCTTTGGGATATCAAGGCTCAAAAGCTGCAATGAAGCTAATAGCAAAAGCAGATGTAGTTATTGCATTAGGTACGCGTTTAGGTCCTTTTGGAACGCTACCTCAACATGGAATGGATTACTGGCCTAAAGACGCTCAAATTATTCAAATTGATGCAGATCACAAAATGCTTGGGTTGGTCAAACCAATTAATGTTGGTATTTGTGGTGACGCTAAAGCAGTTGCTAGTATTCTTTGTCAAAAGTTGGCATCTGAAACACTTAGTTGTGATTCTTCTAAAGCCGATAGAGCTTCAATTATTGCAGACGAAAAAGCTTCCTGGGAGTTAGAGCTTGATGAGTGGATACATGAAACTGATTCATATAGCATGGACATGCTTGCAGATAAAGAAGAAGGTTGGCTCCATCCTAGACAAGTACTTCGTGAACTTGAAAAAGCAATGCCTGAAGACGTTATGGTGTCGACTGATATTGGTAATATTAACTCGGTTGCTAATAGCTATCTGCGTTTTGAAAAGCCTCGAAGCTTTTTTGCAGCAATGAGTTTTGGAAACTGTGGTTACGCCTTTCCAACGATCATTGGTGCTAAGGCAGCTGCTCAGCATAGGCCTGCAGTTTCTTATGCGGGAGACGGTGCTTGGGCAATGAGTATGGTTGAAACAATGACCTGTGTTCGCCATGATATTCCTGTTACAGCGGTTGTATTTCATAATCGTCATTGGGGCGCTGAAAAGAAAAACCAAGTCGATTTTTATGACAGACGCTTTATAGCGGCTGAGCTTACGGATCAGCATTTTGTAAATATTGCAGAATCAATGGGTGCTGAGGGTATTCGCGTTGATAAACTTGAAGACGTCGGCCCTGCACTTAAAAAAGCGATTGATATGCAGATGAACGAAAGAAAAACGACAATCATAGAAATTATGTGCTCTAGAGAGTTGGGTGATCCGTTCAGAAAAGACGCACTAAGTAAGCCAGTTAGACATCTAGAAAAGTATAAAGACTTTGGTGAAAAATCACCTCATCGCTAAGTATTAACTATTAATCCTTCAGGGTGGTATATTACCCCGCTCTGAAGGAATTATTTTTAGGTACTATGAGTGAAAAAGCGATAACCCCATCCGATATTCATCAATATTGGTTCTCCGAAAAAAGTAAACGACATTGGTTTTCATCAACCCCTGAAGTAGACAATGAAATCAAGCAGCGCTATGAAAATCTATGGGAGAGTATATCTTCTGGTGGGTTTGTGGAGTGGCGTGATACTGCTGAAGGCTCAGTAGCCCTAATAATCATTCTAGACCAGTTTCCTTTGAACATGTTTAGAGGTCAGGCAAAAAGCTTTAAGTCGGAAGATATGGCTGTTGAGGTTGCCTTAAATGCAATTAACAATGGCTACGATGAAGAGCTAAGTGATGAAAAATTACTTTTTCTTTTTATGCCCCTTATGCATAGTGAGAATATAGACCATCAAAATCTACAGGTGTATTTATTTCAAAAATATAACTTTAACTTAGAGTTTTCTAAACACCATAGAGGTATTATTAAAAAGTTTGGTCGTTTTCCTCATAGAAATGAAATATTTGGGCGAATGAGCACAATGGAAGAGCTTGACTATCTTCTATCAGACAATGCTTTTAGAGGCTAAATTGCATAATGATTATAACTAATACACAGGAGTCCATCAATGCAAGGTAATAAAATTGAGTGCCATGATGGTGAATTCATTGGAACAAGTAAAGAGGAAATATTAGATGGGATTAATACATTTAATATAGATGAAGAGCACTATGATAAGTTTCCTGCTGAACTTTGGAAAGAAGTAGATATTATCTTTAGTTGTTTAAAGGCAGAACACATTATCGATCAGGTCTTCGCATCTGCAGACGAGTCACTATGGGTCAATAGAGAGTTTATTATTAATGCGCTTGATAAGCAGTGGTATTACCCAAATATTTCAAG
>JACKQG010002917.1_pt1 | contig 21671 bp, 16 predicted proteins | sample 8237621 | NCBI WGS metagenome assembly JACKQG01 (sample SAMN15677084, study PRJNA649215) | marine metagenome | biome: marine; feature: Black Sea; material: saline water; isolation source: suspended particulate matter (SPM) from the Black Sea western gyre | collected 2013-06-09/2013-06-10 | depth... | reverse complement strand
ACGCCAACAGGGACTACATCCGTTTTGCATCTCCACCAACGCTGGCCACCATGCAAGACGTGGTCATCAATACGAAGGCGGCTCGTGATTTCAGCCGCAATACGGGTCTTTCGTGCCGCGTCATTCCCAACGTGATGAACTTCGACGAACCGCCGGCGCCGCTGGACGATTACGCGTCCGACTTTCGCGAAACCATCGGCTTGACGTCAGACGATATCCTGATTCTCCAACCCACTCGCGTGGTTCCACGCAAAGGGATCGAACACTCGATCGAACTGATCGCCCAACTGAAAGACCCTCGCGCGAAGCTCGTCATCACGCACGCTTACGGAGGCGGAGTTACGAGCCATTCTGGCCAAGCCGCAGCTCGATTCGGTGCCGGCACAAACTAATCAGCAACCGGTTTCTTGAACAAGCATTTGGGGGATTCCCCAAGACAACAAATGACCATAGAGGCAACAAGCCCCAATACAGAAAACACCAAGCTGAACCAAGAGAAATGGCTGGACGGTATTGGTCCGGACGCTCCCGCAGTTGATGCCGCGTGGAGAGCACTGAAGGCTCGCCTTGTCGCGGGATGGGGCGCGTCTTCTTGTGCTTTCCCCAATGTGAGCTTCTCGCATCCCTCCAGCCCCTTGACCGGGACTACTCCTCCTTGTCAAACACCGCCATTGGGTGCCTGACGATTCTGTCTAGTCTGGCCAAGCGGATTTTCTCCTCCGCGGTCTCCTTTCGGGCGTACGCCGCGTTGATCTTCTCTAGCAAGTCGGACATGTCGCAGGGCTTGGTGACGTAATCGAATGCGCCAAGCTTGAGGCCGTCGATGGCAGATTCCACGGTGGCGTTACCGGAGAGCATGATGACTTCCACCAGCGGATGCTTCTGCTTGGTCTTGCGAAGTACCTCCAGTCCGCCGATACCGGGCATTCTCACGTCCAGGACAACCACGTCAATGCGTTGTTGATCCACGGTCCTCAGGGCATCCAGGCCGCTGGCGGCGCTGAAGACGGTTAGCCCTCTGCTTTCCAGCCGAGACTTGAGATACTCCAGGAATTCCGCCTCGTCATCCACGAGCAATACATGTATGGTCGCCATGTTCCTGTCCTTCCTTATTCCTCGTCCTGGTCCAATTCCCTGATTTTTTCCAGGATGGCCTTGGGCGAGCTGTATTGGCTCATTTCCAGCAGTTCATTCATTCGATGCTCTTGTATGTCCATTCTGTTCATGACTTTCTTCTTATAGGCATCGGTAAGCACCGTCAGAAGCCGATCCAGTTCGCAGGGCTTCTGCAAATAGGACCATGCGCCGATCTTCGTGCATTCGACCGCCGAATCCACCGAGCCGTGCCCAGTTAGGATGACGACCTCCATGCACGGATGCTCCTTCTTAAGAGCCTGAAGGGTCTGCTCGCCGTCCATGCCGGGCATCTTCAGGTCCACCAGGGCAATGTCGATGGGTTGTGTCCGGGCGGCCTCGATGGCCTTCTCGCCACGGTCCACTGGAATCACGTTGAAATCTCGGACTTCCAGCCACTTCGTCATGGACCTCAGAAACTGTTCCTCGTCGTCAACGATCAGCAGGTTTATCTTCTTCTTTGGCATCGCGTGCTCCTTTTATGATCAGGCACGTTGGAAACATACCCCGCGGTACGGTGCCGCCGGTTACAAGTGTCCTCGTTTAACCCGAAGCCGGAGGCGATGGCGGGCAGCGGGACGCGTTGCCCACAGGTAACGCCCGCCATCGCCTCCGGCTTCGGGTTAAACCAAAAATGGCGGCATTACAAAACGGTCGCGGTAAAGGTTCATACTCCCATCCATTTCCAATATCCCAAGAACACCCAGAACCACAGCACGGCAAGGCTCAGCAGCAGGACCATGAATCCGTGGACAAAAAAGTCCTTCATGGTCAACAACTGCTCACCCGTTTCCGGGTCCTTTGCCATTGCGTAAACGATTGCGTTGTTCGGTGTGCCGATGACCAACATATGGGCAAAGGAAGAAGCGAAAGCAGTTGCCAGCCCCACGCTCAGCGGCGATGTTCCGGAAAGGGTGGCCATCGGCACGGTGATCGGTCCAACTGCCGCCACGGTGGCACCGTCGCTCATGAAGTTGGTGAGAATCCCCGTGACGAGGCTGCAGGACATGCACAGTCCTGTGCCGCTCTTCATGGATTCAGGTAGCACGGAAACAAAGCTGTCGGCCAGCCATAGCGCCGCACCCGTTGCGGCAAGCCCGTAGCCCATGGCAGTGGCTGCACCGTACAGAGCCACTACATCCCAGTTGATACGGTTTATGTCACGCCAGCGCAGGATGCCCAGAATGTTCAACAGGACGATGCAAAGCAGCGCGGGGCCGCCCATCCCGAAACGGCTCGACAACGTCGTCCATAGCACCACCAGCAGTACGAGGACACCAGCGGCTCGGTATTCGTCACCGGTCATCTTGCCGATCTTTTCGGACTCTCGCTTTACCTGGGCCGCGATGTTGACGTTTTTCACTTGGATCTTGTTGCGGAAGGCGATGTAGAAGTACCCCGCAATCACCAGGGCCATCACCGGCACGAACGGGAAGCCCATCATCACCCACCGGCCAAAACTCGGTGCCATGTCATAGTCCGCCAGGATGCCAAGCATCACCGCGTTGCGGCCGCCAGCGGCTGGCGAGCCGGGACCTCCCAGATTCCCGCTGTAGGTAAGTAGCAGAAGCATCATGACCACCAGGGCCTTGTCCTTGGTCAATCCCGCCGAACGGATCGTGGCCAGGTAGGCCAACATCAATATCGGCGCCAGGAACGCGACCAGCGCGTGCTCGGACAGGAAGGACGCGGTCATGGCAAGAAGGGGCGCAAAAATGAAGGCAAACTTCGGAAGCGAGGAACTCCTGCCCAAGAGTAGCATTCCGATCCGGCGATCAAGACCGGTCTTGCTGATCGCCGCGGCAATCGCCAGGACGCCGAAAATGAAAATCACCGAGTCCTTGGCATATGCCTTGGCTACCAGATCGGGAGGAAGCACTCCGAAGAAATACATCATGGCGCCGACCAGCAAAGCAGTGATGCCGATGGGGATCGCACCAGTGGCCCAGAAAAGCGCGGCCATCACCAGAATGCCTGTCATGGCCTTGGCCCGGAAAGCCACCTGATCCGCACTTAGTGGCACCTTGGAAACCGTTCCATCGTCCTTCTTCACCTCCTGATACCATCCGGCCTTCTTCGAGTAGTAATCGGAAACGGTCTGGCCGTGCTCCATTTTGCGGTAGTCGGAATATCCCGCGACGCTTTCGCCGACCTTCCCTGTCTTCTCGGAGTTCAGAAGAGCCTTGAGCGTCTTGGGAGTCGGCATCAGCGCGATGGCGGCAAACAGAAGGGCTCCAAGAAGGATGACGCCGGGCCGGGCGTGATGGGCGCCAATCAGCCATTGAGCCAGACTTGTTCGCTTGATATCGGGTATTTCGTGCCGGGCAAGAGCGTGAATTCGGTCCTGCGCGGCCGACTGGATCACGCCGATCAGTTCGTCGATCCCGCAGGGCTTGTCCAGGTAGTAGGATACGTCGTGCTTGCCGGAGATCCTGGCCGCTTCGGTGCTCCCATACCCGGTGAGCATAATCACCTGCACCTCGGGCCGTATCTTCTTGATTTCTTTTAGCGTCTGGACACCGTCCATGCGCGGCATCTTCTGATCGAGGACCACAACTTCCGGGTTTTCGTGCCGCACGACCTTAATGGCATCTTCGCCATTGCTGACATCCAGCACGGTGAGCCCTCTTACCGAGAGCTGCCGGGCCAGTGCTTTGCGGAACTGGTCTTCATCATCCACCAGAAGCACCTTCACGCCCGCGTCTTCCTCTTTTTCCGCTTCAGGCTGATCCATTCTCGACATGCTCCGATTCAGCAAGAGGCAATACCACAGTGAAAGAACTCCCTGCGCCCTGCACACTCTGGACCTCGATCCTGCCGCCCATGGACTCCACAATGCTCGAACTGATGCTCAGCCCAAGGCCAGTGCCCTTACCAACGTCCTTCGTGGTGAAGAAGGGCACAAAGATCTTCTCCATGATCTCGGCTGGCATCCCTGCCCCGTTGTCGCTCACCGTGATGCGAATGCAACTATCGTCGTGGTGGGTGGCCAGGGTTATCGTGCCCGTGCCATCAATCGCGTCTCCCGCGTTGTTGATCAGATTCAGAAACACCTGGCTGATTTGATCGGGATCAAGCGTGATGTCGGGTAAGTGAGGATCATAGTCACGCACAAGCTCGATGTCCGAAAGCTCGAACTCCCTCTCCTTAAGCCCCGCGACGACTTGTTCCAGTATCTTGTTCACGTTGCGGGGAACCAGACGCGGTGGATTCTTGCGGGAGAACTTCAGCAGTGTCTGCGTAATCCCTCGTGCCTTGAAGACCGCAGAGTCGATGTTGGCAAGCTCTTCCTTGACGCTCTCGGGAGTCCATTGCACCTCGAACTCAGGGTCAAACATGTCCCTTATGCACCCAGTGGTGGCGGCAATGATCGCGAGGGGATTGTTGATCTCGTGGGCTATCCCCGCGGCCAATTCCCCAAGCGATGCCAGCTTTGCTGCATGCACCAACTGCAGCCGAAGCTCCTCTCGCGAGCGCGCCGTGGCCTGTGCCCGCCTGAGCAACCGATCGGTGATCATCCAGATCGACACTGCCACGACGATGATGATCAAGGCAGTGCTTGCGATCATGATTTTCTGCGTGCGGTACATCTGCGCATACGCAACGCTCAGCGGCTGTCTGATCACCAGGGCCCAAGGGGTTTCTTCCAGCCAAACGTAGGCAGCGAGAATTGAATTGCCGTCTATTCTGGCTTCTTCGACCCCGTGTCCTTCGCTGGCCGAAGGGATGTACTCGCTCGTACCCAGCAATTCACCCTTGTCGGGATCCACAATTTGATAGCGGCCCTGGTTGTTGACCAAAGCTGAATCGACGCCCTTTCCCCGCCCAATGCTGCGCAGAAACAAGTAGAACTTGTCAGGATCGAGGGTCGCCCGCACTATATAGGGCTTTGCGTCAATTCGCTGCTTGACAGCGATGGTAAAGTGCGGATCGTTTCTGAAGCCCAGGTATATGTCGCTGATATAATAGTCCCTTTCCTGTTCCATCACGGCGACAAACCAATCTTCGCTGCCGTAGTCCTTGCCCAGAAGATATGTGAAGGGTCCGGCATATCCGATCTGCGCGCCTTGCGAGTCACAGAACCCTACGTCGATAAACGCGTCGCTCGTCTGTCTGAGCGTCTGCAGATAGCGATCCATGACCTCCTGGGACGGGTCTACATCGAATTCGGCACTATGGAACAGGCTGAAGACATTGACTACTCTCTCCTGAAGGAAGAGGTCGATTGTATTCTTCTGGCTTTCCGCCAAAGACGCCAAATGCAGCTTTCCGCTTTCCTCCAAGGTCGAATTGAATTGGAAGTGAAAATACGCAGAAAGGGCGATCGGCGGAATCAGAAAGGCGGCCAGGAATCCCAGTTTGACGCGCAGTCGAAGCCTGCTGAAGTACTCCGCGGTCTTTGCGCGATCCTCCGGGGGCGCAGCCTTCTTCGGCTGATCCGTATTGACTTCGTGGTTTCCAGTGGCCCGCTTCATCTACGGATACTTCTTCTGCCTAAAGCGTGACGATATCTCTTGAACGAAACGCCTGACGTTGACAGTTCTGATCGGCTCAACGATGTGGCCCAAGACGCCAAACTCGACGCCCGCGGGCGCTGGCCCGAATCTCAAACGGACGCCGCGGCGGCATTCAGTATACTTCACAAACTCGCCCCCCGCGACTGCTAGATGGTGTTTTGCAGCCGCTGGCTTGGCGAACAAATGTCTAGGCGCGGCAAGCGACATCACGAACGTCAACGGTGCCCTGCCGACGGTTTGGCGACACGCCGACGCCCGGCGAGCCGAAAGGTTGGCTCGCCAGGCGCATAGAAAAACCCGGCTGCCCTCGATGGGCAGCCAGGCAATGTGCCGAAGGTTACGGTTGCACGACAACGAAGCGGGAACCTTCGGCGGATCGTACAAGCAGCAGAATGCTGCTGGAGTCTGCGCCGGATATCGCTTTCGCGATGTCGGCCGGCGCCTTGACCGGGTGGCGGTTCACCTCGGTGATCACCATGCCGCTCTGCAAGCCCGCGCGCTCGGCGCGGCTGCCGGATTGGACGCCGGTGATGACCACGCCTTCCACGCCTTTCATGCCGAGCCGTTCGGCGACAGCCGGATCCAGCGAACTGATTTCCAAGCCCAGTTTGTCGAGCTTGGAGGCTTCCGGAGCGCTTCGGCCACCCGACGACTTGCCGCGGGCACCGAAGTCCGCAGGCTGTTCTTCGGGCGTGAAGCCCAGATCCATCCGTTTGCCTTCACGTACGATGCTCACAGCGTGCGACTTGCCGACCTCGGCACGCTCGACCGCGATCTGCAACTCCTGCGGGCTGGAGATCTTCACGCCGGCGAATGCCACGATTACGTCGCCGGCTTTCAAACCGGCTTTCGCGGCCGGCGTGTTAGGATAGACATCCGTGACCACCACGCCTTCCCGCGGTTTGACATTGAACTTGTCTGCCAACTGCTGGGTGACCGGCTGGATTCCAACGCCCAGATAGGCGCGGTGTACCGTGCCGCCATTCAGTAGTTGATTGGCGACCCATTTCGCCAAGTTCACCGGGACGGCGAAGCCCACGCCATCGTTGCCGCCGCTACGCGACGAGATGGCGGTGTTAATGCCGACCACTTCGCCATCCAGGTTCACCAGCGGGCCACCGCTGTTGCCGGGATTGATCGCCGCATCGGTCTGCAGGAAGTTCTCCCGCGCCGTGATGCCGATCCCGCGGTGCTTGGCGCTGATGATGCCCGCCGTCACCGTGCTTTCCAAGCCGAACGGCTGGCCCAGCGCCAACACCCAGTCGCCAATGGCAACCGAGTCGCTGTTTCCCAACGGAGCGGCCACCAGGTCCGTGGCACCGTCGATCTTCACCACGGCGATGTCGGTCTTCGGGTCCGTCCAAACCTGAGCGGCTTTGAATTCGCGACCGTCGGACAACCGGACAGTGACTTCGCCATCGCCTGCCACGACGTGGTTGTTCGTCAGGATAACGCCTGACGAATCGACGATCACGCCGGACCCCAATCCACCGCCACGACCCTGTGGCGGCATGGGCGGGATCTGGAAGCCCTTACCGAACGGCGAATCGCGGAACATGTCTCCGAAGGGAGTGCCCTCGAAGGGGTTGCGATCGCCAAAGGGATTTTCCGTGTGTGGTGTCCGGCCTTCTCCGCCGGCGGTCGCCACGGCTTTCGGAGTCGTTTCGATTGCCACGACGGATGGCAACGTCTTCTGCGACACCCATCGAAACGCGGTCGACAGGTCCTTTGCCGAAGCGGTGGCCTTTGCAGCCTCCTCCGGCGAAACGGTTGGTTCGGGCTGCACGGTCGCTTCGGTGTTAAACAGCGACGTGGCAGCCGCCTGCTTGGCCTCGTGCGGGCCGCGAGAGGCCCACGCCAAGCCAGCGATCAGGGCAAGGGCCACAAGCCCGCCGCCCAGCACTTTCTGCGGTTTGAAAATTGTATGTGACATGTTTCTGTTCCTTTCTGTCGGGAAGACCCTTTTTCCAGTCGGCTATGTGTACCGCGCGTTCCCGAATCGGCGCGGCCGTTTGAGAAACGACAATTGTCTGATTGCCTCGGAAAGGTGATACTGCAGAAAGCGCGCCAAGGCACGCGATTCGCACTTTTTTGCGTGCGCCAGCCAAATCGGGCATCACAAGTCGTTTTCGGGCTAGGTTTTTTGAAGGCTGCTTGTGAAGTGCATCGGATGATTGGCGCGGCAAAATGCTACACCGTGGCAGGACGCCGCGCCGGACAAGGCGAGCGGCAGATGAGAATTCACCCGTGGGGCAAGCTTCCAGCTTGCCTTTCCGGGCAAATCCGCAAGCTGGAAGCTTACGCCACGGCACGAAACCGAATACCGCGCCGGATGAGTGCGATGCGACTGATTCAGATCGGGAAATGGAACGATGAAACTCGCTGCCAAAATGCTGTCCGTTTTCTTTCTGGTCGTGATTCTCTTGACGGCTGCGTCCAGCTACGTTGCGGTGGAACAGGAATACGACCGCTTCGAAGCTCGCCACCGCGACTATGCACGGCAAATGGCCACCGAATTGAAAGAGCGAATCGTCGTCGAGTGGCAACAGAACGGTGTGGGCGGTCTCGAACACGCATTGGAAATGGCGCCCATCGGAGACCGGCAGGTCCGGATGCGATGGGTGTGGTTCGAACGTGAAACGCTCGGCCCGGATCTTTCTGACGCCGCGAAACAACTGCGGAGGTCTGCCGGCGGCGGGGAAATGGTTTCCGTAATGACCCGCGACGCTTCCGGTGTACGGTACCTCCGCGTCTACTGTCCTGTCGACGTCGGGGCCGAGCGGCAGGGTGGTTTGGAAGTCACCGGCTCGCTCGAACCGATCGACGCAAAAACGCGGGACACCATCACAGGAGCGTTGGTGACGATCGGTGCGACGGCCCTACTTGGCGTCGCGATGGTATGGCTGGCAGGGGTGCGTTGGGTAGCGCGTCCCCTTGAGCGCTTGATGGACAAAACGCGACGTATCGGCAAGGGGGACTTTTCCGGTCCGCTCCAACTCAAAACGAAAGACGAACTCGCCAAGTTTGCAGAAGCCCTGAACGACATGTGCGAACAACTGACCGCACAGCAACAGAAGATCCGAACCGAGACGGCGGAACGCATTGCGGCGATGGATCAGCTTCGCCATGCCGACCGTCTGAAGACCGTGGGACGCCTGGCGGCCGGCATCGCTCACGAGCTGGGCACCCCGCTGAACGTCGTTTCCGGGCGGGCCGGTTTGATCGCATCTGGGAAACTGCCCGCAGAGGAAGTCACGCAAAGCGCCGCAACGATCAAGGTGGAGGCCGACCGGATCGCCGCGATTATCCGTCAGTTGTTGGACTTCGCTCGGCAAAGAACGCCGAAACGGATGGAGGCCGATTTGCGGGATCTCGTCGGTCAAACGGTATCGCTTCTGAAGTCGCTCGCCGAAAAGCGGAACGTCCGAATCCGTGTCCAAGGCGACGATCAACCATATCGTACGTGTGTTGACTTTGGTCAAATCCAGCAGGTCTTGACCAACATCGTCGTCAACGCCATCCAGTCGATGCCGTCCGGTGGCGAAATCACGATAACACTCGCAGATGCGACGAAACGCCCGCCGGATGACGCGGCGGCTGACGAACAGAAATATCGGTGTATCACCGTCACGGACCAAGGTGCCGGGATCGCTGCCGATGACCTGGAACACATCTTCGAACCGTTCTTTACGACCAAGGACGTGGGCGAAGGTACCGGATTGGGATTGTCGATCGCCTACGGGATCGTCCACGAACATGGCGGTTGGATCGACGTGACCAGCGAGCCGGGCCGGGGCAGCTCGTTCACCGTCTATTTGCCCAAGGAGGCAAGCTCATGCAAGGCAGAATCTTGATCGTCGATGACGAACGGAATATGTGCGAGCTGATTCAGACGGACCTTCGTCTGCGCGACTTCGATGCTTCGTGGGAGACGTCGGCCGACGACGCTCTGCGGGCGCTGGAGACCGGTGATTTTGACGTGGTTCTGACCGACATCAAAATGCCCGGCGTCAGCGGTTTGCAGTTGTGCGAACAGGTCGTGGCGAACCGGCCCGACATCCCGGTGGTCGTGATGACGGCGTTTGGCAGCATGGAAACGGCCGTTGGGGCGATCCGCGTAGGGGCCTACGACTTCGTGACCAAGCCGATCGAGATGGACATGCTCGCCTTGACATTGCAGCGTGCGGTTGGACATCGGCAGCTCCAAGAAAAAGTGAGGATCCTGAGCGAGGCGGTTGAGCGATCGGGGCGCGTGGGCGAGATGATCGGGGATAGTCTGCCGATGCAGAAACTGTACGACCAGCTTCGTCGCATCGGCGATTCGGAGACGTCCGTCCTGATCACCGGAGAAAGCGGCACGGGCAAAGAGCTGGTAGCGCGATCCATACACGATGTGAGTCCGCGTCGCAAAAGGCCGTTCGTGGCGGTCAACTGTGCGGCCTTGCCCGACACGCTGCTGGAAAGCGAGCTGTTCGGGCACGTCCGCGGTGCGTTTACCGATGCGCGTGCAGAGCGCAAAGGGCTCTTCTTGCAGGCCCATGGCGGCACCCTGTTGTTGGATGAGATCGGCGAAATGCCGCCAGCCATGCAAGCCAAACTGCTGCGTGCGTTGGAGGAGAACAAAGTCCGCCCCGTCGGCGGCGACCAGGAGATTCCCTACGATGTGCGTCTGCTGAGTTCCACGAACCGCGACCTGGAATCGGCCGTGGAAAAACGCCGCTTCCGCGAAGACCTGTACTTCCGCATCAACGTGATCCAGGTCGAAGTCCCGCCGTTGCATGCCCGCGGTACCGACGTGCTTTTGTTGGCCCAGCATTACTTAGAGATGTTTGCATCGAAATCCAAGAAGGAAGTGACGGGCATCAGCGAAAATGCGGCCGAGCGACTGCTCGCGTACTCCTGGCCCGGCAACGTTCGCGAGTTGCGTAACGTCCTCGAGCGCGCCGTGGCCCTGACACGTTACGACAAAATCGCGGTCGAGGACCTGCCCGAAAAAATCCAGAACTACCGCAGTTCGCAAGTATTCATCGGCGGCGACGATCCGACCGAGTTGGTGCCGATGGAAGAGGTCGAGCGTCGGTACATCCTGCACGTCCTGGAGACCGTGGGCCAGAACAAAGCACTAGCGTCCCGCGTGCTGGGCCTGGACCGGAAAACGCTCTACCGCAAACTCAAGCAGTACGGCGTGGCATCGGAGCGTGACTAGTCGTACAGCGTCACTTTGACACGCGCGGCTTGAATGTAGTAACCCGAAGCGTAAGCGAGGGACCCGCCGCACCCAATTGCCTCGCTTACGCTTCGGGTTACTTGGGAGGCCAAAGTGACGCTGTCCAACTAGTCTTCCGCCGCCTGTGCCATGATGCTGCGCAAGGTATCCTCCACTTCGCGGGCTTCCGGTTCCAGTTCCGGCCGGTTGAACATGCTCAGCACGGCGGTAGGCTCCAGGGTTGCGAGTTCGAGTTGGTCGCCCGCGTCCGTGGCGTACACTGAAATACGGCAAGGCAGTACCGTGGAGATGGCCATGTCCTGCGTCAGCACTGCCTTGGCTTTCTCGGGATTGCAGACCTCGAAAACCTGACAAGGACGATCGAACGGTACGCCTTTGGCGGCCATTTTGGCTCTGAGGTCATGGACCGCCAATACACCAAAACCATGGTCGTTCGTGGCGGCCTCCAGATCTCTCGCGAGTTCATCCAGGGACTTGTTGGTTGTGAATCGAATCATGTGCATTACCTCGTCTATTCCCGAAAAAGTATATTCATTTCGTCGACGCAGGACGTCCGCCCCCGACGTATTCATCGGGGTTCTTCTTAAATTCCTCAAGCGTTTGCTCGGCCAGGAAGTAGTAGACCTGGCTCCCATGTTCCATCGAGCCCTTGGCAAAGTTCTTCGGGAAGCGCGTTTCTGCAACCGGATCCACCACCATCAGGTCCCGTTGATACTCATCCACGAACTGCAGGGAGAGCAGCGTTTCGGCAAGCTTGACGAGCCGATCATCAATCCATTCGGCAACGGCTTGTTCGTCTACTTCGGCAAGCGGCTTAGTGAACCGCGCACTGCGCTCGTAATCCGCAAAGATCGGTAGAATCTCAACATTGTACTCAAGGATTAGGTTGTGAATCCCCGCGTCGTGCACGATTGCCAGTTTCACTTGGGCCCCGACCGGGCACTCCGGCGTCTTGGGAAACTTCAGTCTCACCTCCCGGCCCTGACGGCTGACTGTTGGTGTGGCCTCGACATGCGGAAAGAACTCCACCAGTTTGTTAAGCCGCGGCTCAACGATTTCAGGGCCAATGCGACCGAGGAGTTCTTCGAATTGTTCGTAGCGCCGATGCATTTCGTCGTATGACTGACCTGCGGCTCGTTGGATTTCTTCGATTCGTTGCTTTGTTCCAGCGAACGCCGACTTGATCCGGTTGTCTAGTTGGTCAAGATCCGACATTTCTCGTCTCCTTCGCAGAGTTCGATTTCAGCACGTCAGGACGGGACACGATCAGATATCGTACAGGTAGTGGCAGGTGCGACATCCCTCCGGCGCCTCGGGCATGGCTTGGCGGGCTTTCGCGAAGGCCTCCTGCAGTTTGAGTAGTGAAGGCTCAAAATTCGCCCGGGCGAGTTCTCCGTCGTGCGCTTTCACTCTTTCCTTGAAGCGATTTCGGTAGAACTGACACGATGCCGACTTCCAGAGGGCCCCAAGATCCTCTTCCGGCAGGCAGCCGTAGTGCACCGTGGGCATGACCGCGTTCTTTCCCAGGAAACACGAGGGGCCGCCGATGGCGAGGTTGATGCAAGGCGAAACCCGGCCGTCGTAGCGGATGAACACCGAGTTGCGGGGATCCTGGTCGCACACCGACAGCTCCTCCGGGACGAAGGCAAAGGCGGTGGTCTCGATGCCGAGTTTGCGAGCCAGTTTTCGGGCCCTGGTCAGCGCCTTCTCGTAGCGACGGATCTGCCGGTCCGCTTTTGGTGCGAAGAGCCCAAAGCTCCGTTCCTCCCCGTCACGGACCACGTCACACTGCTTGAAGTTCACCTGGTCCACTTGCAGGTTCGCGGCCAGTCGGATGATCTCCTCCAGTTCCGCGACGTTGGAGGGCATCATCACGAAGTTGAACATAACGCGAGGGATCTTGCCCATGCGCATTCCGGTCAGGCGGCGGACGTTGTCGCAAAACGTCGCGAAATCCGCGCCTTTTCGGATGCTCTCGAATGTCTCCGCCCGAGCGCCGTCGGCCGAGAGCGCGATCCAGTCCACGCCCGCTTGGATCATGCGCGAGGCAGTCGTTTCGTCCAGCAAGGAACCGTTCGTGAGGAAGCCCGCCTTGCATCCAGCGTGCTTGGCCTCCGCGATCCAGTCGGCCAGTTCCGGCTGGAGCAGCGGTTCCCCTCCGCCCGAGAAATCAATCTCCACCACGTTCTGCAGGTGAGGCCGCAGCGCCGCCCACACCGACGCGTCCATCAGGCCGTCGCCCTTGGACTGCTCGCGGATGCCCCGCCAGGGACACATGACGCACGCGAGGTTGCAGGCGAAGGAGGTCTCGATCTGCCAAAGCCGCCAGAGCCGTGCATCGGGTGGTTTTGAACCACGGCCCTGCTCGAGCACGCGGTCCCTGAGCGGGCGAAGTTGGCGGTCAACAGAAGCTGGCCTGAGGATTGCCGAGGCGGCCATGCGACGGCCCCGAGATTCCAGCCAATACTCGCCGGCTGGTTTGGTGGAGGCGTCCAGGATCAATTGGACTATCTCGTCCACGGGCCGGCCGCAGCCGCCCTGCGGGCACAGTCCTGGGCGTTCCCGCTCGCGGCAGGCCTTATCCTCGAAACCCGTGTCCACCGTACCCGGATAGATGTTCAGCACATCCACGCCGCTGGGTTCGAGTTCCAGACGCATGATGTTTGTCATCATGGCCAGCGCGGACTTGCTGCCGCCGTAGACGCCCACCGTAGGAATGGGCACTCTTCCCGCGCAGGACACGATGTTGATGATCCGGCCGCCGCCCCGGCGTTTCATGTGCGGCACCAGGGCCTGGGCAAGCCGCAGCGGCGAAAACGTATTCACCTCGAAAACGTGCCGCATGCGTTCCTCGTCGGCTTCCTCCACGAGCGCGAAGTAGCCAAGCCCAGCGTTGTTGATCAGCACGTCCACACGGCCCGCGGTCTCTAACGCACGCGTAGCCAGCTTCGACGCCTCGCCCGGTTTGCCAAAATCCGCTGCGATCGGGATGGCTTCCTCGGGATGAGGAAGCTCGCGGATGAGTTTCGTGAGGTCCTCCTCGGAACGGCTGGACACGATAAGGCGGGCTCCCTGCTCGGAGAGCCTCCGCGCAATCCCCGCACCGATACCACCGGTCGCTCCGGTTAGCAGCACGATTTTGTGGGAGAAGTTCATCTTCGCCATGGAATGGGCTGACTATGGTGAGGCTATTGGACCACAGGCAGTTCCGGTCTGGAGGCCCAGTCGGACCAACTTGCGTCGTACCACATCACGTTCGTGTAGCCGAGCAGGTGCTTCAGTACGAAGAAGGTCTGGCTGGCTTGGTGACCGGTGCGACAGTGGACAACCACGGGTGTGTCCTTTGTCGGGATCAGTGCGTTGTAGGCTTGCTGCAGCTCCGTCGCCGGTTTCAGCGAACCATCTTCCGATAGATCTTCGGAATAGGGGCGGTTGATCGCACCGGGGATGTGTCCCGGTCGTGCTTCGGTCGATTTTTCGCCTGTGAAGAATTCTGTGGGGCGAACGTCCAGGATCACGCTCTTGCCGTCCTGCATGTGCTGTAGCACGGTCTTGTAGTCGACCGTGAAATTGTCTGGTGCCTGGGGTGCCGGATACGCCGTGGGTTCGATTGCCGGCGTTGTGGTTTCCAGAGGGCGATTCTCGGCCGCCCATTTGGCAAACCCGCCGTTCAGAATCCCCCACCGCGCATGGCCGACGCGGTCGAGGCCCATGCCGATCAGGGTTGCATCGCGGACGCTGTCGCCGGGCACCAGCACGATGGTGTCGGTGGGCTCGACGCCCCAAAGCGAAAGATGCTTCGCGATCATCTCGCCCGGCAACAACATGGACGGCAGACCGCCCACGATGCCGCGAAAACTCTCGATTGTGAAGAACAGCGAGCCGGGGATGTGGCCGCTGGTGTAATCGGCATGGCTTCGGCCGTCGACCACTCGGACGCCGGGGCGGTTGAAGTTCTCTGCCAGCCACGCGGTGTCGACAAGACCCGGAAGCTCACTGGAAGGCGGATCCGCGGTTACAAGGGGCGCAGGGGCTACCGGTTTGCCGGTGCCAAGGAAAGACGCCCGCCAGGCACGAACTTGATCAGCTTCCGGCTCGGGGAGCGGCTCGCGCCGTAGCGAGACGGGTGTGAGGCAGCGGTCCAGGAAGCCCTGCAGCCCGTCGGTCAACATGAATACGTTTTGGTATCCCAATCGGGCCAGTGAATCACGGGCCTGAGCCGGGTGGGTCATGCCGTTCGAGTAAAGAATGATCCGGCCTCGGTTCTGGTACGGGGCCAAATAGTCGATCAATTCCGGAAGCGGTACGTTTACGGCTCCGGGAATGTGGAACGCCTTGTACTCGCCCGGCGTGCGCACATCGACCACCAGCAAGTCTGGCTCGCCCTCGAGGAGCGCATCGGCAAGTTCCTCCGGCTCGATGTGATCTTCGGCCCCCTCGACTGCCTCCAGCAATGCCTGTTCGGAGAACACACCAGCGGACGCCACGCTTTCAGCAGCGGGCTCACTCGGCATGATAAACACGGCCACGGCAACGATTACCAAGACAATACTGAACGCTCGCAAGAACATTGTGTTCAAGTACTTTCCGCCGCCACCGTCGACCTTGCGTTCTACCCATTCGGCAAAGTAGAAAGCGCCCACGGCTGCCAGCGTGAACAGTAGCGCGAACAGTCCTCGCGGAAGGCCGAAAGCCACCAGCACCGCTCCTTCGTCCAGCAGTCCGGCCGTCAAACCGTAGGTCTCGTTATAGACGATCGCACCGATGATGACGCCCACGAGGAACACCACAGCGTCGAGCTTGCCGCTGGCCACACCCACGGCCGCGGTGCCGGGACACCAACTGCTGAGCACAAAGCCCACGCCGAAGATCAGTCCGCCAAGAATCTGCGCGCCGTAAAGGGTGGGCAGCACGTAGACCTGGCTTTCCAGATCGATCCAACCAAGGGCCACCACCAGCGACAGCCCGAGCATGGCGGTGATCAAAGCCGTGAACATGACCTTCAGCACCGTCATGTCTCGGAAATAGAATATCCCGGCCAGCTTGCGCGAGCTGCCAAAGCCAGCTCGCTCGAGAGCGAAGCCGAACAGCAGCCCAATGATCATTGCGGCCAGAAAGGTCTTGGCCGAGGGGGCAGTGACCAATTGGTCGATTCCGTAGAAAGTGCTAATCATGCCACTGCCTCCTCACGAAATAGGCTGCCGCGTAGCCACCACCAAACACACACAGCATGAAGATGATACTGCCGTTTGCCAGCAGGGCCCCGCCGGTCAGCGCCTGTCCCGAAGTACACCCGCTGGCCAACGCGCTGGCGTAGCCGACGAGCACCCCGCCCGCCAAGGCTAACGCAACGCGTGGCTTTGCGCCGAAAGCCTTGCCTCGTTCGACGGAGACTTTCATCCGTCGCGCGAGCACGGCTGATAGCAGGCCGCCCAAGAAAGTCCCGATGAACATGAAGACCAGGTAGTAACGCATCGGATTGGCACCGTCGGCCAGGTACTTCTGGCCGAAGAATTCGCTGCCCTCGGTATGCCCCGGGGCGACCAGATTCTCGATCCAAGCACCGCAACGGATCGGCACCGCCGAGGCCCCCAGCCCTGCCCCCAGGACCAGGAACGAGGCCAGCAAGGCCCCGCCCAGAAGCAGACCGGCCAGGTACGGATTCCAATAGGGCTTTGGGCCGCTGTCATCTTCGGCGGCATTCGAGGTAGCGTTCTCGTTCATGATTGCTGTCTCCATCAAGTTGGCGACGTTTGAGGCGTGTTCGGAGTTGCGTTTGTAGTGCCGCCTTTGGGCGGTCTTGGCGAACGAAACGGTGTATAAGGCGAGTGGCAATTGGTTTTGTGCCGTGGCGTAAGCTTCCAGCTTGCGAATTCGCCGGGAAAGGCAAGCCGGAAGCTTGCCCCACGGGTGAGTTTTCATCTGCCGCTCGCCTAAGACCGCCTAAAGGCGGCACTACGAACAGCGTTTCCGCAGATCTATGCGTCGGCTCTGGAATCATACACCTAACACCCGGCACTCTTCTTTTTCGGCCTGCCGACCGGCGCGCTGCCAGCCGGTGCAGCGGGCGATACGGTCCGTGCACGTGGGGCCACAACCGGAACGGCTGTTCCGCCGACTGGCCCGACAACCGCACCGGCCCCGGCCTCGTTCCAGTAAGCCTCCAAACCTCCGTAGAGCACCTTGATGTTCCTTTCCGTCTTCTGCGATAGAATCCCGGCCACCATCATCGAAAGCGATCCGTCGCGGCAGACGACAATCAACGGCCCCGCTCCGGTCAGGTAGGCTGGATTGTCCAGCAGATCCGCAATGTGGACATTCTCCGAACCGGGCAGGCTGTAGTCGGCAAAATGCTCGGGCGGTCGGATATCAACCAGTTGGAACGTGCCCGGCAAGTCCATGGTCAATCGCTTGAGTTCCGCGGCGGAAATGCGTTCCGCCAGCCGGATTTCCCGTTTCGGCGTTGTGCCGTGAGCACCTGCGGCCTTGGCCTCGAATACGGGCAGCCCGGCTTCGATCCACGCCTGGCCGCCGCCGGCCATGCTGCTGACGTGCTCGAACCCGAGGCGTTCCAGAACGCCGACCGCCATGCTGGAACGATAGGCGCTGTTGCACACGGCCACGATGCGTTGCGTTTTGTCGAGCTTGGTCGCCTTTTTGGCTAAGTCGCTGAGCGGAATGTTCACGACCATGCCGATCCGCAGGCCCATCCATTCAGTCGGCAGCCGCACGTCCACGACAATCGGCGACTCGGCCGTCTGAATCTGGGCGTGGAGTTCCTGAGGCGTGATCATCTCATTCTTCGTCAGCGGCAAATTGGCTTCCTTCCAAGCGTCGAACACCACGCACTGAGGTCGGTAGCCCACGCGGTGCAGCCGGTACAGGGCCTCTTTGATTTCCTCGGCACCACCGGTTAACACCGCGTTGGCGCCCCAGGGGACCATGATGCCGGTCCACGTCTCGAAACGACCGCGCAGCGCGATGTTGACCGAGTTGGGAATGTGTCCGTCGGCAAACTGCTCCGCATCGCGAACGTCGACGACGTAGAACTTGGATACGTCTGTCAATTCCTGCGACGGCTCCAATGTGGGCAAAGACGGCGGGCTCCACTCGACCGGTTCGGGCCCTTCCTTATTCATCGCGGCGTTATGGGCGAAATACTGCGGCGCTTCCGGCAAGCCTTCCAGAATGGCCGCGATGAACTCGCCTCGGCTCTTGTGCTGCAAAATCGAGTTGGACGCTCGTTGTTCGCCGATCGTCGAAGAAGGCTCGTCACTCAGATGGGCACCGCATAGGGAGCCCGCGCCGTGGGCAGGCAAGACGACTACGTCGTCTGGCAGCTTCGACAGTTTGTTGGTCCACGTGTCGAACATCATCGAGGCCAATGTCGACGCGGACATGTTCTCGCCCAAAAGGTCGGGCCGGCCGACGCTGCCGATGAACAGCGTGTCACCGCTGAGCAGCACCAACGGTTTATCGGGCGACTGCTTGCTGGAGACCACGGCGCACATGCTGTCGAGCGTGTGACCCGGTGTGTCGATGAATCTCAAAACCGCATCGCCCACGGCCAGGCTGCCGTTTTCTTTGACTGAATTATGCTCGTAGCCGGCCCCAGCCATTTCACTGATGTAGATGGGAACGTTCAGTTGCTTGGCGAATTCGACATGGCCGGCCACAAAATCCGCGTGGCTGTGCGACAGCCAGACGTTTCGGATGGTGGCTCCCTCCTTCTTCGCAGCTTCCACATAAGTGGCGATGTCGCGACCCGGATCAACCACCAGGCATTCGTCCGCGCTAATCAACATGTACGAATAATGAGAGAGCACCGCCAAGTCGAATTGAAGGACCTTGAATCCGGGAAACTCGTACGTTTCGACCAACTGGTAGGACGACGCTTCGTCGCCGTGCGTAGCCGACTCGGTGTCCTTGATTTCAGCTCCGCCGGCAAAGCCCTGCAACAGCCATCCCAGCGTCAGCAACAGAGTGCCGCACACCGTAAATCGAGACCCGTTCATGGCAAACCTCCGATCAGTATTTGGGGGCATCTATCAGCAGCTTGACCAGCGCGTAACCGTGCAGCGGTCCGTTGCAGAGGAAGCCCAACATCGTGGGCTGCAAATGACGGTCGAGCGTCTGGCCCTCACACGGGCACGTCGGCTGTGGCATCGCACAATCTCACGCGGTCTAATTGACAACGTCAACTACCATCCACTCTACGGGTGACCTGCCTCTTGTCAAGATGGGCCAGGAGGCTAGAGTACAGCCTTCTGTTTGTTTGACTGGTCCCGGCGAAGGAGAAGACACATGAAGGGTAACGATCAGATTATCGAACGGTTGAATGCACGGCTTGCCGAAGAGCTTACGGCAATCAACCAGTACATTGTCCAGTCGGAAATGTGCTCCAACTGGGGCTACGGCCGGCTGCATGATGCCATGGAAAAACGGGCGATCGAGGAGATGAAGCACGCCGAAAAGTTGATCGAGCGCGTCCTCTTTCTCGAAGGGATGCCGATCGTCAGCAAGCTAAACGACATCCACATCGGTTCCGACGTAAAGGCACAGCATGAAAACGACAGGACGGCCGAAGAGGGCGCCATCCGCGCGTACAACGAGGACATCCGTCTTGCCGGCGAGGTCGGAGACAACGGCACTCGCGAACTCCTCGAAGACATCCTGGAAGACGAAGAGGCCCACATCGACTGGATCGAAGCCCAACTCGATCAGATAAACCAAATGGGTATCCAGAACTACCTGTCAGAACAGTTGAGCTGATACCACCAGTGAACTGCTTCGGGTGGAACGCTTCGCGGCTGGCAGCGAGGGTGGAGCGTTGCGTTACTGACCGGATGGGGGGGGCGACATGACGGTTTTTGTTTTTTCCGTGGCGATCGTACTGGTCGTGTCGGCGATCTGTTCGCTGACCGAAGCGTCCTTCTATGCGGTGCGAACGCCGTACATTCGGCAGATTACAGAATCCGGCAGTCGCGCGGGACAGGTGCTTGCTGGCTTTAAGGAGAACATGGAACGACCCATTTCGGCCATCCTGATCATCAACACGGCGGCGAATACGGCTGGTGCCGCTGTGGCCGGCTCGCAGGCTCGGATCCTGTATGGTGAGACGTCTCTCATCTGGTTTTCGCTTTGCTTCACGGTGGCCGTACTGTTCTTTTCGGAAATCATGCCCAAGGTAATCGGTGTGGTTTACAGCCGCCCGGTTGCGACCTGGATGGCATTGCCGTGGGCCGGTGTGATCACGCTACTGTATCCGCTGATTTGGGTGATTCAGCATTCGTCGCGGATATTCAAGCCTCGCGAACCGGTGATGGCCGCGCCGGAAGAGGAGGTCCACCAGATGGCCATGATCAGCGCCGAGGAAGGCAGCATCATGCCGTACGAGGCCGACCTAGTCCGCAACGTACTGCGGCTGGACAAGGTGAGAACCCGCGACATCATGACGCCGCGGCCGGTAGTCTTCAAATTGCCGTCCGACATGACGCTTCGTGCGGTGGCCGAGACGGTGAAGGAATGGACGTACTCGCGGATTCCCGTTTACGCAGCCGACGATCCTGAGACATGGGAAGGAGTAGTCTTGAGCCGCGACATCCTGTCCGGCTTGGCCAACGATCAATTCGAGACGACCTTGGGATCGTTGTGCAACCGCATCCATTTCGTTTCCGAGAAGACGGCAGGACACGTGTTGCTCGAAACGTTCCTGAAACGCCGAACGCACTTGTTTGGCGTGATGGACGAGTACGGCGACATCACGGGGATTGTTACGCTGGAGGATGTCATGGAATCTATGCTGGGCGAGGAAATCGTGGACGAGGCCGATACGGCGGTGGATATGCAGGAAGTCGCCCGCAGGCGCAAGCAGCAATACTACGGAAAGTCAGATGACGGGGGGCCGCTTCCGAAACGTGACGGCTGACGTGAGAATGCCTGATTCGCTTTGGCCCTATCTGCGCGTTGACATCGAGGGTCTTTGACGTCATTCGCACGGTCAACGGTCCCACTTCGACGCATCTGAGTAGAGCAAACGGGAGTTGATTACGGTGACGATTTTCCTTTGGATCGGCTTTGTTGTCTTCGTCTTCGCCATGGTGATGCTCGACCTGGGTGTCTTCCATCGCAAAGCGCGGGCGGTGAGTATCGGCGAGGCTTTTGCCTGGACGTTCGTCTGGGTTGCCATGGCTCTGGTGTTCAACGTTTTCGTGTATTTCCTGTACGCCGAGAATTGGTTTGGATGGACGGATCTTCATTCGCACCAGTTAACCGGCGCGCAGGCTGCGATTCAGTTCTTCACAGGTTATGTGATCGAGAAGTCTCTGTCGCTGGACAATATCTTCGTGATCGCCATGATCTTCGCGTATTTCAGCGTGCCCCTTTCCGAGCAGCATCGCGTGTTGTTCTGGGGCATCTTGGGTGCGGTGGTATTGCGCGGCGTGATGATCGCCATGGGGGCTGTGCTGATCGAACGGTTCGATTGGATCATTTATGTGTTCGGTGGATTTCTGATCTTATCCGCAGTCAAGATGCTGGTAATGCGGCACGACAACCTTGATCCGAACAAGAATCCTCTGGTCCGGCTGACTCGGCGGTTCTACCCAGTCACCGACGAATTTGTAGGTAGCCGGGTCTTCACAACCTTGGATGGCCGCAAGGCGGTCACGCCGCTGGTCCTCGCCTTGGTGTTGGTCGAAAGCAGCGACGGCATTTTTGCTGTCGAGTCGATCCCCGCCATCTTTGCCATCACCCCGGATCCGGTCCTGGTCTTTACGTCCAACGTGGTCGCG
>JACKQG010002914.1_pt1 | contig 21689 bp, 19 predicted proteins | sample 8237621 | NCBI WGS metagenome assembly JACKQG01 (sample SAMN15677084, study PRJNA649215) | marine metagenome | biome: marine; feature: Black Sea; material: saline water; isolation source: suspended particulate matter (SPM) from the Black Sea western gyre | collected 2013-06-09/2013-06-10 | depth... | reverse complement strand
TGCTGCGGCATTAGGGGCTGTCGCCGTATCATTTCTAAAACTTAAACCTTCGGACAGAGCTTATCCGCCGATGCTTATCCGCCCACCTGGTTCACTGCCTGAAGAGGAATTTCTCGATAAGTGCATCCGTTGCGCGGAGTGCATGAAAGTATGTCCAACCAACGCCCTACACCCAACGCTTTTTGAAGCGGGAGTCGAAGGCATCGGAACGCCCAAGCTGGTGCCCAAGATGGGGTATTGTGATTACGAATGCAACGCATGTGGCCAGGTTTGTCCTACAGGCGCTATCCAAAAGTTGACTCTGGAGGAGAAGAAAAAGTTAAAAATCGGAACTGCATATTTTAATAAAAATAAATGTTATCCGTGGAATGAAAATATCAACTGTCTTGTCTGCGAGGAACATTGTCCGACGCCCAAAAAGTCTATTAAGTTTTGGGAGGTTGAAGTTTTAGAACAGCACACGAACAAAACAGTAATAGTCAAGCGTCCGTATGTCATTACGGAAACCTGTATCGGTTGTGGAATCTGCGAAAACAAGTGTCCTATCAAAGAGGAGCCTGGCGTCCGTGTGACTGCACGAGGAGAGGAACGACATAGGGAACGGTATTCCGGCGGACGCGGCGTTGACGAATAGCAAATAGTGAGAGCCCACCGTCATTCCGTCGCTCCACCTTAATGTGACATCGGTGGGAGTACCAAATTCTCAAAGCTGAGGAAAAAAGTGAGTGGAATAAAAAATTACACTGAATCTGAAATTGAGCAGATAATTCATGAATCTCGAAATATCCCAAATTGTTCTTGATACCAACATTTTGATATTCGGCTATTTGTTTGGAGGTGTTTCGGGAGAAATAATAGTTTGACTTTGGTAGATTAAAACACAATTCGATGTAATGCACGGTGAAATTTGTTTTCATTGATTACTTCCGCTGGATTTGCCAATCCAGCGAGAGCGGTGCCGGCCGCTCGTTGTGGATTGGCAAATCCGCGACATACTGTAAGCCGCACCTGTCCCGAGAGTCGGGAAGGCGTCAGTTGTTTTTTGCGCTAAGATGAAGTCCCCGATAAGTCGGGGCAGGCTGTGCGTTGTAGTTTGCATAGTGATACTGAATTCCTCCTTACCAAAGTCAAGATAGAATGTGGTAAAAATAAAAAAGGCAGTACACCCCAAAAAGCATACCGCCTTAACTGCTATCTGACATATTATTTCATCTTACGACGTCTCCAGACGTAGGCGAGAATGCCTAAGCCGCCGATGCTGAAGAGGACAATGGTGGAAGGTTCGGGTATTGGCGCTTCAGGTGATAGGTCAGCGACCCATGCCTCGACATCACCGCTTGTGTTTACCCCATAGCCAACGATAGTTAAGCCATCAGCAGAAACACCTGCCGCCGACGCCAAGTTCCAGCCTGTCAAGTCCAGCCCGGAATCCACTAACACTGTCTGCAGGTTACGCATTCCGCTTGTAGCGTCCCAGATGAACGCCTTATCGCCCGAGAATCAGGTGTTGCTGCTACCCACAACCACTGAAGCGTCAGAAGAGACGGCGATGGGGAAAATCTCAAAGCCACCTGGCAGGTTGCCAAGACCTACCATACCCGATGAAGTCCAGCGGAAAGCCTCAACGCCCGAAACAGAGTCGCTTTCGCCCACAACCACTGAGCCGTCAGAAGAGACACCGTAGGCTCAACTCCAAAAGAACCCTCCTGGCAGGTCACCAAGACCTACCATACCTGATGAAGTCCAGCGGAAAGCCTCAGTGCCCGAAGTGGAGGAGCTTCCGCCCACGACCACTGAGCCGTCAGAAGAGATGCCGTAGGCTCGACTTTGAAAGCTCCCTCCTGGCAGGTCACCAAGACCTACCATACCTGATGAAGTCCAGCGGAAAGCCTCAGTGCCCGAAGTGGAGGAGCTTCCGCCCACGACCACTGAGCCGTCAGAAGAGATGCCGTAGGCTCGACTTTGAAAGCTCCCTCCTGGCAGGTCACCAAGACCTACCATACCTGATGAAGTCCAGCGGAAAGCCTCAGTGCCCGAAGTGGAGGAGCTTCCGCCCACGACCACTGAGCCGTCAGAAGAGATGCCGTAGGCTCGACTTTGAAAGCTCCCTCCTGGCAGGTCACCAAGACCTACCATACCTGATGAAGTCCAGCGGAAAGCCTCAGTGCCCGAAGCGGAGTTGCTTCCGCCCACAACCACTGAGCCGTCAGAAGAGACGGCGTGGGCGCTACTGGCAAAGTCCCCTCCTGGCAGGTCACCAAGACCCACCATACCTGATGAAGATGTCCAGCGGAAGGCCTCAGCGCCCGAAGTAGCGGAGCTAGAGCCCACAACCACTGAGCCATCAGAAGAGACACCGTTGGCGACACTGTAAAAGCTCCCGCCTGTCAGGTCACCAAGACCTACCATACCTGATGAAGATGTCCAGCGGAAGGCCTCATAGCCCGAAGCGGAGTAGCTTCCGCCCACGACCACCGAACCGTCAGAAGAGACGCCGTAGGCTCGACTTTGAAAGCTCCCGCCTGTCAGGTCGCCAAGACCTGTGAATGACAGTGCAGCGGCGGGTTGAACCGCGGCTATACCAAACGCATAAATACACGCAATTACAAGCGCGTATTTGGTAAAACGGTAGAGTAACATAATTATTACCTCTAAATTGTGTTGTTAATATCAGGATTTTATACCCTGTGTTCTCAAATTTGTGTTAATTATTTTGAAGCCAAGAAATCAGATCATCAATCGTCCTGAAAGCGCTGGCGGGAAGTACGCCCAGATTTTGTGAATTCGTCAATGTCACATTTACGCTCGGTATAACCCTGTAAGGGGTGGAATGTTTATAGAACGGCAACCAAACAATCAAAACTCCGTAGGAGTGGCATGACCCTTTCTTTCGTGGCTGTTATTATCTTCTTCATGACAAAGAATTCAATTTTATGTTGGTTGCTTCTTTTAAACTTACTTGAATACATATCACTCCTACGGAGTTTAAGTAAATGGTTTATTTGGTCAGAAACTATAAACATAACACTCCTACGGAGTTTCCATGCAATGAATAACATCATCTAACACAAAAGAAATTGCCAAAATTGTAAATCGCCGAAATAGAATCAATTGAAGGCTGCCTGCCGTCCGCCAGGAAGGTAGCTGCCGCCGTGAGGCGTGCAGTAATTTAGGCAATTTGAACCTGCCGCCGTAAGGCGTGCAGTAATTCAGTACTATGTCAAATATGACATTGGCGAACTAAACTATATGCTGAAACTGTCAGTTGTGTGCGAAGTGTCATCTCTGCATTACCATCAATCGCCACATCTTTATCAGTTCTTCAGTGTTAGCTGCGCAGCAACGAGATTCCAAGTCGCGATAGATTCCACCAAGAAGGATTGGCCTCGAATTTTGCCAGCGTCCGACCGAAATCCATGTTTCTGGTCGTAAACAGCATTGGCTCACGCGGACTCTTGAAGGGAGCTCGAAATACAGATTTCTGTGCTTTTTCAAGCATAAGGTAATTGTTCACGGCGCCAATACCGGACTGAATATCGGACATCTCATTTCCAGGAAACGGCCCCCACGGCGATGTCCTAAGTGTGTATGCGATGCCTGGGAAAAAGTTGACGCAAACCACGCCGTACTTCAGTTCAGCGATGGCATGCTCAAATGCAGCCTGGACTTGGGAGTCTCGTAGCGACCTGGGGTGGACAATTAGCGTTACGCCCAAGTTTCCCCATATAGTGCTGTTGGCAAAGTTCACAGCATGATTAATGAACTCCGGAACATTGGCAGCGCTGAGCGCCGTTTCAGCAATCTGACCGTAGAAAGACTCCGTCCTGAAGCAGATATCCTCCGAGTTCCCTGAGTCAATATCAGCAACGAGTGTCCATGGGAGATGCTCAGACGCTACTTCGCCTCTGAGTTGAGCATTGGGATGCGCATTGAGCACGGCACTATGCCGCTGAACTGCGCCCGGGTAGTACGCTTTGCGAGTAGGAACTTTGTCGAGTGCATCTCCAATTGCTCTTGCCATCCGGTCCCGGAGGGCCCAATTCTTATGCTGGATGATGACGCGGGGTGTAATGCAGTTACATCCGGCATTGTAAGCAAGCCATGACGCAAGACGAGCCGCTTGGACTCTGACATCATCATCATTCCACTCACCGGGTACGATGATGACAGGACTAACGTTTCCTAATTCGCCAGTGATTGGTTTGTCCAACAGCAGCCTACGATTGGATTTTCGATATGCAGATTCAGAGTCAGTGCCGAAGAGGATTGCTTCGAAGGTCTTATCTGAACCGGTCAGATGAATTGCATCAACCGCCGGATGATTGCATAAATATGCGCCAACATCCGATTCTCCGTAGACAACTTGCAAAAAGCCACGAGTAATCAGTGCAGCAAAACCTTCTTCAATCAGCGGCCCGATATAATCGTTCACTGGGCTTACCTTCAGAATCACGACCTTGTTTTCAACAAAGAGCTTATGCATGAAGTCGCCAATCGGAAGAATACCCAGGTTCCCAGCTCCCAAAACGGCAACAACTTCTCCCAAGCTCGACTTTTCACGGTAGCTTTTAGCCTGGTCCCGCTTTACATCTTCTTCGTCAACGTCTGGCTCCATCCATACATCGCCATGTATCCCCTGGTAAACGATTCGGTCCTTGCGAGTCTGTGGAAAGACTGGTACGACAACCTGGCCATTCGGTGCTGTCTTGATTAATCCCGGGATTCTCGGCTGGCCATAGCGCTCTGTTTCAAGCAGTGCTCGACTCAGGACGCGCAACATTCTGAATAACGCAACGACAAGTACCCATTCCTCTATCTCGCCGAAGGAATTCGGGGGTATCCCTTTAGCATCAAGTGTTTTTTCGATCCAAGGCTTGGTCACCCGCGCCAGGTCAACCTTGATTTGCTCGAGAATTGCCACCCTATCTCCCACATTCAACCTCGCCCAGGCATCTTTGTTGGCCTGAAGTACACGCAATGCCTCCTCCGCAACCGCGGTCGAGGTTGCCGAGAATTCTCCGCCCGCCGCGGGGAAGATTGCCGACCCTTTAGCTAGGCCTGTACCCGACTTACTGAAAATTTCGGTGTCCATTGTGGCCTCCTTTGCCATTGTGACTTCTAATCCTTTGTCGTTTAGCGGGCTATGTAGTAGGAACTGTCTTTGTGCCGCCTAACGACCTGAGTTGAGCGAAAGGTTTGCCGTACAATCCGTTGTCCCGCAAGGCGGATTATCGGATTATACGGCTGGTTCTTCCGTTCCAGAATTTCAAAAAATTCCTTGCAAAAGCCAGAAAAAAATCTTGCATTATGGAATTGTTGAGCGTTTACCCTTTTCACTGAATAAAGAAAGCTCCGCTGTTCCTACGTCAAGAATCCACGGTAACATCGGGTTTTGGGCCAGCGGAGCTATGTTTAATAAATGAATAACTTTATGCAGACTTTTTACGACGTCTCCAGACGTAGGTGAGAATGCCTAAGCCGCCTATGCTGAAGAGGAAAATGGTGGAAGGTTCGGGGATGGGTTCGGCAGTTGTTGATAAGTCAGCGACCCATGCCTCGGTCTGACCGCCCGTGTTCGTACCGTAGCCAACGATAGTCGAGCCGTCGTCTGAGATGCCCAACGCCTGTTTCAATGTCCAGCCAGTTAGATCCAGGCCGAAGTCGTTTACTAGCACTGTCCGCAGGTTGCGCATTCCATTGGTAGCATCCCAAATGAATGCCTCATTGCCCAAACTGGTGCTTCCGTAGCCTACGACCACCGAACCATCAGACGAGACGTCCTGGGCGGCACTATAGAAGCTCCCGCCTGGCAGGTCGCCAAGACCAACCATTCCGCTCGATTGTGTCCACCGGAATGCCTCACTGGCGTTGCTCGCGCCCACGACCACTGAGCCGTCAGACGAAACGCCCCATGCATTACTATAGAAGCTTCCGCCTGGCAGGTCGCCAAGACCGACCATCCCGCTCGATTGTGTCCACCGGAATGCCTCCCAGCCCAATCCAGAGTAGCCCAGGCCCACGACCACCGAACCGTCAGACGAGACGTCCCGGGCGATACTATAAAAAATCCCGCCTGGCAGGTCGCCAAGACCGACCATCCCACCCGATTGCGTCCACCGGAATGCCTCAGTGCTCGAAGCGGAGGAGCTAGAGCCTACGACCACTGAACCGTCAGACGAGACGTCCTGGGCGTTACTAAGAAAAATCCCGCCTGCCAGATCGCCCAGACCTGTGAAAGAAACGGCAACGGCAAACTGATTAGCAGCCAAACCAAGTGCGTAGATGCACGCAATTACAAGCGCATATTTGGTAAAACGGTAGAATAACATAATTATTTCCTCCTAAATTGTGGTGTTAATATCAGGATTTTATACCCTGCGATACCTAAAAACATTTGATGTTAATTATAAACGATTTGGTGTTAATCGCAGAGAAGTATCAGAAAGAACAGGGGAGCGGCAAATGGAAACAGTATCGCAAATTACAAGAAATCGGCAAAAAAATATTTACTCCTTTTGTGGTGGCGAGCCATATCCGGCATTCAGGGGTAAGAATGCCGGATAGAATTGAGACCGACAACGCTTCCTTAGAAAGGGCTTTGGAGTTGGCGAAAATTTCTACTTCACCAATATCATTCGCTTTGTAGCATTGAAATTGTCTGCTTGGATAGTGTAGAAGTAAAGTCCGCTTGATGCTTGCTCTCCTGCTTCATCTTGTCCATTCCAATAAGCAGATTGTTCTTTGCTGATATAAAACCCATCGGGTTTATTGCCTAACTCAAGCCTTCGCACAAGCCTGCCAGCAATATCATAGATATGAATTGTCACAATAGCATCTTGAGAAAGCTCGAAGGGTATCCATGTTTCTGGGTTGAATGGGTTTGGATAGTTTTGGAGTAACGCAAACTGTAGTGGTATCAAAAGCGTTTTAATACCTTGCTTACTTACTGTTACTTTTTGCTTACCTACTGTTACTTCGAGGAGATGCGATTTGTTAGTCTTACCTGAAAAGTCCACATCCTCAATGTAGTAATAGTAGGTCAAATCTTTTACCACTTCCTCATCGGTGAAGGAATATTTGTGCGGCGTTGCATCAGTGCCAGCCCCTGGAATGAGTTTTTGCGTGATACGCTCAAATTTGCCATCAGGAGTCTCACTACGATAGATGTGGAACCCGAGATTGTTGGTCTCCGTTTGAGTTTGCCATTGAAGCGATACACCATCGGTTGTTGTTACCCCTGTAAAAGAAGAAAGCTCGACAGGCAGTGGGTTATCCGAATCGCTGCCAATTCCGAAGTCAGAGAGTTCTGTTAAGCCGTTTACAGTGATGATAGGTTCCGCGTACGTTACTATTACGCCCGGCAGTGTAGATACATCTATCCAGGGAGAGCCCGGAGCGGGGCGCTTCAGAATCTTCAGGGTGTTGAAGTTTGAAATCCCACTAACCCCTGATAAATCAAGTGAAAGATTGTAGGTAATTCCTGTGAGACCGGAACTCGTCAAAGTCCAGAATTTATCCGGCGAAACATTTACAATACCGTCAGGCAACGGTGGCTTGCTTCCAGGGGTTCTGCCGAGTACCGCGTGAAGGGCTCCTGCACCACCTGGGTTGGAGGTGATGTTGATAGTTACCCCAACCGTGTCAAGATTGAAAATCCCTGTTTGGCCCGCGCTTAACGTCACGGAATCTGTTGATATTGAAAGATCTAAGTCGATATCTGATGTGTCTGTCCATGTTTGTGGAAAAGTAGCAAGATCTTCAACGTCGGACCCATCAAGGTTTGCTCTTGATATATTGTCGAATGTATCTGTCCAATAGACCTTTCCGTTGTACACATCAATAGCTAATCCTTGTGGAATACTTAACCCAGTAACAACAACATCTTCAACATTAGACCCATCGAGGTTTGCGCGCTGAATTTTGCTAGTAGATTCGTCAGCCCAGTAGATTTTGCCCCGGCCCACATCTAAATCCATACCTCTCGCATTTGATAATCCCGTAACGACATCCTCTACATCGGAGCCGTCAAGATTCGCCCGTTTGATAGTGTCTAAGTTTGTCCAGTATATCTTACCATTTCCTGCCGCTGGGTTGCCATGCAGAAGCAGTAGCAACGCAATTATAACTATTGAGTATGCTGAAATCAGGCGATTCCAGCGATTTCCATTTTCAAACATTATTCTTCCTCCTATTTGGTTGAGTTGTTGAGTAAGCCCATAATTTTTGACACAGAAACACTCCATATATGATACAATTTTACCAAGCGAATTTTATCCACTTTTCTTTGCTTTTTTCTTTCTTCAGCAAAGTCAAAAACATGCTAAGTTTTTCAACCCACGGTTTGCTCATTAGCTTAAAGCCCCTGTAAATTCTAAGTTTGTGAGAAATCTCAACAAGATTTTTTCCTTGAATTTTGTAGTTTATGGGATTTTTTAGAAAAGGACTTTTACCATCTCTGCCCATAGTTGACACTAGTTTGTGGTACTATCGGATAATCGAGCAAGCAGGAGTTCCAATTCAGCGAGGCGAATCGGTTTTCGAAGATACGCGTACACACCATATGAGATTGCTTCCGCCGTTGGAAGCAATAGACTACCAACGGTCATAAGCACGATGGCAATACCAGGGTATTGCTCATGTACTTTGCGTATCATCGTGACAGCATTTCCCTTCGTCATGCAGAAGTCTGCAATAATCAGATCTACCGGATGGGGCTCTTTCTCCAAATTGCCAAGAAGCTCATAAGCAGCCCTAATAGAGACAATTTCGTGTCCGAGTTCAAAGAGAAATTCCTGAAGCGTTTTGTTGACGATTGGTTCATCGTCAACGAGGTAGATGCGCATTCGATTTTTATCCGATGTGCGTTGTAATCCCGTCACGTTATACCTCCCCTACTTGCTGTGGTGTCCGCGTACTGAAAATTTCTGATGTCATAAATATGAGCAATCTACTTTACCAAATCCAAGGCGGGCTACTGGGATGGTCGTTCAAGGTTAGGTGAGAAGGTAGCATCAGGAGTGTATTATTACACTTTGCAAGCGGGTGAGTCTAGGGCTACGCGTAAGATGCTTATGGTGAAATAAAGCGTGGTGAGTGGTAGCACCGCTAATGAATGATGCCCTTGGCAACTCTATCCTCAATCCAACGCTCGAAAGTGCTAACATAAACGTGAGTAATGTAGACCTGATCCCCGAACCCACTACCATGCTACTGATGGGATTTGGACTGCCTGGTGTGTTAGCTGTTGTCATAAGGCAACGTCGGAAAGCGAAGTAATAATGGGATTTAACGCCGCTCCCGCTGGATTGGCCTGTCTGCCGTTGACACAGGCAGGCAAATCCAGCGGAAGTAATCAATCGGGATAAATTTAGCAGTGCACTACAATCGAATTGTGTTTTAATCTACCAAAGTCAAGGTATAAACTCTTTGAATTTCGGCTAATTGATATTTCATAGATGGTTGAAAATTGGCAGTGGAAACTGTCAGAATTAATATTGTACAAACAAACTAAACAAAGGAGGAGGTGTAAAAAATGAAAAAAGTACAAAAACCCATACTGATAGTCGCGATCATCACGGTTTCTGCGGCTATTGTCCTGCTTTTGCCGAGACTGATTGGTGCTGGTGCTCTGGAACCAACTGCCCCTCCCGGGCCGACTATGAATACGTTGGACGAAATTCCGCCCACATGGAGCCAGATTCTGCCGGCTTCAGAGCGGTTTGTTTTAGTGATGGGTGGTGAAGCAGTGTTAGACAAGGAGACAGGGCTTACCTGGGCAAAGGATGCCAATTTAACTAATGGTATTATAACATGGCAGAATGCTATTGATTACTGTGCTAACCTTTCCCTTGGTGGTCGTAAAGGCTGGCGGCTTCCTACGAGAGAAGAATTGGCAAGCCTTATAGATTCGTCACAGTCCAATCCTGCTCTTCCCATCGTGCATCCGTTTATCAATGTGGACTTCGGCGGCTACTGGTCCAGTACGGATTATGAGGGCAATAGTGCCAACGCTTGGAGCGTGTACATGCACGATGGGCATGTGCCCCCCAGCGATAAGAACGGCAGCCTCTATGTCTGGCCAGTGCGCGGCGGCAATTGATTATTTGATTATTTTAGATTGGGGACAACATGGCCCACTATGAACACCTGCCCATATACAAAAAGGCCATGGAAGTGGCGATATATTCAAGGAAAGAGTGATTATTATGAAAAAGAAGCTTTTTAGACCAACGCTTACCGCCATTTTGGCGGTGGTATTACTGCTTTTGGGCAGTGTAGGATATGTCGAGAACATCGACCCTTATGACGATAACTCACAGTATGCTTATGGGGAGAATGTGGGGTGGCTGAACCTTGAGCCTGGTGGCGACGGCGGTCCTGGGGTAGAGGTGGGAGACTCGGCACTCACAGGTTACATTTGGGGCGAGAACATCGGCTGGATTAATCTAAGTCCCACTTATGGAGGTGTGGTGAACGACGGTACTGGCAATCTCTCGGGATATGCCTGGGGTGAGAATGTGGGGTGGATCAACTTTGCTCCCATGGGTGGCGGCGTGACCATTGATCCGGCCACGGGTGAGTTCAGTGGCTATGCGTGGGGAGAAAATATCGGCTGGATTAATTTTGCCCTGGTCCAAGACAGGGCTAAGACTGCTTGGATAATTCTTCCTATCCTCCGTACCATCAACTACAGATTCGGCGAACCTGAGCCCGGCTTCAACATGAACAACTTCCCTATCTACCGCTACTGGATGAATGTGAAAATAGAAAACATCGGCGATGGCAATGCTTTCAATGTTACTGCGTCTATCTCCTCTTGGCCGCCAAATGCCATCCTTCCCATTCCTGATGGCAATGTGACAGTAGGCGATATTCTCGCCGGCAACAACGCCTGGAGTAGCGATACCTACACCATAGAACTCGACCTCTTACAACCCGGAGGCGGCGCAGACCAGGGCATCACTTGGACAATTGAGTATGATGACAGCATAGGACAACATCATGTGATAGAAGACGTACCCGAATTTCCTACTGCGCCTTAGTTGAGCCGACGCGTGCAGTGGTTTGTTGTTGTCAAACAACCCAAGCTGTATTAGAACTATCCTAACCTGTGGAATCCAGAGACCTGGATTCCCTATCAGATTGCTTTTAGGGCATCACGGCGTAAATAAACCACCATTTAGAAAATGGATTAGCAGAGCTTCCTATGCAAGGGCGAAACAAGTTTCGCTACTCCTGTTAATAACTACCTAATTGTTGGTAAACTTGTGTTGTGATGCACTAACCTTCGCAAAATATCCCAAAACGCCCCGTGATAACCGGCTCGAATCGCCTGGACGAGCACGCTGTTCTCATTATAGTTGTAATCTTGTCCAGTCTCACCAGGGGAGGCGAAGAAGAACATTTCGTCATCTCCGATTAAACTTGCGACATAAGCGGTACGCTGTGGAAGTGTACCGCCTTTTTTAATTCCCGAAAACATCGCTTGAAGGGAAAACCGAGGGGCTCATCGAATTGAATTTTCGCACTCCATAAGTGAAATGATTTAGGTGAGACTAAGCAATGCCGAGTTTCTGTATCTTATAGCGTAGTGTTGAGTAGGGCATACCGAGTTTTTTAGCCGCCTGCCGGCGGTTCCATTTCGTTTCTTCGAGCGCTTTCAAAATCCGGGCGCGCTCTTGGTCTGCTTCAGGCCTGCCTGTCCCGTTTGGACGGCAGACAGGTTGGATAGCTTGGGGAGAAATATCGTCCTTTGTTTCCCGTCGGCTTTCGGGAAACGAACCAGAACGCTCTGGAAGATTGAGGTGTTCAGTCAGAATCGAATCTGACCGACACAAGATGGCAGCACGCTCGACGATGTTCCGAAGTTCTCGCGCGTTGCCGGGGAAATCGTAGTTCAGAAGCAAATCATTGGCTTCTGGCGAGAAACCATCGAACTTGAGATTCCTTGATTTTGCATAGGTTGACAGAAAATGCTCCGCCAGGGGAAGAATATCTTCGCGGCGCTCTCGAAGAGGTGCGAGATGGATAGAATAAACGTTCAGTCTGTAAAACAGGTCGCGGCGAAATTTCTTCTCTTCAACAAGTTCTTCCAGCGGGGTGTTTGTGGCTGCTACCACGCGCCCTAACGCTAATCTCTTTGGAACCGCTCACTCGTCTGAGCATCCGGTTCCAACACACGAAGAAGATTAGCTTGTGCAGAAGCGGAGAGGTCAGCAACTTCATCAAGGAAGAGAGTGCCGCCGTCTGCCAGTTCAAAATAGCCAGCTTTGTCATTGGTGGCTCCAGTGAATGCCCCCTTCACATGGCCGAACAATTCGCTCTCGACTAGCGAGTCCGGCAAGGAGGGACAACTAACGGCAATGAACGGGCTTTCAGGCAAACCCACTTGAAAGTGAATATTTCGGGCTACGACCTCTTTTCCTGTGCCCGTTTCCCCCGTGATTAGGATTGTCTCACAGTCCACTTCGACTGCTTGCCTGATTTGCTCGCGCACCTTGCACGTTGCTGGGCTAATTCCTACAAAGTTCCGATTCACTGCGCGAAGAGCATCTGATGCTTGAATGCCTCTGATGTTGTCACGAAGGCGACGTCTGTCCTGGCGCAAGGTACGAAGTCGAACGGATTTTTCCAACACAGCATCTAATTCGAGGAATTTAATCGGCTTTGTCAGGAAGTCCGCGGCTTCAAGCCGCAAAGCCTGGATAGCCATATCCATATTCCCATGTCCAGTAATAATGACGACCGACATCTCCGGGCAAATTTCACCAGCTTTGGCAAGTAGTGACATTCCATCCATCCCTGGCATTTTCACATCAAGTAGCGCTAACTCGTATTCGCGTGATTCAATCAATTCCAAAGCCGCAAGCCCATCACGAGCTTCGTCCACGTAATGCCCAGAATCACGCAAGTAGTCGCCTATGGTCCTGAGGACGATATCCTCATCGTCGGCTAAAATAATGTTCAACTTATGTTCCATTGTTATTTCTCTCTCTGAGAATGATGTTGTTCAGGCATCAGAGAAAGGATTACCGCATATGTATCAACTTAAGGGATGAATATAGTTTTAAGTGCCGTTTTAGTAGCCCATAGCGCCGGTTGAGTAAGCACGAAGTGCTGTATCGAAACCAAGCGGAGGGCATCTCGCTACCTTGATTTCGATACGCCCCTACGGGGGCTACTCAATCCAAGCACTTGGTTTCGATACGATTCTCCACTGCCGTTCCGAATCTACTCAACCGGCGTTCGCTCCGTTAAATTGATACGCATAGCGGCAGAGAAAGGATTACCGTTGTGCCTTGACCGGACTTGGACTGAATCTGGATTGTGCCTCCGAACTGCTCGACGATGGACTTGGAGATTGACAATCCAAGCCCCGTTCCCCTATCGGGTTCCTTGGTCGTGAAGAACGGGTCGAACACCTTCGAGAGTATGTCCTGGGGAATGCCGACGCCCCAGTCAATTACCTCAATCTTCACAAGTTGTTCTTGACTTTCCTGCTCCAGAAGCGTATGCAACAAAACCTGAGGCGGTGCCGAGGTAGAGCCAGCCTCCATACGTTCTTCCACGGCGTCGCGGGCGTTGACAATGAGATTTATAACGACCTCTTCTAACGAGAACGGATTAGCTGAAATTCGTGGGAGCTCTTCCGTCAAATCGCATTCCAACTTCAGCCCTCGGGACCGGAACTGCGCGCCCAACATATCCATGGCCGACTTGACCACATCGTTGACCTGCACCGGATACAATTCGGGTTTGCCTGCTTCCCTGGCAAACATCCGGATGTGTTCGATAATATGCGACATCCTGTCTGCTTGCTCAACTATCAGCGTGAGCCTTTCTCGAAGCTTTTCCTCCGTGAGTTCCCAACCCCTCTCCATGCCAATCAGAATATGCTCTGCCAATCCCCGAACCCCCATAAGAGGTTGGTTGAGTTCGTGAGCAATCCCAGTAGCCATCTCACCTAAAGACCGCAAACGGTCCGCGTGCAGACTCAGGACACGCTGTTCTTCTAATTCGCGCTCAACAGCCCTTCTGGCCTCCTCAGCAAGCTTGCGCTCGGAGATTTCAGCCCATAATGCTTCGTTGGATTTTGTAAGTTCTGCTGTCCGTTCTTCAACCTGCGCTTCTAATTCGTCGTGAGCACTTCGCAACGCCTCCGCAGCACGCACTCGCTCAATGGCAGTGCCCAGTTGCATCGCGACCTTTTCCATTACCTCCACCTTCTCCAGAGGAACCATGTTCTCCCCAGGGTCGGCCATGTGGATTAAGCCAAGAATCCGGTTACCAAAGTGGATTGGAAATAGAGCGACGGACTCGTATCCGAACTGATTGCACACGTTACGAGTCTTTCGCTTTTCCTCCTCCGAAGCCGTGGCAAGAAAACGCGTAGTGCAGTTTATGTAGAAGGCGCCACTTTCAGTGTAGAACGGAAGCCTCGCATCAGTCTCACCTTTAATGACCCTGCTACACATACATTGGTCTAACTTAATCGAAAGAGGATTTTCTAATTCGTGAAATCTCTGAGCGAAGCCTTCATAAGCATGATAGTAGATATTACCTTCTCCATCCAGTATACGGATTCCCACTGCAGAGCAAGCAGTAAATTTCTTAACTTCTGTTACAAATTCTTTGAGCAAGGATTTCATCTCTGAATGACGGTTCGCTATTCTGAGAAATTGATGGGAAACCTGAAGCGCTATCTCTAGACGTTTTCGCTCGGTGATGTTTGTGCTTCTGACAGTAAGACCCTCAACTTTGCCAGAATATATTACTGGTCCGACGTATGATTCAAAGAATTGAGATACGCCGTCGGCATCGACGTAAACACTCTCGAATTTATCGGGTTTGCCGGTTTGTAACACATGCTCAAAACACTTTTTCGTGACCGGCATGTATTCTTTCAAAGCATAATCATAGAAGGGTGTGCCAATTACTTCCTCTTTGGACAGATTAGGCAAGGTATGGTTGATGAAAAGAATATTGGCATCTCTATCCAAGAGCATGATATGGTCGGGTGAGTGTTCTGTAATAGACCTCCACTTTTCCTCACTTTCCCGCAGTGCTTCCTCCGCCCGCTTGCGGTCAGATACGTTCACCAGTGTTAAAACCACCGCTGTTACAACACCTCCCTGATCTTTGATAGGTATCAGGCTCCAATCCCAGTAGCTCAAGCCGCGTTCCGGTTTTTCCGTGTACTCGAACAGCTTGGCGTATGCAAAGTAAGGTTCGCCTGTTTCTACTACGCCCCGAAAGATTTCCTCATTCTCCGCGTTGGGGTACAAATCAAAGTGGTTCTTGCCAACAAAGAAGGATGGCTTCCGTTCATCAGATTCAGCATAGGCACGGTTTACTCTGACAAAATTGAACTGCGCATCCATATAGGCGACCAGCATGTGAGTATTATCAAGGATTGTCTCCAGGAGTTGATTGGTCTCCACCAGTAATCTCTCGGCCCCTTTGCGTCGAGATACGTTAAGAATTGTACCAATAATTGCTTTTTTGCCCTTGTAATTTATACTTCTTGCTAATACTTCACAATCTATCAAGGCACCGTTCTTGTGTATTCCTCGAAAGGTGAAAGGAGTCAATTCCGTATAACCGGAGAAACACTTACGTATGTAAATTTCAGCAGCAGCATAATCTTCATGATAGGTAATCTCAAGAGGGCCCAATCTGTCGACTAATTCCTCTTTACTATATCCGAACATCTGAACGACAGCCGGATTTACATAACGGAAGTTCATATTCTGAACTATATAGATTCCTGCAAGCGAAGCCTCTGCTAAATTCCGGAACTGCTCCTTACTATCACTGTCATTTTCAGCTTTCTCCAACTTAGCATTCCGCTCCAATTCAGCATTTCGTTGGCGCAGTTCTGTCAATTCTTTTATTAGTTTTTCTTTGGTCTTATCCTCATCCCTCATTTATGTGCCTCGTTGGGAAATTCTAATGTTTCTCCAAACGCTGATTTAATCTGAATATTCTATTTAGTCCTCAAACACACAATAAATTCATCATCATTTTCACGGAATTCCGGTTCTCTTCCACAATGTTCTAATATCCGTCGTTGCATCAATTTAATGCCTGTGCCCAGCCGCTCGACATAGCCTAATTTCAGCAGATATTCCATAATCAGGCGATTCCGAGAATATTGCCGATACGCGATGTTTTCTAAATTAATCGTATTGGGCAAACCTCCGGGACTGTGTATTTCTAATCTGTCATCGAATATGAATATGCGAATACGTGAACCTGCGATACTGTAATCTCTGTGCGCGACAGCGTTGGTGATTGCTTCGCGCACAACATCCATTGGATATTCTGAAATATCTCGGCGTTTTGTGCCTGTGATTATCCCGGAATTTCTGGTGTTTCGTTTGACAAAGGTCACTGCCTGGTCGATTAGTTCATCTAATGTTCCATCCAGATTTGCCCGGTCAATGATTTCATGGCTGATATCCGTGCCGCTGTAGCGGGCTAAATCAACACCGCTTTGTGAGAGAAAACGTTGCGGTTCTTTCCCAAACAGCAGTATTCCTCCGACAGTTGCGCGCGGTGTATCCAACATGCGGGTAAAAATTTCCAGATTCACCAGTAGGTTTTCATCAATCGCGTTTTGATACTCCCGCTCATAAATTCTGGAAAAGAAACTTCGCACTTTGTCCAAATTAATATCGTCAATTGCCGTGAAACTGATTGGAAAAAAATCGTATTTCAGAAAATCACTTGCTTGAAAAAGACGAAACTGCTCTTCGCGTGTAGCTTCACGCTTAGTAGAGCCGACACGAATGAAGTATTTACTGTTATGCTTAACGCGATAGGGTTTATCCTGTCCGATGGGAATGCTAAGAATAAGTACAGATTTGCCATCAACGTCGATTTCATCAACTTCTACCAACAAACTTGGTTCGCAATTATTCCGTGCGACATTGATGAGAAATTCTTCATCGCCGCTTAATCCACGCATTGCATTAGATGGAATTAAACCTTTAGGTTGAGTAGCCGAAGGCGTATCGAAACCTATCACAGTACCACTATCATCCACGCCAAATAGAATTAGTCCGCCTTCCAGATTGGCAAACGCGACTATTTCTTCGGCGATTCTTTCCGGACGGCCAATCGCTTGCTTAAACTCCACCCGTTTGTTTTCCCCTTTCCTAACAATATTTAGAAGTTCTTCTTTGGTCATTGTGGACATCCCACTTCTTTTGCTGTTTCATAGACCGCCAGTAGATTTTCCAACGGTACGTCGTATTGAACAACGTTGTTCGGCGCTATTACAAGTCCGCCATTTTTGCCGCAACGTTCGATACGTTCGCGGACTTCGTTTTGAACATCTTCAACGGTGCCAAAAGGTAAAGTCCGTTGAGAGGATATCGTGCCATGCAATGTCATCCTATCGCCAAATAGCTCTTTGATTTCATACGGATTCATGCATTCAGGCTGAATTGGATCGATTATGTTGAAACCGATTTCAATTAAATCCTCCATCACTTCCATCAGATTGCCATCTGTGTGGAAAAAGAAATGCTGAACACCATATTTCCGCGCTTCTTCTATTAACATAGCATCGCGCCATTTGAAATGTTTTCTCCATAGTTCGGGCTTCATAAATAACCGCGTGTGCATGGCGATATCTCCGCCGATACTGATAGTGTCCACCCCTGCCTGGGCGAACTGGCTGATTATCTCAAGTTTATATTCTAAAAATCTATCCAGTAACTTCACCATGAACGGTGATTCTGTCGCTATGTCCATAAAGAATGCTTCCATTCCTCTGAGATTCCAGCCATCCTTGAAGAAAGTCCCGGTGCCAGCAGATACGACGTAGTTCTGCTTCAGTTGTTCCACGCGCTCTTTTACGCCTTCAAATCTCCCTTCCAAGCTGGGAAATTTGTATGTGGCCAGATTGCTTTCGTCAGCCAGTGGATGGTAAACATAGCGCATATACGGGCTATTTTCACCTATGGTATGGCGGATTCCCCATTCATCCTCGTAGGAACCGTCATCATGCCGAATGCTGCCGCTACCGCCTGAACGCTCTAAAAATTCTTTGGAAGCACCCATGCCCACACCTTTGAAATCTAATCCCAATTTTTCGGTAATCAGATTGTTTTCATTCGTCCCAAAATGCTCTCTCAATTTTACCCAAACCTCTGGACGGAATGAACCACTCAATGGAACTCTATCGGCAGTTTGATGATTTAAACATCGTAACACTCTTTCTCTTGGTGTCATAATTATCTCCTTTCGCGACTAATATTTTTCCTGACAAACTGTCAGCTTTTGGGTAGTCAGCTTCACCGTCCAGACTCAAGCCCTACGATAACTTGTTCGCCCATCACAACGACTGGAACGACATCCTGCCCATCCGAAAGTTTGAGCATTTCTTCTTTTGCTTCGATATTCGCAGAGACATCAAATTCTTTATATCTGATGCCTTCCCTATCAAAGCGTTTCTTTAAAAGTATAGATGCAATGTCACTTTTTTTGGTATAGATGATAACTTTCTGTTTCATTACTTATTTCCTTTTTGCCACGGAGAATCTCAGTTAGTCTCCAAACCACTGCTAAATCTCAATCTCATCAAGACTGTCAGCGGAAAGACATTGATTAAAAATTCTCTTCAAACGTGCCATACTCTTAATCGTTTTGACCCTTTCCGAAACTAAGGAAGGAACCGCTTGAAATCTTGTTTGAATTGTTTCCAAAATGTTCTCTCGTTGGGTTTCAAGCGCGCCCTCTCTCCTGCCTTCTCTTCTACCTTCTTGCCTTAAAGCTTGTGCAGATGTCATCGCCATCTCTCTCACCTCCTCTTTCCTTTCGCTTCTAATTGTTAATTTTTCTACGAGAGGTATGAGTTCTTCTGCCTCAGTTTTCCCTCGTCGATTACGAATTAATAAAACCAGATACTGGGTTAGCTTTCTCCATTGGTAGTCAGAAGCAACATTCGAGATACAAGAGACTGCTCCTTCAAGTTCAAGTAAAAATTCCGTCTTGGGAACTTTTACTTTTTTGAAAAGTCTCATTGCCCAGCCAAAGGGATTGTCATTCGCCACAAGTTCGGAATCAGGGATTTCTGATAAGCTTTTGAAGACTGGCGCATACTGAGGCACAAAATCGCCAAAGGGTTCTCGTGGATTTACGACTTCTTTTAATGAACGAAGCCTTTTCCATGTTACACCGCCGGTATAAAAAACAATAGGTAGAATTGTATAAAATTCTCTGTCCTTTCCCTTTGTACTATTTTCTTTCCATTCTTGCCTTTGTTTGTCCCAGATTAAATGAGCATAAAGACTCATTCGATAGGACATTGTTCTATCAGGTTTCGACTGTTGCTCAATGTGGATGCAGAGGGTGAAGACTTTTCGTCTGCCTTGAAATGTCGTCAGGAAAGTCACATCAGTTCTTTGTTCCCTGAGGATGTTCGCTTCGCTCACCGACGACTTCGTCTTACGGTCGGTGATATAGCTTTCAGGTAGTTTTTGTACTTTCGTAAAGTCAATTTGATTAACGATATCGGGACGGACAATTTGCAGAAATGCCCTGAGATTATCTACTGAATCCAATAACCATTTGAAGCTAAGGTCTGGAAATTGTTCTACTTGCTTGTCTGTAATTGCTGCTTGCCCCATGGCTTCTCCTTTTTCATAATGTTAACACTTTTTTTCCGCAATTACAATTTGATTTTGCACTCCTAACTTATAGAACTCAATGTGGCAGCCCCCAGTATCCGATTCCCGTAAATATCCCAACGAATGACCAGAATGCCGCCATGAAATATTCACCGACTATCAATCCCAGAAAGAACGGTCTGTAGCGTCGATATGCGCCCAATCCTCCGAATTTCATGACGCATACTTTAATCACCCATCCCGCCAAGACTGAAAACCATAGATGACACGGAGCATAAGTCACACCGACGATGTATCCGATAGGATGTAAGGGCCACCAGAGGAACCGATATCTCATGAAGAGTAAAAACCCCATGAATCCTGCTCCGAGAAGTGAACTGTATATCCCAGCCGTGTTTGGGCCATAAGGGAATTGAATGGCATAATTAGCTTGTTCCAGACTCCACCGACCAACCCCCATGTAAATCCAATACTCCAGGTTCTCCCCCCCTTGCCGATAGATAAACTGAAGCGAGCCGTAAAATGCTGCCGCTACAGCGATCAATATGCCAATCGTCATCAGGAAAGGTATCCGTCGTCTTTCCAGTTCAACTGAATCGGCAAGTTTGAAGTTCTGTAAAACATACGGCATCAGTGATTCGGAAGACCAATGCGGTATCGACGAACGGTCGTATCCCAAAATGGTCAGGTTTGCAGACCCTAACTTACGCGAGCCGAAAAGGGTGGTCATGAACCAGAATGGGCTAAACCCGACGTTCACAATTAACATGCCAGCATTTGCAACCATCCATGCGACTATTGTAGCCATAGTCCAAAGAAGGAATATAAAAAGCACCGAAACCCAGAACGACATTCCCAGAATTTGACACATCACTAAAATACCGGCGAATCCGGCGCCCAGTCCTAAAACGGCAAATCGGTATGAAAGCGGTTCATTGGAATCATCTGTTCCTTTACTTCTGGAAAACACCTTACGAAATATATCCCGCAAATGACGTCTGCTCATCCAAAGCAGAAAGAAAATCAGCACGATATCCCCACCCATCACTTGATGTTGAGTTGAAACCCCGGTAATGGAAAATGCCGCGAAAAACACCTGCTGAAATTTGTAAAAGGTGAAAAAAAACCATAAGCTCAAGGAAACATCAAGCTGAAGGAAATAGGTTACGCCGATGACTGAAAAGTAGATGAGAACTAGCAGCGGCCAGTTTTGAACAAGGGCATTCCAGGGTCTATCGGGGAAGAACGGCGCTAGTGAATACCCAAGCCGAAAATGTGGTATCCCTGGGAAATACCTATTAAGGCCGTTGAACAGGTGGGCTAGAAAAGCAATGGAAATGCCGACCCAGAGAAGTGGATTTTTGAAAAACGAACCAGGTTTTACGAGGTATGCTGGAATCTGAACCAGGGGGAAAACATATCTCTCGCGTTCAACCCACTGCCGGCGAAGCAGGACGCTCCAACAGGTGAAGATAAAGAAGAACAGCAGAGCGAATGTTATCCAGAATCCTGCCGGATTTAGCCATGCCTTCCATGGAATCATATCACCGCTGAAACCTTTAAAGAAATCCTCAACAGCACGCTTGTCCGAAAGATATGACCAGTTAGGGAGATTCGGAATGATGGTTTCCATCCACTGGTTTTCCTGAGTTGCGAAGTTGAGAGGAGAAGCGAGATATGGGAAAAGAAACTCCATCATTCCATATCCTGGGACAGCCGACGACGCTGCTATCATAATCCAAATGACCGCCAATTCCGATGCCGAAAATTCCATTCCTGCGGCAATTTTTTTTAGGAATGGGTTCACCAGGAAGACGAGAAGTATTAAAAAGAATAGTCCACCCAACGGCATATGATTTGCTACCATCTGACCTAAACTATTGCCATGAATGTAACCATCGGTGGCACTCTGAAAGATTATCCAGATAAGAGCAACGAGAATAGAACGAAGATATTTGAAGCGCATCAAATCTCCTAATGGTTAGATTTTCATATTCACTGCTCCCGATGGATTGGCAAATCCATCGGAAAAGGCTTGGATTTGCCAATCCA
>JACKQG010002913.1_pt1 | contig 21695 bp, 20 predicted proteins | sample 8237621 | NCBI WGS metagenome assembly JACKQG01 (sample SAMN15677084, study PRJNA649215) | marine metagenome | biome: marine; feature: Black Sea; material: saline water; isolation source: suspended particulate matter (SPM) from the Black Sea western gyre | collected 2013-06-09/2013-06-10 | depth... | reverse complement strand
AGAGTGTTTCGATGAGCGCACAGAAGCGTTATTGCAGACACTAGCAAATCAGACAACTATGGTACTTCATAATGCGAAGTTCGATATAGCATTCTTTGAGTATCATTTCAATCTTGTATTTCCAAAGTTTGAAGATACAATGCTGTTACACTATCTCATAGACGAAAATCCCGGCACTCATGGCCTCAAACAATTGGCTATGAAGTACACTGTCTATGGAGACTATGAGAAGCCACAGTACGACTGGATGGATAAGTACCGTAAGGATCACGGTATGTTAAAAAACGATTTCACTTGGGACTTAATACCTTTTGATATAATGAAAACTTATGCTGCAATGGATGCAGTAGTAACTCTGTTAGTATATAAGAAATTCGTTAAAATTAAACAAAATAAAAGACTTGGTAAAGTCTACGATAACATACTTATTCCCGGCTGTCGATTTCTTACGGACATTCAAGAGAATGGAGTTCCTTTTGACATACAAAGACTAACTCAGTCGCAGTCACTTATGCAGGTTGAGATTGACGAAGCTATTGCAGAGCTGTATAAGAATCCTGCTATCGCTTCTTTCGAGAAAATTAATGGAAAATCTTTTAATCCTAACAGCACTGTTCAGCTTCGCAGTTTACTATTCGACTTCCTTGGTCTTAATCCTACTGGAAAAAAGACTGGCACTGGTGCAAATAGCACAGACGCGGAAGTTCTTGGGGAGTTGGCAACGCAATCAGAAGTCCCAGCCCTCATCCTCGCAATACGTCAGAAATCCAAGATTAAAAATACTTATCTGGACAAAATCATACCACAGCTGGATAGAGATAGTCGATTACGCACAGGTTTTAACCTTCATAGCACAACTAGTGGGCGGCTCAGCTCTTCTGGGAAGCTTAATATGCAACAGCTCCCTCGTGACAATCCTATAGTAAAAGGCTGTATTAAAGCGGCTACAGGACACAAGATTGTTGCAATGGATTTAACAACAGCAGAAGTGTATGTAGCAGCAGTACTAGCAAAAGACGAGGCTCTGAAAGATGTATTTAGAAAAGGCGGCAACTTTCACTCACAGATTGCAAAGAAAGTATTTAAGTTACCATGCGAAGCAGATCAAGTAGCAGAGCTGTACAGTATGCAAAGACAGGCGGCTAAAGCCGTAACCTTTGGTATCATGTATGGTGCTGGAGCGAATAAGATCAGTGAACAAGTTACAAAAGATTCTGGTAAAGAGTTTAGTAAGAAAGATGCTCAAGAGGTTATTGATGACTACTTTAAAGAGTTCCACAAACTAAAAGACTGGATTGAATACAATAAGAAATTTATCGCACAAAAGAAATATATTTACAGCTACTTCGGTAGAAAGAGGAGATTACCAAATGTCGCATCGACAGACACGGGCATCAAGAGCCATAGCATTAGGTCTGGTCTTAATTTTCTGGTGCAGTCTGCTGCTTCTGATATTAACCTTCTAGGTGCTATCGACATGGGTGCTCACATTAAAGCAAAGGGTATGAAAGCTAGAATCTTTGCTCTAGTACACGATTCCATTCTCGCAGAAGTTCCTGACGATGAAGTGGAGTACTACAAAGAAACACTAGATAAGTACATACAAATGGATAGAGGATTAAGCATTCCCGGCTGTGCAGTAGGTACTGACTGGGATATAGGAAACGATTACGCTTTCGGTAAGTTTGAGAAAAAATATGGTTGAACACATCTATAGAATTGACTTAGACTTAACAGGTCTTTGTAATCGACGTTGTGCTTTCTGCCCTAGAGTAGACGACTCATATCCTAACGAGAATAAGCATATGTCCTTTGCCGTTGTAGAAGAAGTAATGAAACAATTACGCTCTATAAAATATAAGTCATGGATTGAATTAGCGGGTCGTGGAGAGAGTACTCTTCACCCCCAGTTTTTAGAGATAGTAGATATGCTATCAAAAGATGCATGGAAGCTACGACTAACTACTAATGGATACAAAATCAAAAAGTGGTGGAATCCAGAGACACTTAAAAAGTTTGATGAAGTTATACTCAACACATACACTAATGAAAAAGAGTACGAGCAACGAGTAAGAGATTATGCTTTCTTACCGAACGGAGTACCTGTAGAACATTATTATAAACCTGATGGTCTATCTGTTGACGAGATAAACAAAACAGAAGGCTTCTTCTTACCGAATGATACAGATGTAAAGCCTATCCGATGGTCATATGCTTTTAATAACAGAGCAGGACACTTTAGTAACAAAGTAGTAAATGCTCCTTGTTGGCATCCCATGAGGCAGATCTTTATAGATTATAATGGTTTTTATCAGATGTGCTGTAACGACTGGACATATCAAGTAAAGATAGGGCATGTACTAGAACGCGGCCTTATAGATATGTATATTAACGATCCTAAAATGAATAGAGTTAGATGGTCATTGCTAAATGGCGAGAGAGACCGTGTTAAACCTTGTTCAATGTGTGATGATACGCAAGGAGGAAAAGCTTCAACTAAGCAAGATATAAAAAGACTAATGAAAACAGAGGACTATAAACACCATATAGCTAAAATTGCAGGCACTACGGGGTTAAAGTATAGGGAGTCACTAGAAAGTGGTGATAACATATAAGACTCTGCATAAAGTAAAGTTTCCAGTATTTCTTCTATACTCAGGAGAGTGGGAGCGTGCAGACGGCCTACTCTTTGTTGAAGGCAAAGTAGTAGACGATACCAATATGATAGGAAGTACTATGGGTATTCGTAGATTACAGACCTCTTACCCTGACTTATATAGACTAAATAAAGCAATACAAAACCACAACGGTATACTTAAACAAACAACTAAGTACTTTATAGATAGTAATGGGTTTCCCTTTATGTATATGAAAACTAAGTTCTTTGATCTAAAATACCTAAAAATTACTGAAGTGATACGCAAGGACACAGCATCACTCATACGAGTGAAAGGTTGCCGTACACCTTTTACCGTTCCACGCCCTCCCTCGCATGGAATGCAATGGGCAGGGATACTGCATCTACAAGGACTACCGTGGATGCTTTACGAGTATTCTGAAGAGAAACTCAAAGACACTAAAAAGAAAGTTTAACTTATGGCTAAAAGAAACCGTACACTAGCGGGAGCTAGTTTGACACTTCAAGAAATAGAACCTTTAACACGTAATCAAGTAGTTGCATTTGATTCTAGTAAACATTTAATCTTACACGGATTAGCAGGGACAGGAAAGACTTTTATATCTTGTTATCTTGCTTTCGATGATATGTCAAAGGGAGCATATGAGAAGTTAGTAATTATCCGTAGTGCCGTACCAACAAGGGATATTGGATTTCTTCCCGGAACCGAGAAAGAAAAGTCCTCAGTATACGAAGAACCTTATCAAGCAGTATCAAATGAACTGTTTGCCAGAGGGGATGCTTATAGTATACTAAAACAGAAGTCTCTAGTAGAGTTTATGACTACCTCTTTTATTAGAGGAATTACATTAAAGCACGCAGTTATACTTGTAGATGAGTGCCAGAATATGTCTTTTCATGAACTAGACTCAATTATTACTCGTATAGGACAGAATTGTAGAGTAATATTTTGTGGAGATTTTCGACAAGCAGACCTAGAAAAGAATGGGATGCAGAAGTTTATGCAAGTCCTTAAACGTATGGGTGACTTTGACTTTATCGAGTATGGGGTAGAGGACATAGTACGCTCTGATTTTGTCAAGAACTATATTATAGCGAAGAATGAATTAGGTCTATGAAAGCAGTCATAAGCAACAGAATCTATATGGAAGTAAGTGCCGATCTCCAACGAGATATCGACAAGGAACTTACATATGCGATTCCTACGCACAATCCACTTGATCCGCCTCAGATGATTAAAAACATGGGGCTTATTCGTAATGGATTGATATCAATACCAGTAGGGCGAACGGATCTAATCCCAGAGCACTACGAAATAGTTGATAAGCGACTTATGAAGCCAGTAGAATTTCCAGAGTTTAAGTTTGATCTTCGACCTAGCCAAGAGAAAGTCTACGCTGAGATCGAAGACAATGCTATAATTAACGCTTGGGTCAGTTGGGGCAAGACTTTTACAGGTCTTGCAATAGCTGGTAAGCTCGGTCAGAAAACATTGATCATAACTCACACTGTAGCACTAAGAAACCAGTGGGCGAAAGAAGTAGAGAAAGTCTACGGAATCACAGCTGGAATCTTAGGTAGTGGGAACTGGGAGATAGACCATCCTATCGTCATCGGTAATACTCAAACATTGTACCGCAACATAGAGAAGATAAGAAAGGAGTTCGGAACTATCATACTCGATGAAATGCACCACGTTAGTAGTCCAACCTTTTCTAAACTACTCGATACAAATCATTGTCGGTATAAGATAGGGCTTTCAGGCACTATCGAAAGAAAGGACGGAAAGCATGTAGTGTTTCGAGATTACTTTGGTAGCAAGATATTCAAACCACCAAAAGAGAATTATATGACTCCTAGTGTACATCTGGTACATTCTGAGATAAGGTTCATGGATGGTGCTAAGATACCTTGGGCTAACCGAGTAACTAAGTTAGCAACCGATGAAGAGTATAGACATACAGTAGCCATGCTAGCGGCAGCCTACGCTGCAAAAGGGCACAAGGTATTGGTTGTAAGTGACCGTGTAGCTTTTCTAAAGAGCTGTGCAGAACTTACAGGAGAGCGAGCAGTCTGTGTTACAGGGGAAGTCGCTCACGCAGACAGAGAAGCATTAATAGATAAAGTGCTCTACGGGGACGCAAATGTTCTCTACGGAACACAAGCTATCTTCTCTGAAGGAATTTCGGTAGATACACTCAGTTGCTTAATACTGGGAACTCCCGTAAACAATGAGCCTCTACTTACTCAGTTAGTAGGTAGAGTAATACGAAAAAAAGAGGGGAAGATTGATCCTGTCATTATAGACATACACCTTCGAGGAAAAACCGCTAAGAAGCAAGCCTCAAACAGGGTAGGATTCTATATGAAGCAGGGTTGGCAAATAAAACAACTATGAAAATTGAAGATTTAATAAGTCCAGTAACGCGAGAAGAACTGTTTACAAATATACTAGGAAAGAAGCCTCACGTATTTCTAGCAAACGAGTACAGAAAAGAGTTCTTTTCTAATATTATAACTTGGAAGCAGTTCTCAGACTATGTAAACAATCATAGAGGCTCTGCTGGTCTACAAGTAATTACTCCCCAAGGTAACAAGCTCTGCATGGAAAAGAACAATCTCCATTCAGACTTCAGACCCTACTGGGATTTCGAAAATAGATATGAAGTTCTGAAAGTATTTAGAAATTGGCAAGCAGGTGGCAGTGTAATCTTAACTAAAGCTTCTATGCTAACTCCTAATATATCTGCAATCGCGGGATGTCTAGAGGACAATATCCACAATAGTGCCGCAGACGCTCACTTCTATTGCTCACCTTGTGAAGATGCTACCTCCTTTTCCGTACACGCAGATGAGGATGATAATTTTTTAGTCCATGCGATTGGAAAAGTTCATTGGCAGGTTTTTACAAAACAGTCTCGGACAGAGTGCGTAATTGATACAGTGTTGGGACCGGGGGATCTCTTGTATATCCCAAAAGGTACATACCATAAAGCAGAACCAGTAACAGCTAGGATATCTATTTCTGTCCCAGTAGCTATCATTAAGGGCAGTCATCCCCTTAGCCGTGATTACTGTGACTTTGAAAAATTTAATTCTTGACAAAAATCCAAAAAAGGAGTATAATAGTTGTTCTTATTTGATTGGAAGAAGGTTTACGATACGGCAGAGGGTAATGTTTCTCGTTGTAATATGATCATGGAAATGCTGATTAAAAAGCAGATCCCTGAGAATAAGTACGACCCTATTTATTCCTACTCACAACTGAATTTTAAGGGTGTTAGTTTTATGCTACACCCTGATGTTCTTTTATTCAACTCTTATAAGTACACAACCCGCGATATCTCGGTATACTATGCGTTGGCCTCACTCCGAAGTCTACCAGAGTATTTAGTATCACAAAAAACCACACTAGACGTACTACATTTACCAGTACCTTTAGAAACCATAACAGAAAATAGGCTACTCGTACTAGAAGGGGATGATATCCACTTTCTATATGAAGAAGTCACACAGGAGAATATACACTAATGGCATTATCATTTAATAAGCAAACTGGCGGAGCCCAGAAATCATCAATTAATACTTTCACATACAAAGACGGCGATAACAAGATGCGCATCGTAGGCGACATTCTTGCTCGTTATGTCTATTGGATTGAAGGTGAAAACGGCAAGAACATTCCTTTGGAGTGCTTGTCATTCGACCGTAACGCAGAGAAGTTCAATAATGCAGAAAAAGATTGGGTTCGTGAATACTTCCCAGATCTTAAATGTGGCTGGAGCTACGCTGTACAAGTTATTGACCCTACTGACGGTAAGGTTAAAGTAGCAAATCTCAAGAAGAAGTTGTGGGAGCAAGTAATTACTGCCGCAGAAGATCTTGGAGATCCTACTGATCAATCAACTGGCTGGGACATTTGTTTCAAGCGAGTAAAGACAGGCCCATTACCTTACAATGTTGAGTACCAGCTACAAGCATTGAAGTGCAAGCCACGTCCTTTAACAGAAACTGAGTTGGGTTCTATTGCAGAACTTAAGTCTATGGACGACGTTATGCCTCGGCCGACTGCTGATGCACAGAAAGAGTTACTTGACCGCCTAAGAGTGGGTAGCCAAGATAACGATGACGAGATGTTAGACGCTGAGTTTAATGTAGGATGATTCTATATACGGCAGACTGGCACATAAAGCTGGGACAGAAAAACGTCCCAGTAAAGTGGGCAACAAACCGTTATCAAATGTTCTTTGAACAAGTTTACGAAGTAGAAAAACAATGTAGTATGCACATAATCGGTGGCGACATATTTGATCGTCTTCCGAGTATGGAGGAACTGGAGCTGTACTTTTCGTTCATTCGGAAAGTACAGATTCCAACTATTATATATGACGGAAACCATGAAGCTACTAAGAAGAATAAGACATTCTTCACTCAGCTAAAGCAGGTATCCAGAGATATCAATCCTCTCATCAACATAGTAGACATTTCGTATATTGATGAAGATTTAGGCTACGGTATATTACCCTACGCTGATCTTCACAAGAAAGGTAGCATAGACCATTTCGATACTAGAATGCCCTTGTTTACACACATTCGTGGGGAAATACCACCGCACGTTAAACCAGAGATAGACTTAGATCTATTAGCAGATTTCCCAGTGGTATTCGCAGGAGATCTACACGCTCATAGTAACACCCAACGTAACATTGTATACCCCGGTAGTCCCATGACAACATCTTTTCATAGAGCTAGAGTCAAGACGGGATACCTGCTTATCAATGAACGTGATTGGAGTTGGATGTGGGAAGAGTTTAAACTTCCACAGTTAATTCGGCAGACAGTATCAGACCCCAATGACATGGTAGCAACAGACTATGATCATACAATCTATGAGATAGAGGGTGATATTCATGATCTAGCCGCTATTAAAAACTCAGATTTACTTGATAAGAAAGTAGTTAAACGTAACACAGAAGCCTCTTTGATAATACATAAAGATATGACTATTGAGCAAGAATTAGTAGAGTATCTAACTTATATCTTAGAGATCTCACCCGATAAAATACCAGACATCTTAGGAACTTATAATGATTACGCTACAAACGTTGAGATGGGATAACTGCTTTAGCTACGGTTCTGGTAATGAATTAAGACTTGATGATAACACAGTAACACAAATTATTGGTACTAACGGTATGGGGAAATCCTCCATACCGTTAATCATTGAGGAAGCGTTATATAACAAGAACTCAAAAGGCATAAAGAAAGCCGACATTCCGAACAGATACATAAACGATGGTTACAATATCTACCTCTCTTTTACTAAAGATGAAGATAGATACGAGATAACTATTACCCGAAAGTCTAGTATAAAAGTGAAACTAGAAAAGAATAGTGAGGATATTAGTAGTCATACGGCTACAAATACCTACAGAAGCATTCAAGAAATTATTGGTGTTGACTTTAAAACCTTCTCCCAGTTAGTATATCAGAATACAAATGCAAGTTTGCAGTTCTTAACCGCTACTGATGCTAACCGCAAGAAGTTCTTAATTGACTTATTACACCTTGAGAAGTATGTAGAATTATTTGATGTATTTAAAGAAGCTGCTAGACAGGCTTATGTACACACGGCCTCTATCACCTCCAAGTTAGCAACTATTGAGAAATGGTTGGCTGACAATAAATTGACTGATACCAATATACTTCCTCTCAAAGATTTTGATATTGATACAACTAAAGATGAAGAGTCTTTCCGTCATTTAACGATAGAGATTCAAAATATCTCGGCAAAAAATAAAAATATCTCACAAAATAATCAATATAAGAAATTGTTAGGATCAATAGATATAGGTGCTATTAATAACTCACCTGTAACTACGTTAGAATCCTATGATGGCAAGCAAGCCAAAGTAGGTAGTTTATCAGCAGTCGCTACGGGTGCACAGAAGCTTTTAACGAAGCTGACAGAGTTAGGGGATACTTGCCCTACTTGTGCCCAGTCTGTAGACGCTGCTTTTAAACAGAGTATGATTGCAGCTGAGCAGGTAGTGTTGGAAACAGCACAACGCAGAGTTGGAGAAATTACTGATGAAATTAAAACCATCAAAGAAAGTAACACTGTATTCACAAATAACGCAACAGCTAAGAAAGACTGGGAAGAATTATTTAGATCTATTGATCAAACCCTTCCGACGATTGCAGTGGATAAAGCTGAGCTTGAGACAAGGTTGGAGAGCATACGAGCTGACCTACTTCAAACTAAAAAGCTTAGACAGAGTATCGCAGATGAAAACGAAAAACGTACAAAACGTAACACCCGAATCCAAGTAGTAGAAGAGCAGACTGATGCATTTATAGCACAGCTAAATGAATGTCAAACTGAGTTAGCAAAGCATAGTAAGTTAGAGACTTCTTTAGAAACTCTGAAAAAGTCTTTTAGCACAAACGGATTACTTGCCTACAAGATTGAGAACCTTGTTAAAGAGTTGGAAGAATTAGCAAATGAATATTTGGCTGAACTCTCCGACGGTAGATTTACTCTCGAATTTATAGTTTCAAACGATAAATTAAACGTACAGATTACAGATAATGGAAATATAGTAGACATTCTAGCACTTTCTTCAGGAGAATTAGCCAGAGTCAATACAGCTACGCTCATAGCCATTCGCAAGCTAATGAGTAGTATTTCTAAGTCTAGGATAAATGTATTATTTTTAGACGAAGTAATAAATGTTTTAGATGATGCAGGACGCGAGAAAATGGTGGAGGTGTTATTAAATGAACCTCTTAATACTTATATAGTATCACATGGTTGGACGCACCCTCTCTTGGAAAAGATTGAGGTAGTCAAGAACGGCAACGTCAGTGGATTGGAGTAAATAGTGAAACATAAAAAATTAATATCGTTATGCCTACTAAGTGCGATAGTAGGTGCAGTAGAATTTTCAGGAAATATAGGATATGCGTCAGAGTATCATTATAGAGGCATATTTCAACACGCAGACTCTTTAAGTGCAGGGTTTGATATAGAAGCAGGGGGCTTTTCAGCAGGAGTATGGACAGCAGATGTAGGTGATGGAGCTGAAGTAGATTTGTATAGCTCTTACTCATGGGAATTAGGTGACCTTACTGCCTCAGCAGGAATGACAGGGTACTACTACACAGGTGATTTTGATGAAACCTATGAAGAAGTAAATCTAGGATTGGATTATAAGTTCCTCTCTGTAGCTCATAGTTATGGTACATGGGACGGAGAAGAAGGTATGGACTATGACTTTACTTCTGTAACAGCTAATTGGAACGGTCTTTATACAACTTATGGAGTATTTGGCAAAGAGTTCGAAGGAGACTACATACAGGCTGGATACGGTCTTGAATGGGCAGGCTTTGATTGGGGAGTATCTTATATCAAACATGATGAGGGAGACTCACTAATTGGCACAGTTAGCAGGTCGTTTTAATGACAGCAAGTAGACGTAGGGCATGGTGGAACGTAGTAGGTGGAGCAGAGTTAACAAAAGATTATTGGAGACACGATTGCGGTTATCTCGTAGTAAGTGTTACAAAGAATGACCGTTGCAGTGGTTGCAATATAAGCGAGGAAGAATATGGTAGACTCAAGAGCGAAAGGAGCGAGGGGCGAGTATCTAGTACGTGACATGCTTCGAGAGTTTACAGGATTGAAGTTTGAGAGAGTCCCAGCCTCTGGGGCTCTTGAATACCTGAAAGGTGACTTATATGTCCCTAATCAGAGAAATCATTTCTGTATCGAAGTAAAGAATTACAAGGATTCACCTTTAACAGATAAGATCTTTACCCAACCTAAGACTAACAATCTTATAAGATGGTGGAAGAAAGTAGTAGTACAAGCGGCAGGAGGCGATCAAAAGCCTATGCTATTTTTTAAATATGACCGATCAAAAGTATTTGTAGTAGTAGAACAACAACCCATTAATACTAAAGAGTATCTATACGTTGCGTTTCTAAGCTGTTATATATTACTTGCAGAAGATTGGCTAGAACAAGAGAAAGTGGAGTGGATCGGTGGCTTTTAGTTTTTCAGATCAAATGGAAGGAATGGCAGGTCGCACGCTCGTTATTGATGCGTTAAACCTAGCCTTTAGATGGAAACACGCAGGTCGCACAGACTTTCGGAATGATTATATTGCAACGGTACAGTCCTTAGCAGCCTCTTACAAGTGTAGTAATATTATTATCACTGCAGACGGGGGCTCATCTACATATAGAAAAGACATTTTACCAGAGTACAAATTAAACCGTAAAGAAAAGTACGACAAGCAGACAGAAGAAGAGGCGCAAGCCTTTAAAGACTTTTTTGAAGAATACGAAGAAACATTAGAACTACTCGCGACTAAGTATACAGTATTGCGTTTTAAGGGTGTAGAGGCAGATGATCTTGCTGCCCACCTAGTAAAGCAAAAGAAACAGTATAAACTCGATGAGATTTGGCTAGTATCAAGTGACCGAGACTGGGACTTATTGATTCAAGAAGGAGTAAGTAGATTCTCTTATGTAACACGTAAGGAAGTAACAATAGAAAATTGGAGTGAGCACTACAATGTATCTCCAGAAGAGTATATCTCTTTTAAGTGTTTGACAGGAGATAAGGGCGACAATGTTCCCGGCATCACTGGTATAGGTCCAAAGCGGGCTGAACAGTTAATCAAAGATTATGGTGATGCTATGACAATTTATGACAACGTACCTATTCCGGGCCATTATAAATATATTCAAGAGCTGAATGCTAATGCAGATGTCTTGCTAAAGAATTATGAATTGATGGATTTAGTAACATATTGCGATGATGCAATCGGCACGGATAATATATCCGAAATACAAGGGAGAATGGTTTAATGGACCAGTATCAAAGTTTTATACACAAGAGCAGGTACGCTCGATGGCTAGAAGAAGAGAAACGTCGTGAGACGTGGGAAGAAACAATTGCACGCTACATAGGTTTTTGGCAAGAGAGAGGCCAGTTAAACGATGAAGATGCAGCTGAAGTCTCTGATGCTATTATTGCTATGGAAGTTATGCCTTCGATGCGTTGTCTTATGACTGCGGGAGAGGCACTCAAAAGAGACAACGTAGCAGGATTTAACTGTAGCTACTTACACATTGACCATCCACGAGCTTTCGATGAGCTTATGTATGTTCTTATGTGTGGAACTGGAGTAGGGTTTAGTGTTGAACGTAACTTTATTGCAAAACTACCAGAAGTTGCTGAGAGCTTTCACAAGACCAACTCAGTAATTGTAGTAAGTGATAGTAAGCTAGGCTGGGCAAGTGCCTTTCGTGAGTTGATTGCTATGCTATATGCAGGTAAAATACCGAATTGGGATATGGGTAGAATACGTCCAGCAGGTGCTAGACTTAAAACTTTTGGAGGACGAGCAAGTGGTCCCGATCCTTTAGACGATCTATTTAAGTTTTGTGTTGGTATTTTTCAAAAATCTGCAGGACGTAAGTTGACAAGTATTGAGTGTCACGATGTATGCTGTAAGATTGCTGATATTGTAGTTGTTGGAGGAGTAAGACGCTCGGCTTTGATCAGCCTGTCTAATCTGTCCGATAATCGTATGGCAAAAGCTAAGTCAGGTCAGTGGTGGGAAAGTGAAGGACAGCGACGTTTAGCAAACAACTCAGTAGCTTATACTGAAAAGCCTGACTTCGAAGCGTTCTTATCTGAGATGCATACTATGTATGACAGTAAAGCAGGTGAGCGAGGAATTTTTAGTCGTGTTGCTGCTAAGAAAATAGCCGCGAGAAACGGACGAAGAGACGCTGATCAAGATTTTGGAACCAATCCGTGTTCTGAGATTATTCTACGAAGCAATGAGTTTTGTAATCTTTCGGAAGTAGTAGTACGAGAAGACGATGATCTCAATAGCCTCAAGAGAAAGGTACGACTCGCAACCATTATCGGTACGCTACAGTCAACTCTTACTAACTTTAGGTATCTACGGGTGCGCTGGAAGCGTAACACTGAAGAAGAGGCCTTGTTAGGCGTAAGTTTAACAGGTATTATGGATCATTATTTACTAAGTAAGCCTTCTACCGATTTGGAGAAGTGGCTAACAGAAATGAGGGAGGTAGCAATTGAAACTAATAAAGAGTGGGCAGAAAGGCTTGGTGTTAATCAGTCAGTGGCTATTACATGTGTTAAGCCTAGTGGGACTGTTTCTCAGCTCGTTGATAGTGCTAGTGGTATCCATCCTCGTTTTTCTGAGCATTATATCCGTAGAGTACGTTCAGATAGGAAAGACCCGCTTGCGGAGTATATGGAAAAAGCTGGATTCCCAGTAGAAAGAGATGTAATGAATGATAGTACTGTAGTATTTAGTTTTCCTGTGAAGTCTCCCAAAGACTCTGTCACAGTTAAACAAGTAGGTGCTATGGAGCAGTTAAAACTGTGGAAAGCATATCAGGAGCACTGGTGTGAACATAAGCCAAGTGTGACGATATATTATACTGATAGTGAGTTTTTACAAGTTTCTCAATGGATTTGGGATAATTTTGATCTATGTTCGGGTATTAGTTTACTTCCAACAAGTGATCATATTTATCAGCAAGCTCCTTATGAAGCTATTAATGAAGATCAGTATAATAAGTTAGTGGCAGAAATGCCAACAAACATAGACTGGGAGCACCTTTCTCAGTTTGAACAAGAAGATAACACAACAGGATCACAAGAGCTTGCTTGCGCAGGCGGGGCTTGTGAAATAGTATAAACTAAAGGACATTATAATGGAATTAGTATCAAATAAAAAACCAGAAATTATTACAATGGATGGAATAGAGTATCCCTTAGAAGATTTTACAGATAAAGGCAGATACCTCTTGAATCAGTGTAGAGATTTAGAAGATCAGTTAAATATATGTAGGATGAAGCAAGATCAAGTAGATGTAGCATTACAATCATTTACAAGATTATTAGCGGATGAGTTAGAAGATCCAGCGGAAGTAGAGTAAGGTAAAACAAAAAGGGACTGCAAAGTCCCTTTTTTATTATCATGAAATTGTACAAGTTCCAGATGCGTTAATAGCAGTAACAAAACCACTGGGTAAGTCACCTTCCGAAAACAATCGTAAACCCGCATGATTTAAGTAATAAGTAGTACCCACTTTAGTTAATCCTACAGGTTTAGGAACACCATGGGTTGCATGCAGATCGTAAGGATACACGGAGCCATAGGCCTGAGCTGCAACAAGATCAGTGTATTTAAAATTAGCTGGCCAAGCCGATGCAATAATACTAGGGTCAGAGGTCAGAGACTGTATATACTCCGCAGCAGAACAAAAGGTAGGTGCAACATTAGGAGAAGAAGGCCTACTAGATACTTCGATCCAATGGACTAATCCAGCATTATCAATTCCTACATAAAGCTCACCTTCATAGTTTCCACCTTTTGTTTTAGCCATGTCTAGGAATGTGCCTGCAAAGGCTCTGACTGCGGTATCATCATCACTACTTAAAGGAGCAGTAGTAGTATGTCCCATCCAAGAAGTTACAGCAGGTATTACGCCCTTAGTTGCAGCTTCTCCACCGACAGACCCTGTAGAGGTAATCGCCCACTGCCCGTTAGCAATAACAAAGTAGGCGTAGCCCTCTGTAACCAAATTAGGAATAAAACGTTCAAAGTAGTAGTCATACGCATCTTCCCCTCCTAGTCTAGACGTCAGTGCGGCCTCTTCTCCAGCCTGAAGAATAATAGCGTTTTGAAAAACAGTTTTAGGTTTTATTACTATAGGGCGTTCAGTACAAGTTGTTAGATCCGTAGCAATATTAGCACTCGAACCTTCTAGTAAAACAGGGGATGTCTGTAACCCTAGTGCACTAACAGCCGCTCTTGTAGCAAACTTATTAGTCTCTAACTCATTAGCAGCTGCAGTTGGTCCTAAATACACAACACCTGCGGGCATCATATCCCCAATAAAAGAAACCCATGGAAGTCCATTAATTACATGGGTTATTGAATGCGCAGTAATTGCATCTGTAATCCAAGTACAATTCTCCACAGTCCACTCTACAGCAGGTAGTGGTTCTTTTATAACTCCTACAGCTCCTATAGACAGGGAATACTCATCTAAAGTACCCGTTCCTACGCCCGTAGCTATATAGGCATTATGACCAGCATCTACCAGTAGTTTAGCTTGGTAAAAGAATTGCTGATGATAGCCAATAAAAAGTATGTTCATTTCTTCGCTCTCCTCCGACGATTTGTAGCCGTTCGCTGTCCTCTTTTAGGCAGCTTTCTTTTTGGCTTCTTTTTCCCATAAGGCATAATAATATCTCCTATGGCTCTAAGGGTAGGCACTCTGCTAAACCATTCCTTAATTTTGCCATTCTCTTTTGTGTTTTAGAAGCAACTGCTTCTACTTTTATTCGTTCGTTTTTAGGTAAGCCCTCTAGTAAGGGTAGTGCTAGCTCGAGTGCATAAGCCATCATTTCGTTCCCATTTGCCCTGCCATCTAAAAATACAGAAATATAATTATGTATTGAGGCTTGACAGCTTAACATTCCATATTCTATAGCGCTTTTCCCTGTTATTGATTTTGCAACTATCGGGTCACACTTGTGATTCATAAACCTAGGCATCCGAAGACGTCTTACTTTTGCAAGAATCCCTTTATCTGTATCAGGGATTGTATCCCACCTACTTGGATTAATAATAAAAACTGATAAATCTATAGTATTTTTATTTAACTTGTTGCCAATCAATCCATAAATATGTTTATTACGTTTGTTATCAGTAAATACTCCGTCACGGCTAATAGCTATATGATAATCACCTAGGAGTTCTGCTCCGGGCATGTCTCCTTCTTGTACATTAAGTATAATACCACTTCTTACACATAGAGTTAATTCGTCTGTATTTTCTAAAGCAGTTCTTATATACCCTTTATTGAAAGGCACTACTTCATAGTCCCAGTCCGGCATATTCTTACGAATACTATTTACAGTCAACATTTCTAGATTATTGCGCTTAATTATCAGTATTTTTCGGCAAGACATGCTTTACCTCTGCGTATTGTTTAAAGTATGCATCTATCCACTCTTGGGGATTCTCCGCAGTTGCAGGAACTAGTCCTGAGGTTTTAGAAGATAGCATAGCTTTAAATCGTGGTGCTCTGAGTACTCCATCTACTTCAAGAGCTTTATACATGGCAGTGTATGTCATCCATACCTTGTCATACCCAAAGTGATAAGTAGTCTTACCTTTTGCTAGTGCTACCATTCCCATTTCCGAATTGTTACAATAACCCACAATAGAAGCATTCTCTAGTAATTCATGTCCGCTGACCTTTTTGTCAATTATCGCATCTCCAAATCTATGTTTTAAATGCTCAAAAGCAGGAGGAGAGGTAAGAGGGTGGCACTTTAACATTGCGCCTTGCTTTACGGCTCTTTCTACCTTATCGAAGTCCACTACAGTATTTAATATGTTAGTACCGGGAAGAAAGATTACAAAGTCATGGTGCATTCCTTTCTTTCTAAGCCTGTACTTATCTACACTATTTTCGGCAATCTCTCTGAATAGCCTTTCACCCTCTTCGGTAATAGGCCCAGTAGCCGCATCTCTCATAGCTTTCTTTGCATACCTAGAACTGGCTACTCGAAGATATATAAACTGTGTCAACGTATCAGTATAGCAATAACCATGGATTTTTTTATCGTGCTCAAAATCATACCATATATCGTATTCAACATTGTTTCCGTTAGGGCTCTTTTCAGGTATTAACTCCTTTAATTCAATTAACGGAGCAAACTCCTTACCTCGTAATACGTTTCCTGATTTAAAAAAATGTGCTACTGGATTCCCTAACTCATCTTTATCTGCTAACTTTGTTAATGCCATTTTTAAGGCTCTCCAGTTCTTCTTCTAATTCACTGATTCTATCTTCTGTTTCACTAAAATGCTCCATAATAATATCTAGAGCTTGTTCTAATTTGTTGTTTAATTCTTCGAAATTCATTAGTCCTCGACCCACTGAGACCCGTCCCAGTATCTGTTATTGTGTGCTGATCCGCTTGTTACTTCTGTCTGTACGCCTGTAGCGGTTAGACGTTCGTAAACAACGGTGTTTGTTGCTCTGCTAGTGCCAGTAGCTCGGCTAGTACCTGTGGCTCTACTAGTGCCTGTAAGTTTGCTAGTGCTATGGCTTGTAACATATGCAGTTGCGTAAGACGTAGTAGTAGCTTTACTTGTACCAAATGTAGTAGTAGTGTTATACGAGGTGGTTGTAGTGTGGCTAGTTCCTCGGCTTGTCGTTGTATTATAAGTAGTAGTAGTACTATGAGTAGTGTTAAACGTAGTCGTAGTAGCACGAGATGTCGCATAAGTAGTCGTGGTATTATGAGTAGTATTGTATGTAGTTGTAGTACTCTTACTCGTAGCATATGTAGTATTATAAGTAGTCGTAGTACTATGAGTTGTACCATAAGTAGTAACTATACTTGTACCATGACTAGTAGCGAACGTAGTTGTTGTACTATGAGTAGTATTATAAGTAGTAGTAGTAGCACGAGTAGTATTGTACGACGTAGTAGTACTATGACTCGTACCGTGACTCGTAGCAAACGTAGTTGTAGTTGAACGAGTAGTGTTGTAGGTAGTCGTAGTATTCTTACTAGTAGCATAAGTAGTAGTAGTACTGTGACTTGTACCAAACGTAGTATTAAACGTAGTTGTAGTATTATGACTTGTACCGTAAGTAGTAGTAGTAGCACGAGTAGTATTGTACGACGTAGTAGTGGACTTACTTGTACCATGACTAGTACCAAACGTAGTCGTTGTGCTATGCGTAGTATTATAAGTAGTCGTAGTTGCACGAGTAGTGTTGTACGACGTAGTAGTACTATGACTCGTACCATGACTAGTAGCGAACGTAGTTGTTGTACTACGAGTAGTATTAAACGTAGTAGTTGTACTATGACTCGTTGTAGTGTTATACGAAGTAGTAGTAGTACGAGATGTCGCATAAGTAGTCGTGGTATTATGAGTAGTATTGTATGTAGTTGTAGTACTCTTACTCGTAGTAGTGTTATACGAAGTAGTAGTCGCACGAGTTGTATTATAAGTAGTTGTTGTACTACGAGTAGTATTAAACGTAGTGGTAGTACTTCTACTTGTAGCAGTAGCAAACGAAGTCAGAGTTGTATGACTAGTGTTAAACGTAGTTAAAGTAGTACGAGACGTAGTCGTGTTATACGAAGTAGTAGTCGCACGAGTTGTATTATAAGTCGTTAAAGTTGTACGAGTTGTATTATAAGTAGTTGTTGTACTATGACTCGTTGTAGTGTTATACGAAGTAGTAGTAGTACGACTTGTAGGATAAGTAGTCGTAGTATTTTTACTAGTAGCATAAGTAGTAGTAGTACTTCTACTTGTAGGATAAGTAGTCGTAGTATTTTTACTCGTAGCATAAGTAGTGTTAAACGTAGTAGTTGTACTTTTACTTGTGCTTGTACTCCTACTCGTAAGGAACGTAGTATTAAACGATGTCAAAGTAGTATGGCTAGTACCGAACGTAGTACTATAGGTAGTGGTCGTATTTCTACTTGTGCCTGTACTCCGAGTAGTGTTATACGAAGTATTAAACGTAGTAGTTTTACTAATTGCGTAGTATTTTCTCGTGGCGCCCTTTGGTCCGTCGTTAATATCCTGTTGAAAAGCTCCTTGACTGTATGGAGATCCAGTGACAGATACATCATTCCATTCGGCAAAAAGAAACGTACCACTGGAATTAGTTTTCCAATAATAACTATATAAAGTATAAGGACTAGTAACGCGACTAGTACCATGACTAGTTTGCCACGTAGTAGTAGTATTAAACGATGTCAAAGTTGTGCGAGTAGTATTACGGCTCGTATTATAAGAAGTCGTAGTGTTTCTACTTGTACCCCGGCTAGTATTAAAGGTAGTGGTCGTGTTAAACGTAGTGGTGGTAGCCCTACTAGTACTATGACTAGTATTAAACGTAGTCAACGTGGTACGAGTCGTATTGAATGTAGTCGTAGTACTATGGGTTGTATTATAAGTAGACAACGTGGTACGAGTCGTATTGAATGTAGTCGTAGTAGAATGACTAGTTCCTGTAGCATATGAAGTAGTCGTGGACTTACTTGTAGGATAAGTAGTCGTAGTATTATGACTCGTAGCAAACGTAGTAGTTGTAGACTTACTAGTTCCTGTAGCATATGAAGTAGTAGTGTTGCGACTAGTTGCATAGGTAGTGGTCGTATTTCTACTTGTAGTAGTATTAAACGTCGTAGTAGTTGCACGACTTGTAGCATAAGTAGTTGTAGTTGTATGACTAGTTGAGAACGTAGTAGTTGTAGACTTACTAGTTCCTGTAGCATATGAAGTAGTAGTTGCACGACTAGTATTATACGTCGTTAAAGTAGTATGAGTCGTATTGAATGTAGTCGTAGTAGAATGACTAGTTCCTGTAGCATATGAAGTAGTAGTTGCACGACTTGTCGCAAACGTAGTAGTAGTCGCACGAGTAGTATTATAAGTTGTAGTATAAGACGTTGTAGTAGCGTGGCTAGTACCGAATGTAGTAGTCGTGGACTTACTTGTAGCATAAGTAGTTGTAGTCGCGCGAGTAGTGTTATAAGAAGTATTATAAGAAGTCGTAGTTGCATGACTCGTACCAAACGTAGTAGTTGTGCTATGAGTAGTATTATACGACGTCAAAGTAGACTTAGTGGTGCTACGGCTTGTATTGTAAGAAGTCGTAGTTGCATGACTAGTATTATAAGTCGTTAAAGTAGTATGACTCGTACCGAACGTAGTAGTAGTCGCACGAGTAGTATTATAAGTTGTAGTATAAGACGTCGTAGTCGCATGACTCGTACCGAACGTAGTAGTCGTCGACTTACTTGTAGCATAAGTAGTTGTAGTCGCACGAGTAGTGTTATAAGTAGTAGTATACGAAGTAACATGACTAGTATTATAAGACGTTGTAGTAGCGTGACTCGTACTATGACTCGTATTAAACGTGGTCGTAGTAGACTTACTAGTATTATATGTTGTTAAAGTAGTATGACTCGTATTAAACGTGGTCGTAGTAGCACGAGTAGTGTTATAAGTAGTAGTAGTAGTATGACTAGTTGCAGTAGCATACGAAGTATTATACGACGTAGTAGTACTATGACTTGTGCCAGTAGCTCGTGTTGTGTTAAACGAGGTAGTTGTAGAATGAGATGTAGTAGAATCTGTATTATAACTAGTGTTATAAGTAGTCGTAGTATTAAACGAGGTAGTAGTATTGAAGCTAGTGGTCGTGCCAAATGATGTAGTAGTATCTCGACTAGTAGTATAAATAGCCGTCCACGTTGTAGCTAATGTGCCGTTATTATTGACAACTACATAGTTAGCGGAGTAAAGTGTTCCAGCATCTCCTTTTACGAAGATCTGGGAAGGCGTTTTTAGCGTTCCGTTATCATTAACCTTGATAGTCGCCATAACTTACACCACATACCATACATGTCCATTCGGGAAACCCGTCGCACTACTAGGTGCTGTTGCGGTAACCGTTTGTGTTCCTACGTTCTTTGCGGCAGATGTGATTGCACCTGTGATTGTAAGAGCCGCGAAAGTAGGGCTATTCCCTGTAGCCAGTGCTTGGTTCAAAGCTTTTACCGAGGCAATGCTCGTTAGCTCTGAGTCCATTAAAGCACCCGCTGAGGTTACGTTGGCAGTATCAGTTACGTCAGCACTGGCTTCAATAGCATTCAGCTTAGTATGGTCTGCGTTTGTAAATACATTTGAGTCTGTAGCAGCTTCTATAGCAGCTCTTATCTCAGCATTAGTTTGATCAGCTGTGGCACTGGCTTCAATAGCATTCAGTTTACTGTGATCTGCGTTAGTAAAGTCATTTGTAGTCAAACCACCATCACCAACTGAATAAGTGGTATTCGTATCCGTAGAAGAGATAGTACCATTAGCAGCTATAGTTACATTAGTACCAGCAGTTAGAGCGGCTACTACGTTAGTAGTATCAGTTACGTCAGCACTGGCTTCAATAGCATTAAGCTTAGTATGGTCTGCATCTGTAAACACGTTAGAATCACTAGCAGCTTCAACAGCCGTTCTTATTTCTGCATTAGTCTGATCCGCCGTTGCACTCGCTTCTATAGCGTTTAGCTTAGAATGGTCAGCATCTGTAAATGTATTTGAGTTAGAGGCAGCTTCAACCGCAGCAGCTATTTGAGCGGCACTTACTGCACCAGTATTACCATTCACACTCAATACAGCATCTGTTGGAGTCGCAAGTAAAGTATAGTCGTTCATGGTTCCGGCTGAACCACCGTTATGACAATAAGTTTTATTTTCATCTGAGCGAACTACAATATCGCCTTCTTCAGCTGTAAGAGCTAGATGAGCTGTTTGATTAGCTGCGGTCTGTACTGTTGTTAAAGCGACTGCAGTAACACTAATCTCACCAGCACCGGATATAGCTACACCTGTACCTGCCGATAATGCTGCAACAACATTCGCAGTATCTGTTACATCGGCGGAAGCTTCAATAGCATTCAGCTTAGAATGGTCTGCGTTAGTAAAGTCATTAGTAGTAAGGCCGCCATCACCAACACTATAAGTAGTATTCGTATCAGTCGAAGCGATAGTTCCACCTGCAGATATAGTTACATTTGTACCAGCAGTAAGAGCAGCTACTACGTTAGTAGTATCTGTCACATCAGCACTCGCTTCTATAGCATTAAGTTTAGTATGATCTGCATCTGTAAATACATTTGAGTCTGTAGCGGCTTCAACTGCTGTTCTTATCTCTGCATTAGTCTGATCGGCTGTAGCACTCGCTTCTATAGCATTGAGTTTGGTATGGTCTGCATCAGTAAAGTCATTAGTAGTTAAACCACCATCACCAACACTATAAGTAGTATTAGTATCTGTAGAAGCGATAGTACCATCAGCAGCTATAGTTACATTAGTACCCGCAGTAAGAGCAGCTACTACGTTAGTAGTATCAGTTACATCGGCGGAAGCTTCAATAGCGTTAAGTT
>JACKQG010002912.1_pt1 | contig 21697 bp, 14 predicted proteins | sample 8237621 | NCBI WGS metagenome assembly JACKQG01 (sample SAMN15677084, study PRJNA649215) | marine metagenome | biome: marine; feature: Black Sea; material: saline water; isolation source: suspended particulate matter (SPM) from the Black Sea western gyre | collected 2013-06-09/2013-06-10 | depth... | reverse complement strand
ATAAGCTTTGTTAAATTTTTCAACAAAGGTTTGTGAAAACACATTTGAATTTCCGAAACCAAGTTCAGCCATCAGGATTTGATTTATGAACCAAATCAAATTCCTCAACTTTTTTACTACAATTTGAAATGAAAATAGCGGTTGTTAATAGTATTAATACTTTAATTAATTTAGCCATGATTATTAATTAAGAAGTCCAGAAACTATTGTATTGCTTTAGGATTGGTTTTTTATTATTAATTATCCAGAATAATATTTACTATAGCAATTACATCCAGAATATTTAGAGTACCGTCTCCATTCAGGTCCGCTATGGCCAGCTCTTCTGAGGAAGGGTTCCCTTCTAAAATAAGGTTTGCAAGGGCAATAATGTCGAGTATATTGACCACATCGTCAAAATTGAGATCGCCGGGCATTATCTGGTTGCCTTCCTCAACCTGTAAGGTAAAGGTAAGCTCAGTTTGGAAATGAACATAATCATCTTCATTTGAATTAAGCTCGAGAGTTAAATTGTATACACCGGGTACAATTGAGGATGAAATTTCTATCAAAAATGGATTGCTGTCATTTAATATAGGTATTCCAGGCCAAGCATCTTCAAGGCTTATATTGGGATTGGTAATATTAATTTGATTGCTTTCAGAACTAAGAACTGTAGAAACATTGGTTGCAATTCCCCAGTCTTCATTATTGAGTAGAATAACCATAACCTCTAAATCATCACCAGGCATTATTGCATCTCCGGGATTATTGGGATTATAAAAATCAGTACCAACCAATTCAAATTTAGGGAACAAAGATGTATTTACTGCTTTTAGTGCTTCTACTCTACCTCGACCAAGTTTTTCCTGCAAATAAGATTCAGGATTTACATCATAAATAATCGGATCAGCGGTGGCGAGTATCATGGTTTCCAGCATTTCATTATTCCAACCCATTTTGTAAGACCGTAGGAGTCCTATTGTCCCTGCAGCAATCGGGCTTGCCATAGATGAACCCGACCACGAAGTATATCCATTATTAATTCGGGTACTGCGAATATTTTCTCCGGGGGATGCTAAATCTACTGATTCATGGTAAGTCGCCCAATGGTTCCAGTTATCACCACTACCCATTGCACAAACTGAAATTACATGATTATAACTAGAGGGATAATGTGCAAATTCATCTGTGCCCAAACCAAAATCATCACCATTTCCTGCAGCGGCAACTATTATTGCATTATAGTCATCATACGCTACATCAATAATTGCTTGTTCATATTGGTTATATCCAATTCCACCCCAACTATTATTAATGATTGTAAAATTATCATTATGAAAACCTGCCCTTGCTGCATATAGAATACCTTCATAACCATGGGTTATGTAAGGGTAACTCTGTTCACCTGTTGAGACTTTAACACTCATGATACTACAATTAAATCCTACAGATGCAATTCCAATGGAATTATTGGCTGGTGCAGATAAAAGTCCAGCAACATGAGTACCATGTGCCCATGTTCCTGTATTGGAAACCCCCGATGGCGGTGAGGGGTTATTATCCTGTAATCCTGAATATCCTGCAATATCCCAACCAATGAGGTCGTCAACATATCCATTATCATCGTCATCCACTCCATTTAAGTCACCTGGATCATAAATCCAATTACCGTTTTGATATAAAATTGTTACTCCATTACCGTTTGCATCTTCGCCGGGATTATTCCAGATATTATCAACCAAGTCAACATGATCCCAGTCAACTCCTGTATCCACTGATGCCAATAAAACATTTTTGTTTCCTGGTAACTCACCATCACTTATATCCCATAAATTCCATGCATCATCAGCATGAATTTGTGGAAGAAACCATTGTTGATTATAATAGGGATCGTTAGGTGTGAATACAGGTCTATGGATGGGTTCTTTCTCCGTAGAGTGTATAAAGGATAAAGTTGAAATTTCATTCCTAAGTTGATCCCGAATATCTGATTTAGAATCTGGCAAAAACACTTTATAAATTCGATTTAAATAAATATCACTGCTATGTTCTTTGGGTGTAGTTACCCGTAGCCAGGGTTCAATTTTTATTACATTATTTAAATTTAGGATATTATCTAAATCCGCATTACTGGTTCTGATATCACCATCATTTCTGGTGATTTGAAGGGGGGATTGATTCGGATTTAAACAGAACAGGAAAGTATCTGTTTTATAATCTGCATCTAAATTAGATATAAAAATCGAAAATACTAATAATAAACTATAATGTTTCACCGAGAAGAATGCCTAATTATCAAGTATAATATTTACTATAGCAATTATATCCAAAATATTGAGGATGCCATCTCCATTTAAGTCTGCTGCAGCCATATCTTCAGCAGTTGGGTTTCCTTCAAAAATGAGATTCGCAAGGGCTATTATATCAAGTATATTGACCAAATCGTCAGAATTTAGATCGCCTGGCATTCCGGTTACTTCAACATAGGTTCCATCTATTACCAGTGTACCTGTATAATCAGGATCCAGCCAGTCAATCATTCGGCGATTTGAGGGCATATCCCAGTCCCAACCGCGGGAAAATTTACCGTAAAGGGCATAAGTAGTGCCACAGGCACCAGCGGGTCCCCCTGAAAGTTGTCCAACAATTCGGAACTGGTCATCAAATAATGCTGAACCAGATGAACCACCCTCAGTACCACCTTCATCCCAATTTACTTTCCAATGAGTAGTAGCTCCACCAGTATTATTCCAATAATCTCCATAAGCCATGTCATCATCAAGATTTATTTTTTTTGGGTCACCACCAGGATGGTGAACATTGCATGAAATCATAGGATAATCACCTGTGGCATCCCAACCAGCATAGAAAACCTCCCAAGATTCTTCAATATCATCATCTATAAGTAAAAGTGCCCAATCACTGTCCATTCCATCCGAATCAGCAACTAAATCTGAGCTATAAGCATAGGACCCATTACTTGCCCAGGATCCCGAACAGCTTGTGGTTTCATAATTAAAATAAAATCTAAATGTGGGAGGATAATCTCCATCAACACAATGCCAGGCGGTGAGAAAATAGGGGGAAAGGTCTTGGCGGACATTATTCACCATTGCGCCGGAACAAATAAAGCCACCCATATCCAACCATGCACCTGCATCAATAGGTTCCTGATAGCCTTCATCTTCATAACAGACCGCATTTTCTCCACAGTTTCTTTCTTGATCTTCATCATTGAAGCGCATGATATCTCGATAATCATGAATAATTTCTGTAATGACTAATGACAGGATTCCATCAGTTCCTGCGGGTTGGTAATATTCGATAATGGCGGTATCCCCTTTTAAATGAGGGGTGGCAAAACGACCCGTATTACTATTGTTAACAGATGTATAAGCGCCTTGAATCATTTCATAACCGGGACTGAGTACATATAATTCTCCACCTTCAGGAATAAAAAAGTTGTCATACTCAAAACTCAAAGCATAAGCATTCTCTGATTTAACACTTATCTGCCAGAAAAGACCTCCATCTTCCGTTTCTTCCCAAACACCAGAATCTTCCGTTGAAAAATCTACATAGTGTTTAAATCCATAGCGATATGGAGTGCCTGTAGCTCTGTTTGAATCTTCTGCCAACAACGCTTCTGCATCAACGGTAGGAAGATCAATAATATGGTAATTATAATCCAACCCCTGAAGCCGGCTATATGGAGAGCCCTGCTGTACCTGTTGTGCTATGCCAAACTGTGTTAAAATTAATAGTCCAATTATCCGCAACATCTTTTTAATCCTCTTTCTTGTTAATTATTTCAATTCAATTTTTAAATATACAGAATGTAAAAATAGGCATTTTAACAAGATAATTCCTAAAAATAGTTCTTTTCAGTTTGTAACAGAAAATTATGAGGTAAGTGTATAGAGTAAAATGCCCCCAGCTACGGATACATTTAGGCTTTCCATTCCATCAATCCCTGGAATTGAAATAGTTGATGTAATAAATGTTTGTGCCAATTCACCGATGCCATGGGCTTCATTTCCCAAAATTAATATCCACCTTTTATCAACCTCTAAATTGAGTGATTGAATGGGACTGCCATTCATATCTGCCCCCAATATTTCCATACCGGCTTTGGTGTAGTCGCCCAATATTTTTTCTTCTGGTATTGCATCAAAATGTGAAAAATAAAAATGCGCTCCCATGGCAGAGCGTACCACCTTTGAGTTGAAAGGATCTACACATTCAGGAGTGCGAAATATTGATTTAATTCCAAACCAGGCTGCGGTTCGTAAAATAGTACCCATATTCCCAGGGTCAGAAATTCCATCAAGATAAATTGCCTTTGAAGGGGGATTATCATATTTTTCATATATTGGTATAGGTGTAAGTGCAATTATACCCTGATCATTGAGGCTGTCACTCATTTGCCTGATTATTTTGTCAGGAGCTACACTGAAAGGTATCTTTTTTTCTTCAAATTTTTGAAGATTATTTCTTCCAAAATCAGAATCCATATTTTTTTGTGTCATCCACACTTCAATTAGTGGTGCATCAGCAGATAATGCCTGACTTATGAGGCGATTACCCTCTAATAGAAAGTGATTTTCCTGCCGGCGAAATTTCTTTTGATGAAGAGATTTGAGTTGTTTTATGCGAACGGATGACAGCAATTTAAATGTTTATTTCCAGTGAAATAGGTGCATGATCCGAACCCATTACTTCAGGGTGAATGGAAGCGTTCTGTAATTTAGGCTTGAGATTTTGGGAAGTACAGATATAATCAATTCTCCAACCGATATTTCGCTCTCTTGCATTTGCGCGGTAGCTCCACCAACTGTAATTACCACCTTCAGAATGAAACTCCCTGAAAGTATCAATAAATCCTCTGCCCAAAATATTATCAAACCCCTCTCTTTCATCATCTGTAAACCCTGCATTTCCTGGGTTCGATTTAGTAGTCCTATTGCTTTTCGGATTTGCCAAATCAATTTCAGTATGAGCAACATTCAAATCTCCACAGAAAATTACCGGTTTGGCTTTATTAAGTGAACATACAAAATCCAGAAAATCAGGATCCCATTCAGTGTAACGATAGGGTAATCTGGTCAACTCTCGCTTTGAGTTGGGGGTGTAAACGTTTAATAAATAATAATCAGGATATTCCAATGTAATAACGCGCCCCTCAGAATCATGTTTAGAAATATCTAAACCTCTTGCAAAATCAATGGGTTCAATTTTTGAAAATATGGCTGTCCCTGAATACCCTTTTTTCTCGGCCCAATTCCAATATTTAAATGGATATTTCGGAAGGTCTAATTCTACTTGTTCAGGTTGTGCCTTGGTTTCCTGTAGGCAAAGAATATCGGGGTCATATTTTTCAACAAAATCCAAAAAGCCCTTTTTGATAGCAGCACGGATTCCATTAACATTCCATGATATAATTTTAGTCACTGACTTTTTCCAAACTGGGAACCAATTTTTTTATATAATCAGGATGCTCAATAGTTTTAATGGAAGCATTTTTTAAAGCAGTGTCAAACATAATACCAAAATCAATATTGGTTTCTGTCTGGCGAACCACTTCCAAATTTGCTTTAGTTTCCGGGTGAATGGGTACAAAAAATGAGCAACAGTCATCATAGGGTTCGATGGAGATTTCATAAGTGCCAATTTTTTCCGCAATGCGAACGATATCTTCTTTATTTAATCCCGCAAGGGGTCTTAAAATCGGACGGTCAGCAGCATCAGCAGTTGCGCGAATATTGGATAATGTTTGGGATGCAACTTGTCCCACAGATTCACCACTAATTAGTGCGGGAATATCTAATTCTTCGGCAATCATGGATGCCAGCTTAATCATAGCCCGTCTAAATAGTATGACCCACAGTTTATTGGGGGCTTCCGCCATTATTTTCTGTTGAATCTCTAAAAGGGGTACCATATAAACTCTGCACTGTATTTGGTATCCCGCTAAAACTGTTAATATTTCCTCTACATTTTGAATGGATTGACGACTTGTCGCTGGAGCACTGTGAAAATGAACATAGGTTAATTCCACGCCTCTTTTCAACATCTCAAACGAGGAAACTGGTGAATCAATCCCTGAAGAAATCATGCTAACGGCTTGTTCACTTGTTTTAATGGGCAAGCCTCCAAATCCATGGATTCTTTCATGCCCAATATAAGCCATACCCTTTACCAGTTCAATGACCACATCCACATCTGCTTTCTTTAATTTTACAGGTTTCAAATAAATGGACTGTAAATGCTTTCCAACTATTATGTTTATATCCTGAGATGAAAGATGAAAATCTTTATATTGGCGCCGTGCAGATACACGAAATGATAAAAATTCTAAATCCTTCAATTGTGCTGCTGCCACAGCTTGGATTATGTCAATATCACCTTTAACCTGTGTCATGAGAATGGAATGTTTTATTCCCATCACTTTTCTTAATCGTTGGGCATAATCATTCCATTTTGTTTCATCAACTCCAAAACAGAATATACGTGCAGCATTTAATTGAACTTTTGTAAATGGGAGGCCATTTAATTGCCGTTTAATATTTTTCATTAAACGACGTTCAAACCAGCTACGGTTTTTACCTTTTAACGCTATTTCATGGTAATGTATAAGAATACAGAAGGCTTCTGTCATTCTCAGGAGTTACTGCTAATGAATTTACTTAATTCAGAAATGGGTACTTCATTTTGATTTCCAGTGGACATATCTTTTACAATTATTTTACTTTCAGCCAATTCTTTTTCACCCAAAATAATGGTTGTGTTTGCCCCACATCTTCCTGCTTCCCGCATTTGAGCTTTGAGGCTTCGGCGCAGGGTTTCCATTACCACTATTTTGCCACAATTTAACCGAAGATCGTTGGCTATTTTAGAGGCTGTTACCGTTGCTTCATCTCCTAAATGAATAAAATAAATATCTGGTGGAATACTCAAATTATTTTGTTTATTAATAGCCAGAATTAGTCGCTCTACTCCAGCTGCAAACCCAACTGCAGGCGTGGATTTTCCTCCCAATTGCTCAATTAATCCATTATATCGTCCTCCTCCACATAAGGCATCTTGAGCCCCTAAAACAGATGAGGTTATCTCGAAAGTCGTATGGCTGTAGTAATCCAAACCCCGCACCAGCTTTTTATCATGAAAATAAGGGATTTCCATTTCTTTTAAAATCCGAGTAAGCATTTCAAAATGGTTGCGGTCATCATCTGAAATTGAGTCATAAATAAAGGGTGCATACTGATCTAATAATTCCTGGCAATGAGGATTTTTACAATCAAATAAACGCAGAGCGTTTTTTTCTATTCGTGTCTGGCAGGTAGTACAGAGTTCCATTTCTATTTTTTTAATTGAGGAGCGGAGTGTCTCTAAATATAAAGGTCGGATTTCTGCATTTCCGATGCTATTTAAACGAACGGACATATCCTGAATATTGAATTTTTTATAAATATTGTATGCCAGGGCAATTATTTCTGCATCCTGTTCAGGGTTGGGCGAGCCAATTGCTTCAGCACCAAATTGATGAAACTGCCGTTGTCTCCCTTTTTGGGGTCGCTCCCTCCTGAATAGAGCATCAATATAATAGAGGCGATGAATAGGATTTTGATTTCCCATCTGATGTTGAAGATATGCTCTGGCAACTGGAGCCGTTAATTCAGGTTTTAGGGTAAGAGTATTTCCGCCTTGATCCGTCCATGAGTACATTTCTTTGGTAACTATATCGGTGTCAGTACCGATTCCCCTAACAAATAACTCGGTGTTTTCAAATGCCGGGGTTCGGATTTCTCCATAGCCATTTTGCTGCATAATATTATGAATGAAGTTTTCTACTGCCCGCCAAATAATTAATTCATTCGGCAGAAGATCATGTGTGCCTTTTATGGTTCTAAAATTTTGCATCAACTTAAATCATCGGTCTTGGCTTCATCTTCTTCCCAATTTTGAATTATATCTAATATTTCGCCACAATCATTGGCTTCCAATAATCCAAATCGGACTTCCGGGTTATCAAACATGATCCTAAACCGAGTGATAAATTTTCGATGTTCGCAAGGGTCTTCTTCTGGACTCAAGGTTAACAGAATTAAATGGCAAAGCTGTCCATCTGGCGAATTGAATTCTAATCCTTTTTTTGAAATTCCAAGCACGCAAACCAGATCATCAATTTCAATTGAGGTTGAGTGGGGATATGCAATTCCACGACCAGCAGCAGAAGGTAAAGTTTCCTCCTTTTCTGTCATAGCAGCATACAAATTGGTGGTAGTAGATATTTTGTCAAGAGATTGCAAATGAACCAATAGTTCTTGTATTGCTTCTGACTGATTTGCTGCCTGCATGGGTAGGAGAATTGCCGTCTCCTTCAATTTATCCCGTAAATTCATGGGGTGAAAATTTCTTCCATTATGGCAATAGTGTCAAAGAAATAATAATTAAAATCCGCCAAATCCTCTTTTACCATCTTTTGAAGTAAGTTTTATATCTTTCAGCTCGGGATTTTTCACATTAATCTGCAATGAGAAACCTGAGCTATTCCCCCTGGGCCAATAATTAAAGCTAAATTCCCAACAATGCAGTGGCCTGTAAATTTTAAAACTATGGTAGGTCATTTCCCTTTCTTTCAAATTAAAATCTGCTATATAAGAAACCGTCCAATTTTTTGATAGATTGATCGAGTTCACTGTTTTCATTGAAAACTTATAATCCCATTCATCATCTGTATGCTTCCAATCTGCAGAATATTTGAATTGAAGTTTTGATTCCCAAATATTATTTCCCTTCTTTTTTGATTTGGACTGCTTCTCCATTGAATAAAATTCATCTTCAATATCTTCAGTTGAGTCCGCCTCAGCATTTTGCACCTGGGTTCCAATTGCGGATCCGAATAATTTGAATTTCATATCAGTAGATATATTCATTCGCGTTAATCGAGGCAATTCTCCACCCCATAGATTTAGCATTTGATCAATAGGCTTTCTATCATCATCGCCTTCATTTCCCCCTAATTTGTAAAAATTGTGATACATCCTTACCCTAAATAGTTCACTTCCTGAAAAACTTTTTACTCGAACGTTAGAAGTCATTTCAGATAATTTTAATGAATCTTTCAGAGTATTATATGAAATGGATGAATTCCAAGTGAGGAAGTTTGATTTATCATAGCCTCCCTTTTTATCTTTTATTTTTGCCTGAAATACATTATCAACTGAAAACCTGTATGACTTTTTTTCCGTTTTAGAAGTACTCCCTACATAAGACCCTTTGAAAAAGTCTTTATCTGGGTCACCATCTTGAAAATATAATTTGCCGCCAAATTTGGAGTCTGAAAAGTCAGGTTGATATTGATAACTTAAAGAGGGAGTAATTACATGACGGATAGCATTTAACTTACCAACCCTAAATGGAAATAGTCCATACACCTTTGTTTTTACAGAGAGTGAGGTATTCCAAGAAAGACGTCGTTTAAAGCCTTCCACATCTATTTCTTCACCCTCATCATTTTCCATTTTATAATTAAATATCCAATCTTCCCTGAGGGATAGATTGGGATTTACCGTGAGCCATTTGAAAAAAGTCTGGGGTGCACTCAGTCGAGCAGAATGTTTAATGCCGCCATATTTCAAATTAGTCGTATCATCAATTGCCCAGGTTGAATCATTTTCTCTTATAAGAGAATGATCCCGGCGACCCGTACTGGTTTTCATGGTGTAGGATGATGTTACGCTATTGTACCAAATGTCACCTACGCCAAATATTTTTCTGCTACCAATTCTAAAATTAAATTTGGGGCCATCTTCATATTTATATGATTTATAACGCCCCTCACTTAAATAACTGAAGGAATCAGGTGTTTTGTTTTCAATGGAGAGATCTCTGAACTGGTTGAACCCCAAAGAAGCTGAACTGGTTTTCCAATTTTTACTGTAATTAAAGGAGGAGGATAAATTTTGTTTTAACCTATTTTGTAAATTTACCTCTTGGTCATTTTGGTAAGCGTCCTTATTTGAGACATATTCATATTTAATAGCCAATCTCTGGGTAGGATCAAATTTCTGACTATGGTTCCAACTTAATCGCTGGTCTTCCCTAACATATTGTTCATCTGCTAAATCTATTATTTCATCCGTTATAATTCGACGTTTTATGGTACCGGAAATTCTCCCGTTATACTGAAAATTGTACCAACGGGAACCACTCCTTTTTTTATAATTGAAATTTGAACTGAGATGAATACCTTGTTCATCAAAAAAATTGATTACTACTTTTTCATCCATAAAATCGTTCGGTGCCCAGTAATAGCCAAAATTCCTAAAACCGGTTCCAATACTTTTATATGAATCAAATGATGGCATAATCCAACCGCTTTGGCGTCGCCCTCCTTTATTTGGGAATACTGCCAATGGCAGCCCTATAATTGGTACATCATAAATATGGAGCCAGAGAGGTTTAGCAATTACCCTGTCTCCCGGAAGCATTTTCATTTTTCGGCTGCCCAAATAAAAATGTGGATCATCTAAATCGCAGGATGTGTATTTACTACTTTGAACATGAAAGACATTGGGGTCATCCCGAAATACTTCTTTTCCATGGTAAAAGCTCTGATTTAATGCTGTTTTTCCCTTAATAATCCTGCCATGTTTTGCAACCAAATCAAAGACCATGCTTTCACCTTTCATTGGTGATTCGCCCTTAGTTTGTACAGTGGGGTATTCCTCATTTACCAACATGGCATCCAATATATTAGTTTCCCAATTTACCAAAATTTCACCAGCACTTAGTTTGGTTCCTTCGTATTCCATAAATGCTCCCTCAGAAAGAAAAGAAAGCTGGTCATCAATATGGTAATCGATAAATTCTCCTCCATACAATACCGTAGTGTCAATTCGTGTATTATTACCTTCAGGATTAAATTCCCCAAGGGCCCCACCTTGAACTTGCAATCGCTTTATATCTCCCTCTTGAAAAGATACTATTATGGTATCACCGGAAACTGTATTTTCTCCTGCAAGTAGGCTATCATCAACTACATGGTATAGGGTTGTGGCCATTTTCATTAATTTAAGTTGTGAAATATTATCTCCCTGAAAATAAGCAATCAATTCCTTGCTTGTCATTTCATCCCTGAATTTTTGATAGGATCCACTCTTTTCAATCTTCAGATCAAGATCATTATAGGCAAATGCATTTTTATCTACATGGATCATTTCCAACAGCGAATCGGCATACTGAATTTCCATCTCATCCCCAAAGATACCCCGGGTTGGGTCTTCAACAGATGCATTTATTGATAATGTCATTAGCTGTATTTCATCATCATAATGAATCTCGTTTGCTTCCATTAACCTGGTCGTTTCTATAATACGGGTATATCCATTGGCAGTAAAAGATGATCCCCTATACCCATCGGTTTGCCAATAATGAAATACATCTGTTGTGAGTAGACGGTCTTTTTCAGGCTGTATGTATCTAACATTCCCCATGGCATAACCTGAGTCTAATTTTGACCAGTACACCATGGAATCACAGGTAAGTGTATCCAAGCCATTAATCATCATGGTATTGCCATTGAGATGTAAAACGTCCTCTTTTATATATTGAGCCGCATTATCCGCGTGTATCACTTTATCTGTTTTAACAAAGTGGACATTTTCATTTAGTCGACGAACTTCTTGACCATTAATTTTGGTACTTTCCATTATCTCAGCTGAATAATTCCATCTCTCCTGAGCGGAAGTAATTCCAAAAATCAATACAATGCTGGTAATGAAATATATTATTGGTAGCGGTCTTTCCATAAATTGCTTAATCGTTCTTTGAGAAACTTTTCACGACCTTCATCTTGAGGATTATAAAATTGGGGTGTGTTTTTAAAGGATTCAGGGAAATAATTCTGTTCTACAAAATGCTTATCGTATGAATGTGCATATTTATAATCCTTACCATAGCCCTCCGATTTCATTAATTTGGTTGGTGCATTTCGCAAGTGGAGTGGTACCGAACCTGCTCCCATGTCCCGGACATTTTCCAATGCAGCATCTATGGCTTTATAAGCTGCATTACTTTTAGGAACTCCAGCCAAATAGGTGGTTATTTGCGAAAGAATTATCCGGCTTTCGGGCATTCCAATTCTATGGACTGCATCAAATGCAGCAGTAGCCAATTGCAAGGCATAGGGCTCTGCATTTCCAATATCTTCAGCGGCTAGGATTATGAGTCGCCTTGCAATAAATTCTGGTTTTTCACCTCCCTCTAACATTACAGCTAACCAATAGACTGCTGCATCCGGGTCTGACCCTCTCACAGATTTTATATACGCTGAAATAACATCGTAATGGTAATCCCCGGCTTTATCGTAGATTACATTTTTTTGCTGGAGTGCTTCCTGAATATCTTTCTCCATCAATTTTGCATTTTTTTCAGAATGAAGAGATATGGCTAATTCCAAAGTGTTCAGCATTTTTCGGGCATCTCCACCGCAGGATTCAATGAGATACGTTTTAGTTTCATCATCAATTTGAAGATTTTTTTGAGATAGGAGAATATCATTTCCCATTGCTCGTTTTAAAACACAACCTAAATCTTTATCATTTAATGGATGAAGGCGCAAAACACGGCATCTGGAAAGCAGGGGTGAAATAACTTCAAAGGAAGGATTTTCAGTTGTTGCCCCCATGAGTGTAATACTTCCATCTTCCACTGCATGAAGCAGAGCATCCTGCTGAGATTTTGTAAAACGATGGATTTCATCTATGAACAGAATAGAACGCTTTCCAGATTCAAAGGCTGCCTTTCCTTTTGTTAATATTTCTCGAACTTGTTTTACCCCACTCGATATGGCAGAAAGTTCAAAATATTCTACGCCAAATTCACGGGATAGAATACGGGCTAATGTGGTTTTTCCAGTGCCAGGCGGCCCCCAGAGTATGAGTGAAAATGGCTGATTAGAAGATACTGCTTTGGACAGTAGACTGTTTTCATGAATTAAATTAGTCTGCCCAATAAATTCAGAAAGTACGTGTGGGCGAATTCTTTCTGCCAGTGGTGGTAAGTTTTTAGTTAAGAGAGAGGTGGAAGACATCCCCCAAAATTACAGCCGATTTGAATTGCAGGAAAATAAAAAGGAAATCGAATGGTTAATTGTTATTTGTTAATGTTTAACTAAATGTCATTAACAATTTATAATGATTAAACAACCCCCTGATCCATAATCCATCTACTCCGAGCTTCGCCGGTTACGATGGACAAGTGGCATTTTTATTTTAAACCACCCCCTGATCCATCATCCATCTACTCCGGGCTTCGCCGGTTACGATGGACAAGTGGCATTTTTTATTTTATACCACCCCCTGATCCATCATGGCATCGGCAATTTTAATAAATCCGGCAATGTTCGCACCTTTCACATAATTTATGAAATCACCATCTTTCCCATGTTTTTCACAGGCATCATGAATACTACTCATTATATTTTTTAATTTTTCATCCACTTCTTCCCGACTCCAAGACATGAGAATGCTATTTTGGCTCATTTCCAATCCCGATACTGCCACACCACCGGCATTGGCTGCTTTTCCGGGACCAAATAAAATTTTATTTCCCAAAAACACATCAATAGCATCGGGATCGGAAGGCATATTGGCACCTTCTGCAACACAGATACATCCATTTTTCACCAATGTTTCAGCATCTTCTTTATTGATTTCATTTTGGGTCGCGCTGGGCAGCGCAACATCACATTTTGCTCCCCATGGCCGCTTACCATCCCAATATTCACCACCAAATTTTTCGGTGTATTCTTTCATTCTACCACGGCGGACATTCTTTAAATCCATTACCCATTGTAATTTTTCTGAGTCTATTCCTTCAGAGTCATAAATACTACCTGAGGAATCGCTGAGGGTTACCACTTTTCCCCCTAACTCAATGACTTTTTCAGTAGTATATTGAGCCACGTTCCCAGAGCCCGAAACGGCAACTGTTTTACCCTTAAAAGAATCCCCTTTGGTTTGAAGCATTTTCTGGGCAAAATAGACACAGCCATATCCTGTAGCTTCCGGACGAATAAGACTACCCCCCCAGTTTAATCCTTTGCCGGTGAGAACACCTGTAAATTCATTGCGGATACGTTTATATTGTCCAAACATATACCCAATTTCACGACCTCCAACACCTATGTCTCCTGCAGGCACATCCGTTACCGGACCAATATGCCGATTGAGTTCCGTCATAAAAGATTGGCAAAAACTCATTACCTCATTTTCAGATTTCCCCTTTGGATCAAAATCAGACCCTCCTTTTCCTCCACCCATTGGCAGGGTTGTAAGGCTGTTTTTAAAAATTTGTTCGAATCCTAAAAACTTCAGGATGCTTAAACTAACCGAGGGATGAAACCGAAGTCCGCCTTTATAGGGTCCGATTGCAGAATTAAACTCTACCCGATATCCACGATTTACCTGTACCATTCCTTGGTCATCCCGCCAGGGAACACGAAACATTATTACTCGTTCGGGTTCAATTAACCGGTCTAATATTTTGGTGTGAAGATATTGCGGATTATCCTGCAAATGTTCCCAAATTGACTCTACAACTTCACGGACAGCTTGATGAAATTCATCTTGTCCGGGGTTTTTACTGATGACTGTTTCCATAAATGCATCGATAGTTTTATACATAATTTTAAATCTCCAAATTGTTTAACAAATGACCATACAAAAAACCACTTAAAAAGCAGTAGGGAAATTTACAGTACTATCAAAATATCAAAATAATTATATTCGTTGAATTATTGTTACTGTTATTGTAATATATTCCGTTGAAACCAATGGCATTTGAATTAATAATGAAGCAGATTATCATACTAATACTATTTCTCCTTGTTGGGTGTACTACAAATCCAGAAGATTGTTCGGGCGTTGCAGGAGGTACTAAAATTGAAGATTGTAACGGAATTTGTGGTGGGACTGCCGTTTTTGATGAATGTGAGGAAACTTGGGATCTTATCCAGGAAAATATTTTTACCCCTAATTGTGTTGGTTGTCATGAGTCTGGCACCTATTTTGCTGAAGTCTCAGGATTGGTATTAACAGCAGATTCTGCCTACCTGCAATTAGTTGATGTACCAAATAAAAATATTTATGCAAATGATGACGGCTTTGTTCGGGTAAGCAGCAGCGGAGGTATTTTCGGATTGTCTTCAAGCTTTTTATGGGAAAAAATAAATGTACTAAATGAAGAACATTTCAATTCTGACCACCCCTATTATGGTGAGCTTATGCCATTGGGGTCATATTCTCTAACCAATGGACAGTTGGCATTAATTGAAAAATGGATCAGAGAGGGAGCTCCTGAACAAGGGGTTGTTGCTGATCCTTCTCTATTGAGAGATACTACTGTATATAAGTCTCCAGAATTTGTGGAATTAGAACCACCCGAATCAGGGTATCAATTCCATTTAGGTCCTTTTGACATTCTACCTCAGAGGGAGAGAGAATTATTATATTATCTACTACCTCAAACTACTGAAGATATTTTTATTGAACGAGTTCAAATCAGTATGCGACCAGGCAGCCACCATTTTATTATTTACACTTTTACTGATGAAATCTCTATTTACTTACCTGAACCTAATATAATTCGGAATATTTATCATGACTCTCAAATGGATCCAGAGAGTGCTGGATTTTATATTTATGAAAATATTCTTCCAATGCTGTTTCATAAATTTATTGCTGGAACCCAATGGCCTAGTTTGGACTATCATTTCCCTCCAGGAGTTGGTTTAAGGGTGAAGCCCAATTTTGGGTTTGACTTAAACTCTCATTATGTAAATAATACCGATGAGGCAATTGTAGGAGAAATATTTGCGAATTTTCATACAGTATCTGAAACAAACCTTGACCATGTAGCAGAAATCTTATTTTTAAATAATGATGAATTTTCACTGCCTCCGAGTGAAGTTACAACCGTTGAACGCACATATATGTTTAATGAGATATTAGAAAATAGCAACCTGCCTGAAGATGCAGAAATACTGCATATTTTCCAATTATTTTCCCATGCCCATAAACATTTGATTCAGTTTGATATTGAGTTAGTTGATAATACAAATAATTCAGAATTGATTTATGAAACCCGAGACTGGGAACATCCTCCCATTTTAGAAATAAATCCACCTTTGACATTAATCCCTAATCAGGGATTAAAAATGGTTGTTACCTATGACAACTGGTCTGATGATACTTTAAAGTTTGGCCTACTAAGTGAGGATGAAATGATGATTATTTTTGGATATATGTATACTGAATAAAAATACTATTAATTAAAATTCCATTCCCTCCAACTCCTCCATCAATTCTAAATATTCATATTCCAGTTTATTTTGCGAATCATGGAGGGTTTGTAATTTTTCAAAGTCTGAGCCTAAATTATTATTTTTTAATTCGGTATTAATCTGGGTTAGTTCATCATTTATAACAGTCATTCGTTTTTCAATTTTTCTTTTTTTATTTCGAAGTCTTTTTAATTCTTTATATGAACTTTTATTTTTAATTGGTTTTTTTGAATTCCCCTCTTTTTTTTCAGTCTGCTTATATTCGCCTTCCTTCCATAAATAATAGTCATAATTACCTGCAAATGTTTTGATGCCATTCTTATCTACCTCTATAATTGTGTTGGTAACCGCATTTAAAAAATGTCTGTCATGAGAAATACAGATTATGGTTCCCAAATATTTTTTAAAAGCTGCTTCAATTATATCTCGGGAGTGAATATCCAAGTGATTTGTGGGTTCATCCAGCAATATCAAGTTTGCCGGTTCAACCAATAACCGTGCCAATGCCAAGCGTGACTTTTCACCACCTGATAATACCTTCACCTTATTTTTTACCATATCCGCTTGAAAGAAAAATGATCCCAAATATGAGCGGATTTGTGTCTCGGTCCAGCCTCCCGATATGGCGAAAATGGTGTCATAAATCGTGGCATTTAAATCCAGAGACTCTACCTGATGCTGCCCAAAATAATGGGCTTTTATACCTGGACCGTAATTTATTTCTCCGCTACTAGGCTGTTCAACTTTTGCTAATAATTTCAGCAAGGTTGACTTCCCAGCACCGTTTTCTCCTACCAATCCAATTTTATTGCCCCGCTCTATTATAAGGTTCAGATCTGTATAAACGATATTGTCTCCGTATGCTTTCGTCACCTCGTTGATATCTACCACTTTTAAGGGCCCCCTATCTGGTTGGGGTATTTGAATGGAAAAGTTTTTAGTTGTCCTCACCGCCTGAAATTTTTCCATTTTATCCAATTGTTTAATGCGACTCTGCACCTGTTTGGATTTGGTGTTTTTTGATCTAAATCGTTCTATAAATCTTTCCGTCTGAGCAATTGTTTTTTGCTGATTATTATACGACTTCTCTGCCTGCTGAAGTAGCTCTTCTCGTTTATTGATATAAAAACTATAATCACCAGAATATAGGATTCCCTGCCCCCTACTCAATTCCAAAATATTATTAACGGACTTATCTAAAAAATTACGATCATGACTGATCATAATCAGTCCACCCTTCCATTTGGCTAAAAAGTTTTCCATCCAGATGATAGCATTTAAATCTAGGTGATTGGTGGGTTCGTCTAGGAATAAATAGTTGGGTTGTCTCAATAGCATGCCAGCCAAATAACAACGCATTCTCCAACCACCTGAAAATGAGTTGAAGGGCTCGAATAGTTGATCTTCTGTAAAGCCCAGTCCGCTCAATATTATTTTGGCTTTTTTCTCAATATCCCAACCGCCTATCTGTTCAAACTTTTCTTGAAAGTTTGATAATTCCGTGAGCAATTTATGGTTGTCATGGTCATCTGCAAGTTGTTCTGTAATGGCATGAATTTTATGCTCAAGATCTGCCACTTCAGGGAAAGCTGCCAGGGTCTCTTCTATAATATTGTGATCTGAACTCCCAATAATTTCTTGGGGGAGATAACCAATGGAGACAGACTTGCCAATATCTACAGTGCCTTTATCAGGAGATTCTAAACCCAATAATATTTTTAATAATGTGGTTTTCCCTGCTCCATTGGGTCCAACCAACCCCACACGCATTCCTTCCTTTAAGCGAAAGGATAAATTCTTAAATAATATTTTATTGGGAAATTCCTTCCAAATTGAATCTATACTTAACATTTAATCCATTAATTAATTGATCATAAAATTAAGATTTTATTCAGGTATTCACCAATAGAGGTTCGTCCAAAAAGAATAATAATTGAAGATGGAAATCAGACTTTTTCTCCAACCAATAAAAAAGCTCTCCCCTCCTCCGGAGAGAGCCTTTTTTCAATAAGGAGATTTTCTAAGTAAGACGGTGATGAGTTAACATCGTTTGCCTTACACCCTTAACTTATGGGGGTTTCTACAATTAAATAGGTGATGTAGATCAACTTTTATTCTGCACCTGATATAAATCACAAAAATAGATGTATTTAATGAAAATTACTCAATCTCAAATGCCACATATAGGGGACTTCCGTTTCTTATTATCCTCAGCATTATAGTATCACCCTTGGAATAACCATTTAATTCTGTTTCATAATCTTTTTCATCCTTAATACTGGTTTTACCCATTTCGGTGATTATATCTCCCCGTTTGATATTATTATCAGAGGCTGGAGAGTCTTTTTTTATTTCAACTATTTTTACACCTTTTAAAGAATCAAAACTCATTGATTCTCCATTTTCAAATGTTTCAACTCGAAGCCCCAACGCATCAAAGAGTTTTTCTCCATACCGGAAAGTTTCCGCCAGTTCCTTTTCGCCAGGACGAGTTCCTAAAGTAACCGTGAGTTTTCTTTCATGCCCATCTCTAATAACAGTAAGCTTTGTTTTATCATTGGGACGACCAGATGAAATAAGATTTTTTAAATTAGATGAATCATCTACTTTCACTCCGTCCACTGCAATAATTACATCCTGTTTTTCAACTCCTGCATCTTCTGCAGGTCCATTTTTAATAACCTGACTGATAATGGCACCATGCCGACCGTTTAACTTTAATGCTTTTGCCATTCCTTCATCAACATCCTGAATTTGTACGCCCAGCCAACCTCTTGTAACCCTGCCATCTGAAATTAGGTCTTCCATCACTCGTTTCACCATATTAATGGGTATAGCGAATCCCACTCCTGCGTTGGCCTTGGAGTATCCATCAGTAGCAATGGCTGTATTAATACCTACTAATTCACCATCAAGATTGAATAATGCACCACCAGAATTCCCAGGGTTAATGGCAGCATCATGCTGAATGAAATCCTCAAAATTATTTCGGGATAATACAGAACTCCGTCCAACGGCGCTGACGATTCCTGCTGTCACTGTATGATTAAGGTGTAATCCAAATGGAGAACCAATTGCCACCACCCATTCTCCTACACTCAATTGGTCAGAATTTCCCAAATCAACAGTGGATAATCCACCCGGATCAACTCTAATTACCGCTAAATCGGAAGGAGGGTCCGTTGCAACAATGGTAGCCTTTACTTCCCGATTGTCAAACATGATGACTTTAATTTCCTCTGCGTCTTCAATGACATGATTATTGGTGATAATATATCCCTCATCAGAGTCAATAATGACGCCTGAACCCAGAGAATGCCCTCTGGATTCACCTTGAGGAAACTGATCGCCAAACGGAGAAAAAAATTGATGATATCTCTGCTCAATAACTTTTTCGGAAACGATTGAAACAACCGCTGGATTTCCATTTGAGGCTACTTCAATAAAAGCTTCACTGAATTCCTTTTTGGTTGGAAATGCAAAGAGTACAGTAATCCAAATAAGGTATAAGAATTGCTTCATTTTTGTATATTTATCCTTTCTTAATTTAATCATTTGCTAATGCCAATTGGGTGGAGTTGTTCCCTATAAATAATAGTTGTTTAGCGTATCTCAAGTTAAGAAAATTTCACCACTTAATAAAAGCCAGTTGTTGGTATTATCTATAAAATTAAATTTAAAATCAGGGCAAATATATCATGATGAAAAAAATAGTTGTTACCGGAGTGAGTACTGGAATTGGTTTTTCAACTGCAAAAATTTTATGCAAATCCGGTTATTTAGTATATGGATCAGTTCGCAAGGAAGCAGACGCCCAAAAAGCCAAAGAACAATTTGGGGAGAATTTTACACCACTTATTTTTGATGTGACAGATTCAAAAGCAATTCAGGAAAATGCTAATAAAATCCAATCCGAGTTAATTTCAGGAGAGTGTATCGCAGGTCTTGTAAATAATGCCGGCATTGCATTGGGCGGACCTGTTACTCTGATCGATACAGAAATTTTCAGAAAACAATTTGATGTTAATTTCTTTGGATTAATTGATGTTACCAAAGCGATTCTGCCATTACTTGGCGCATATAAAGGCTCTCAATGCCAAGGAAAAATAATTAATATCAGCTCGGTAAGCGGTAAAAGAGCTCACCCATTTGTGGCTCCCTATACTGCCTCAAAATTTGCAGTAGAAGCATTCTCAGATTCCCTTCGAAGAGAAATGCTCCTTTACGGGGTTGATGTAGTTCTTATTGAACCAGGTCCCATTAAAACTGCCATTTGGGATAAAGCACCAGATCCCGAAAATAATGTTTTTACCGGATCCGATTATGAACCCGCATTAAAACGGTTTTATAAAATGTTTATTGAAATGGGTAAAAAAGGATTTGATGCTGATATTATTGGCAACCGTGTAAAAGAAATACTCCAGGATCCATCTCCAAAAACCCGTCATGTGATAACTCCCAATCGATTTACTAATTATACCCTCCCGGGAATTTTATCGGATCGTGTTTTTGATAAACTCACAGGAAAGGGTTTAGGATTATTAAAAAAATGATCTCAAGATAAAATCAAATTTACCATCAGAATAATATCTAAGATATCCACATTCCCATCATCATTGAGATCGGCATTTTCAGTCTGGGTTGAATTAAATATTAACTGACCCAAGATATTTTGAATGGTTAACACTATATCGGTAACATCCCAAACACCATCCAGATTTACATCAGTAAATTCTTCAAATTCGAATGACAAATTGTAATACCCCCAAGAGATGTCAACGTAAATAATTCCCGATTCCTGATTAAGATTATTCCAATAAGCGGAGTTAAATCCTTCAAAGGATACATCTGAAATGGTTGAAATAAATGGTGATGTCCCTGTAATTCCAATTGTAAAAATGGAATCATACTGATAATTGTAAAATTGAATATTTAATGGGATACTATCATTTAAAATATGGAAAATTAATGTGTCCGAGTTCTTAAACTGGTTTATTAAAAAGGTATCTTCATTCAATTGTTCACAATCCATTCTGATAAATTCATCAGGTGCAATTTGGTTATTGGCTTCAAGCCAGTATGCTCTGCTGGGGTCGTCTAAGTTAACATTGATCCTCTCTGGATTTCTATCAAGTTCAAACTGACTCAACCATTCACAAACATGAATTTCGTTAAAGACTGAAAACCCATGATCACCTGTTGGTTCGGTATCAATCCACATATTTGGATTATACCCTTGCAGGAACTCAATCAAATCTTCAGCATTTTTTTGACTAGGTTCGGATGTACCAAAAGCCATATAGAGTGTAGTAGGTTGTAAAGTAAATATCATGCTTTGGGTGGATTGTGCACAAAATGCGGCTGTAT
>JACKQG010002910.1_pt1 | contig 21709 bp, 18 predicted proteins | sample 8237621 | NCBI WGS metagenome assembly JACKQG01 (sample SAMN15677084, study PRJNA649215) | marine metagenome | biome: marine; feature: Black Sea; material: saline water; isolation source: suspended particulate matter (SPM) from the Black Sea western gyre | collected 2013-06-09/2013-06-10 | depth... | reverse complement strand
AAATGACATATGTAGATAAAGATTGTGTCCTTAATTTAAGAATGCAACACTAGTAATCATGTAAATCCAATAAAATTTCCAATATTATTCTTTCATTTTTTGGAGGATAATTCAACAGAAAATTATATATTGGAAACTAATATTCATCAAATACAAGTATTTCCAAATCCGATATCTACTAATGCTACATTTCGTTTAACATCAAAAGAAAATACTTATGTGGATTTTTCTATCTATAATGTTAAAGGTCAGAAAATTATAACTATCTATAGTGGTGATATTGTAAGAAACGAAAAGGAATTTAATTTCAATTCAGGTAATTTACCTAATGGAATTTATTTTATGAAAGCAATCTCAAATAAGCAGGTTGCAACAAAAAAAATACTAATAATACATTAATAGTCCGGCTACGCCCTCCTAAAAGATGGAGGGTAAACCGTGACAAGGAGGAAAAAATGAAAAAGATACTTATGGTATCCGTCACACTTGCTGTTTTAGCAGGTAGTTTATTTGCCGGGAGCGATGAAGAATTTGATTATATTGATGGAAATGTGATTATACAAACTTCAGATTATATGGAAGTATTACAGAGAGAACCGGAATTGGTTACTGATAAAGAATGGTTCAATGAGATGATACCCATATACGATATCACAGATGTAAGACAGATTGGAGAAAAAATAATTCCTGCTGAAAACTTAACCAATTTCTTATTTTACACGGTTGTTTTTGATACAGTTCATACTGTGCAAGAAGTGCAGGATGTGTTTGCAATGAGTCTTTATCATATTTCCTGTGCAGGGGAATACGATAAGGATTCAGATTATGAATCCAAAAAATTAAAGGAGGTTAAGATGATACTCAAATTACCAATATGAAATGCTGATTAGCTGAACCGCTAATTGGCTGAAATGCTAACAAGCTAATTATGGAGGAAACGATGAAAAAAAGAATAAAATTAACAGGACAGTTTTTACTGATTCTTTTTCTATTCTCTATACTCACTACTAACTTCTCAATGTTGTTTGCTCAAGAAACCATTATAGACACTGTTTACAGTGAATTATCTTTAGAAGCTTGTGTTTACTATAACACACTGTGGAATGTATATGGTGGTGGTGTTATGACATCGACAAGTGGAGCTCATGTAGTTGGTGACTGGGAGGATGCTTTTGTAGGTGGAAACTGCTATAATAGAAGTTTCTTTTCTTATCCAACCCAAGAAGCATCAGAAGGTTTTACTCTGCAAAGTGCATATATGTATATATATCAAAATGGGTTCGGTGGAAATTCACAAGCTGGAGTATGGCCAGTCTGGGATATTGATAATCAACAATATAGATATCCCTGCAATGTAGACCATGTAGATTATGGAAATACATTTAGTTATGATGACTTTAACTGTTTAGTGCTTACACCAAATGTTTGTGAAATCGACAGCACAATTTTTCAGGGCTGGAGAGATTTGGATATAACATCATCTTATTTAGCTGATGTAAATTCAGATAGGCAGTTTTCGCAATATCGGCTTAAATTTCCTGTTGACACCGATTATGACTATCTTTATGATGATTTAGTATTCTTTTCAAGCTATTCTACATCCCATATACCTCATTTAGTCTTAACATATATTCAGAACAGTGGAATAGATGAAAATGAGTTAAATGATCAATATATACTGGATGTTTTTCCAAATCCGGTAAAAAGAAATTTAAACATCAGTTTCTCTCTTCGTATGTCACAACAAGTTGAAATATATCTATACAACATTAAAGGGCAGAAAGTTAAGAATGTATTTTCAGGTAATGGAAAAAAAGGAAAAAATGAAATTTCAGTAAATGTGGGAAATTTAAGTATAAGTAATGGAATTTATTTTCTTAAATTTGATAAAAATGATAATAAGCCAATAATAAAAAAAATCTTAATAAAAAATAGGAGAAAATCATGAAAATAATATTATTATTTCTAAGTTTACATGCAATATTGTCAGTGACTCTTTTTGCAGGTAGTAATAATGAAGAAAGTGAATTTATTGAAGGAACTATAATAATTCAAGCCTCAGAAATTATAGAGGTTATTCAAAGAGAACCGGAACTAATTACAGATAAAACATGGTTCAATGAAATGATTCCTGTTTATAATATTTCCAATCTGAGTCAGCTTGGAGGGAGAATTATTCCTCCTTATAAAATAACTGACTATTTATTTTACTCAGTAGTATTTGATACTACTTATACAGTTGAAGAGGTTCAAGATGCTTTTGCAGCAAAAAGTGAAGTTATTACATCAGAACCGAGTTATATGATAGTTCTGGATGGTATAAACACAAATGATTTTTATGCAGATGATATGTGGGCACTGGAAAAGATCGGTATGAATGAAGTGTGGGGTGAATTTCAAGAATACGGCAGTGAAGATGTTGTCATAGGTGTTATTGATAGTGGAGTGGATTTAGGTGCAATTCCGGAACATCCTCATATAGAAATTCACGAGGACCTGAGGATTAATTTATGGACTAATGATGATGAGATTCCTGAAAATGGAAGAGATGATGATAATAATGGTATAATAGATGATTATTATGGCTGGAATCCTTTTGCCTTTGATTATCATGCTCAAAATGAAGATGAAACCATTCCACAAGACTTTTATGGTCACGGCACACATGTAATAGGAACAATTGGAGCAATGACAAATAACGAAATCGGAGTTGCAGGAATAGTTGGTGGTTGGGATGAAATTCCGGGTTGCAGAGTTATGGCAGTAAGGATTGGTGGAACAAGGACAAGTAGAGTATTACCAGATACTATAGCAATTGATGGATTGTATTATGCATATTTAAATGGAGCAAATATTATCAATATGAGCTGGCATGTACAACCCACGACTCATCTTTATGAATGTATAAGTATAATAGCTAATGATGAATGGGATTTATGGGATGAGGGATTTGAACCAATTTTAGTTGCAGCAGCAGGAAATGACGGTGATGAATCTTTGAATTATCCGGCAGCATATCCGGAAGTTATTTCAATTGCAGCGACTACTATTGCGGATCAAAAGGCAAGCTATTCTCAATATGGTAATCCTTATATAAATATCAGTGCTCCCGGCGGTCAATCACCTTACAAAATAATGTCAACAATGCCATTTGATAATCTATTTTATAATCATACTCATCCTCCATTTTTAGATTCTGAATATTCTTTTTCTAGTGGCACATCAATGGCTTCTCCTCATGTAGCAGGTGTTTTGGCTCTTATGAAAAGCAGTTTGGATTTAAACAATGAAGATTTGAAATGGAGATTATTTGGAACATCAGATGATATCTACCAATATAATCCTCCTGAATATCTCGGAAAACTTGGTGCAGGCAGGATTAATGCATACCGGGCAATAAATCCTGGTGAACAAGAGCATCCATCATTAAGAATGGCTGGTATAGGTATTTTTAATGACAATAACAATAATGGTATATTTGAATTCGGAGAAGAAGTGTCATTAGAAATTGATATAAAAAACTGGTGGGTAGCTGCCCAGAATGTCATAGGTGCTCTTGAATTAGCTGACCCAGCAAATGAAGTTGATTTAGAAATAATAAATGGTGAAAATATATCATTTGGTGATATACCGCAGGGTGGAATAGGTGTCAACCTGAATATTATCTTAAGCGATGATCCAGAAGATACAACTCCCAGGGAAGTAGAATTAAAATTAACTTTAGAGATGGATAATTATCCAAATACAGAACTTCACTTCAATATTTATATTTATGCAAATGTTTATGAGCCATTTGCTGAATTAATTAATAATCCTGAAGACGAAGAAATTGTTACAGAAATCACTTCCGGAGATATTGATAATGACGGTGTAGATGAATTAGCAGTTGGTTCATATAATTTTCAGCATAATGAGAGCTTCATACATTTATACAAAGATGGTATTTGGGCAAGTAATATGCAATTGACAGACTCCATATCAACAAAAATTTCTTTTGCAGATTTAGATGATGATGGTAATAAAGAAATAGTAGCTGGTGATAAATCTGGAATTATTTATATTTGGAACTGTGATATGGAATTATTAACAAATTTTAATACCGTATGTGAAATATATTCTATAGCAATAGAAGATGTTAATGGTAATGGTAAATTAGATATTGTTGGTAATGGTAATCCAAATTGTGTATTTGTTATATATGATGCACTTACTAATCCTGAAGTATTTTATTTATATTTAGATAATCCAGATGGAGAAATGTTATCTGAAGTATCTGTTGCTGATGTAGATTTTGATTCTTTTAAAGAAGCGGTGTTTATTTATCATAACATAGTTGATGATTTTCATTCAGCACAGCTAATTGTAGTAAATTTTGTATCCAGAGGAATTGGTGGTTATGAAAGTGAAGATATTTGGGATAATGGAATAGATATCTTTGTTGACCTTCATTCTACCAATGTCATTTTAATTAAACCTCAAATTGAATATGTTCATTATCATCGTATTTATTTTGGTTTGGGAACTGTTAAACTCAATATTGATCCTAACTTGAGCTATACTAGCGTATATAAAGTATATTGTTATGATGCTAGAGGTGATATAAACCAGATTTGGGTAGAGTCTCCAGACATAGGCTCTACTTCTAATGTTGATTATGAGGGAATTAAGATAATAGCAGGAGAATTTGATGATGATGAAGGAATTGAAATATTAAAGTCTAAAAGAGAAGCTATTTTAGATGTTGAAGAAGGTGAAAGATTAGATTATATCTTTAACACTTATTGTCTCTTTGGTTATATTCATAACAATTTTATTCCAGAAGTAATAACTAATATTGCTGATGATAATTACAATGATGTCATACTCAAAAGAGGGGTTGAAATTAGGGTGCTTAATACTGAAACTGAAGAAATAAATTACCTGAGAATGCTTTTCCCGGATGAAGATATCCCAGTAAAATCCCTTGTTTTAGGGAATGCTGTTTTTGAAGAAGAAAATGATCTTTATATTGTACTAAATAATGGTTTTGTGTTCAGGGTTAATTTAGAAATCGGAGATATAAACGAATGGGAACAGCATCAAAACAATGCACGCAACACTGGCTCCTATTTCCAGCCTCTACCAGAGGTTATTCATAATGATATAACTGTAAGGCACAATGCAGTAATTGATAAGGCAATTAGATTTTCTCAATGTGCATCTATTGATATAACTCTTACTATTGAACCTAACAATGAAATCCTGTTTACACCCCAAGGTTCAATTATAGGAGGAAATATTCAAGCTCTCGGAACAGAAGAGGACTCCATAACATTTGCTGGACTTTGTGCTGATACAACCAAAGATTATTGGAAAGGAATCTCTATTGAAAGAAATAGCCAGTGTAATTTCAAACATTGTTATTTGCAGAATGCTATTACTGCTCTTCTATACAATGATATTGAAAACCAAGATATTGAGAACTGCACTATTGAGAACAATATTATTGGTATTGCTCTTTATCATTCCTCAACCAAAATAAAAGAAAATATCATAGTTAATAATGATTATGGAATTGTAGGATATAACAGAAGTATGCCCATTCTTACGGAATTAGGTCCAGGTGCAACTCCTTTTAATAATGCAATAGTAAATAATGATTCTATAGGAATTTTCCTTGATAGTTCCATACCGTATCTCAATAATGGCTACAACGATATTTACAATACATTTGGAGGATGTTACATAGAGCTTATCAACTATCCTGGAAGAGTTATTTTCGCAAGGCGAAATTATTGGGGTACAACCAATATACCCGAAATCTATACTCATCTGGAACCACCAGAAGTATTTGTTATAGAGCCTATTTGTCAAGGACCAAATACTAATTATAATCCATTCAATACATCAGGGTTTGATTTACTGAAAGAAGCATATACATATCTGGAGAATGGAGATTATACAAACGCAGAGCTTAGTTTCAAAAATTTGATTGAGACATATCCTGAAACTCAGGAAGCAGACCAATCTATAAGTGGTTTGTTCATCTGTTATAAAGAATCAGATGGTAATTGGGATGAATTTGAAGCATACATAAATGCTCAACTGAATCAACAAGATATATCAGAAACTACACAGAAATTGCTTTTTAGTTATCTTAACTTATGCAAAAGAGAGAAAGAGGAATATGATATTGCTATTGCAAATTATGAATCCATCCTGGAGAATAATCCTACTTATGAGGATTCCTGCTATGCTGTTATTGATATTGGGAATACATATTTAGAAGCAGAGTCCAGTGGAAAAAGTTTCTCCTGCCAATATCCCGAGTTAATACCGATTTCAGCAGAATTGCATCAACAGAAGTCAAGAGAGTTGCTGAATTCTATATTAACTGGCAAGCATATTCATTCCCAGAAACCAGAGATTAGTAAACTTATTCTTTCCCAAAACTATCCTAATCCTTACAGGCATAATACAACTATCAGCTATGCCATACCAAAATCTGGTAAAGTCTCACTTAAGATATATAACATCAAAGGTCAATTAGTAAAGACTCTTGTAAATGGACACAAGGAGAAAGGTTATTACACTGAGATATGGGATGGGAAAAATAATAATGGAAAGAGACTGGCAAATGGAATCTATTTCTATAAGATAAAGATTGGGAGCAAATCAAAAGTAAGGAAGATGCTACTACTACGCTAAAGTTTACATTCCGTAGCCTTGGCAAAGGGATGCTTCGTAGAATAAATCTTACTTCGCTAAAGAGCTTTGTAGGATAAATGTTGTTGCAATAGCTATTGGTTATATTTTAGCCGATATGCAGGGGTGAATTTTTCACCCCTGTTTTTTTAATTGACTAAAGTTTCGCAGTTTCTAAAACATCATTAAATCGTATTCTTTCAATCATTGTCAAAATGCTTTGCTGTCAAAATGCTTTGCTGTCAAAATGCTTTGCTGTCAAAATGCTTCGCTGTCATAACACTTCGTTGTCAATTGACGCACCGAAGGTGCATATGACTATTTATGACGCACCGAAGGTGCTAAAACCCATTATACAAATTTACTGCGAAACTTGAATTAATTGACTAATTTATTGACGACAAAATCAAAATTTCAAAATTAATTCCTATGAAAAATATCTTTATTTTGGCTGGTGAACGCTCCGCAGATTTGCATACATCAAGATTTATCAAACAAATACAGAATTTAGTCCCTGATATTGCTTTTTGGGGTGTTGGCGGACCACGATTGCAGACATTAGGATTTGAATCTCTTTTTCCTTTTGAGAGATTTTCTCTAATTGGTTTTATAGAAGCACTAAGCCATTTTAGATTTTTTTTTCAGGTAATACAAAGAATCAAAGGTGAACTTACAAGAAGAAAACCGGATTTAGTTATCCTCGTTGATTATCCCGGGTTGAATATCAGAATAGCAAAAATTGCTCATAACATGAAAATTCCTGTCCTTTATTATATCAGTCCCCAGGTTTGGGCATGGAAAAAGAAACGAATTTATAAAATAAAAAGATATACAGATAAAATTGCAGTTATATTTCCTTTTGAAAAAGAGTTATATGAAAACATCGGTGCTGATGTTGAATTTGTAGGACATCCTATTGCAGAAGAGATAACATTTCAACTTTCAAAAGTTGAATTTGCTAAAAAATATAATTTGGATAAAAACAAAAAATGGCTCGCATTTATTCCTGGAAGTCGTGATGTGGAAATTAAGCGAATATTGCCAGCAATGGTCAAAACAATAAATGATTTACAAAGAACCAAATGTAATGATTTTGAGTTTCTTATTTCCCTCTCATATACAATATCAAAAAAACAATTTGACCAGATTATTGAACCAGTAAAAAGTTATGCGAAGATTGTGAGTGAAGTTTATGAGATAATGAAATATAGTTCCTTGGTTATTTGTAAATCTGGCACCTCGGCTTTAGAAGCAGGATATATCGGCACACCAATGATTGTGGTGTATAAAACTTCTCTGTCTTCTTATTTTATTGCAAAATTTCTAATTAAGATAAAAATGATAGCTATGCCAAATATTATTTTAGGGAAAAAAGTAATACCAGAATTGGTTCAGAAAGATGTCAATTCTAAAAATATTATTAGAAATATTGATACTATTTTAAACAACAAGAAAAATTATCAAAAGATTAAAAATGAACTTTCTATCTTACACGAGAAATTAGAAAAGAAAAAAGTTTCTGAATCCGCCAGCTTAAGGGTAGCAAAAATTGCTCTTTCAATGATAAATGAAAAAGAAAATAAAGAATAAAATTGTCCAATTTATTGGTCCTGCCTTAATCAACCTGCTTATAGGCAGTTTGCGAATCCAAGTTATTGATAAACAAAATTTACTTAATGCAAAAAAAAGGTATGGAACAGTTATCTATGCTTTCTGGCATAACAGGATGTTAATACTATCGTATGCACATAAATTTGAAAATGTTCATATATTGATTTCCCAACATCAGGATGGAGAATATATATCAATTGCTATTGACTCTTTAGGCTATAAATCAATTAGAGGTTCAACAACAAGAGGTGGGATAAAAGCATTAAAGGAATCGTTGCAAACTATAAATTACTATGATATTGCTATCACTCCTGATGGACCACGAGGTCCTAAAGAAGCAGTTAAGGATGGAATTCTTTATTTAGCATATAAATCTGGCAAACCAATTATACCGGTATCCTGTAATGCAAAAAGAAAATGGATATTAAATAGCTGGGACAATTTTATGATTCCCAAATTTACTTCCCCTGCAAAGATTATTTACGGTAAACCAATTATTGTGTCTAAAATTGATGAGATAAATTCTGCAAAAGAATTGTTAAGAAAAAGCTTAATTGAATTAGGTAAAAAGATAGGTTATTAAAATAACGCTAAAAGTTTTATTATAAGATACACTATAATAATTGCTCCAGCCCCGAATGCAAGAAATTTATACATATCATTACTTATGAGATGTGTGAAGTCTGCAGCTTCATTATGCTTATCATTGTGTGAGTGTTTAGAGCGTTTTGCCCTTTTAGATTTCCGATTATCAGAGATTTTTTTTACTGCTGCGATTCTGAATTTATCTTCTCTTAGCCATTCAACTTCACCTTCGGGATTGAGGAATGGTAAAAGCCCTTTTCTTCGTTTATGATAAAAATCCTTCATATCCATTCCACTTTTTTCTGCATCCTCATTAAATATACGATATAAATATTTTTCTTTATCTATTTCCATAAGCGTATATCCTAACCTAGACAAGCCCCCAGTTAAATAGAAAAGAAAATTTAACGGGGCAGGCAGAACCAAAAAAGGAAAATATTAATTTATGATAAACCCGAAAATTTCTAAATCCTAATTTCTAATGTCAAATAAAATTTCAAAGCCCAAATTTCCAATCATGCCATCTCCTCGTCCGTGGAGTCAGATTCTTCAGCAATTAATCTTTTTATATTTGTCATTTGATCATTTGATATTTAGAATTTTATTAGAAATTAGAAATTTGTAATTAGTCATTTAATTAGTCTTAATAAAAGGGTTTACAGAAAGAATAAAAATTTTATGACTAAAATAACACGAATATTATTGATAAGATACTAAAAAGAAATTTTAGGATGTTAAGTCACAAACTTTCAAAAGCGATGTCAATAAAAAACATTAATTTATTTATTATTGTTAAAAAAACTTGCATAAATTTTTTACATTTCATAAATTATACATAAAATTACGAAGTGCAAGGAGATATGTATGTTAGATAAGATGCGAGGTATATCCCGTCCTGTTATTTGGATAGTAGCAATTGTATTTATTGCCGGAATGGGGACAATGGGTATCAGCAATATTTTTAAAGAAAAACCCCATGTGGGCAGGATAGCCGGAAGGAATATAAGATACGATGAATTTTATCAAATGGTCCAAAACAGTTACTCTGATTACATAGAAAATTCTGAAGATAAAGAAATTGATGAAAAAACAATTCGCCAGCTGAATGACAAAACCTGGGACCAATTAGTACAAACAATAATTTTAGATAAAGCAATAAAAAAATATGATATAAAAGTATCGCCAAAGGAAGTAGCAAATAAAATGCTTAATGACCCACCGGATATTATATTACAACATGAGAATTTTCAGACTGATGGCAAATTTGATAGAGATAAATACATTACCGTGCTAAAAAATCCTGATATTGATTGGACTTGGTTAGAAAATTATTATACCCAGGTATTGCTGTATAAAAAATTAAGTAATATCATAAATTCAGATGTGATTATTACTAACTATGAAGTAAAAAAAGATTATTTAGAAAAAAATACTAAAGCACAGGCGGACATAATTGTATTTTCTGTTGATATGGTAGATTCTGTAGAAGTTACTGATAAGGAAATTCATGACTACTATAATAAGTTTAAAGAGGATTTCAAAAAAGAGCCTCAGAGAAAGTTAATGTATGTAAAAATACCCTTAGAACCCGGTCCTGTTGATATTAAAGAAGCAGAAGATAAGATTAATAATATTTATAAAATGGTTATGGATGGTGAAGATTTTGCAGAATTAGCTAAAGACTATTCAGAATGTCCATCTGCATCTAAAGGTGGTGATTTAGATTTCTTTGGAAAAGGAAGAATGGACCCAACTTTTGAAGAAAAAGCATTCTCTATGAAAAAAGGAGAAGTGAGTGAGCCAATTAAAACCAGATTTGGATGGCATATTATTAAACTTACTGATACACGCATAACTGATGGAAAGAAAGAAGTAAGAGCAAGTCATATCTTGATTAAAGAAGAACCTGGAGCAGATACACGCCGTAATCATGAGACAATTGCTTCAGATTTCTACGAACAGTGTCAAATAGATAGTTTCAAGATAGTTGCAAAAAATTTTAATTATGAAGTTCAAGAAACAGAAGAATTTAAAGAAGATAGCGGATATCTTCCTGGAATAGGGAAAGCAAAAACATTGATTGATTTCGCTTTTGAAAATGACCTTTATGAAATTTCAAAACCATACCTAAGTGAATCCAATGATTTTTATATTACAACGATTTCTTATAAAATTGGTGAGCATTATGATGAATTAGATGTTGTAAAAGACAAAATAATTTCAGATATTGAATTAAGAAAACAGATGGACATCCTTGCAATTAAAGCAGATAGTATTACATCCCATATTACTTCTGATAACTTTATGGAAGTTGCAAAAAATGATAGTCTTAAGATTGTTGATTCAAAACTTATTTCAATAAAAAGTTATATCAGGGATATAGGTAGGGAAGAAAAGCTAAATCAAGCAATTCTGGACTTGAAAGAGGTTGGCAAAATATCATCTCTGATTAAAGGTAAAAAGGCATATTATATTGCAAAGTTAGTAGAATTTCAACCTGCTGATATGAAAAAATTTGAAGCAGAAAAAGACCAATTGAAAGAACAATTTATAACACAAAAAGAGAATCAAAATTATTCCGAATGGTATAATCAGGCTAAAGAGGAAGCACATATAAAGGACTGGAGAAGCAAATTCTTCAGGATGTAAAATTTCAAAAGGCGAACTATGATTCGCCTTTTTTATTTCTTCTCTTTTTCTAAACTTAATCAATATTTATGGTAACTTATGTCCTGGAAAGTCCTTCTCATTGGGACATTTTACTTCAACCTCGCCAGTTTCAAAATTACCCGTTGCAATATACTTATCCCCAATACCATTTTCAGGGCATTCATAAGCATGTTTTAGATATCCTGTACGCACTAATTCCACAAGGTCACCGGAAAAACTTTGATGTCTATCTACCATATATTCTTCAATAGCTTTTTTGATTTTAGTCATCTGTTCTATACATTTTTCCTGTTTTTCTTTTTCTTTTACATTATAAAAATTTGGTATTATAAGGATAAAAATGAGGGCTAAAAAAGCAATGATACTTATTATAGTAAAAATTGAAAATCCTTTATTATTTCTTGGCATTATATCTCCGTGAAAAATTATTTTCTGTAAAATTTTTTATCCTATAATTTTTAAGTCAAGTTTTATTTTTCATTAGTAAAACTTCTTGATTCGGAATATGGCACTTTAGCAGTAGCTTTTATCATATCCCCATATTCAATCTTTTCAATCCTTCCCATTGATTTTTCAATTTTGTTAATAACTGCTCCTAATTCATTATATTTTATAGTCAGATGAATAGTTGTATAATTTATTTTTGTAATTATCTGGCTGTTATCAATTGCCATTTGTGCAGATTCGGTATATGCTTTTATCAAGCCACCTATTCCAAGTTTTACCCCACCAAAAAATCTTACTACAATAAGACACACATTTAAAAGCTTGGCACCTTTTATCACTTTTAATATCGGAGGTCCAGAAGAATTGGCTGGTTCGCCAGCGTCAGTGCAATATTCAGAAATTTCATCGCAATTAATTAGCCTATAAGCATAAACTATGTGTGTCGGATTTTTATATTCTCGTTTTGTATTTTCTAAAAGGCTTTTAATATCATCTTTTAATTTTATTGGATAAATTCTGCTAAAAAAGCGAGAGTTCTTTATTGTCAATTTGGTCCAATCAGAAGACGATGCTGTTTGATATTCTTCAATCATATTCAAAACAATAAGCTAATTCCACCATTCTTCTGTCAATATTTGTTGACAAAATAAATTAATAATCAATTTTAAAGTTGTGAAAAAAAATCTATTAGTAAGTGCGTGCTTGTTGGGTGTTAATTGTAGATTTGATGGAAAAAATGAGAAAAATCAAGATGTAATACAATTGGCAAAGGAATATAATTTAATTCAGGTTTGTCCTGAACAGTTAGGTGGTTTACCAACACCTCGTGCTCCTTCCTGGTTCATAATTGGAGATGGAATTGATACTATTAAGGGATTAAATAATATGAGAAATGAAGATGGAAAAGATGTCTCAAAAAATTTCAGAGATGGAGCAAAAGAAACTTTAAAAATATGCAAATTATTGAATATAAAAAATGCTGTTCTTAAAGAAGATAGTCCCTCTTGTGGGTGCAATAAAATTTATTTAAAAGATAAATTAGTTGACGGAGTTGGAGTGACTACAGCAATCTTAATAAAAAATGAAATAAATGTTATGTCTGAGAATGGGATAAGGAGTTTGAATAAAGCCAGTATCCCCAATTAATCCCTACGAACGCGGGGAGGGAACACGAATTTTCACAAACTCCCTGATATTTTGGTATGAATAAATTGTTAAAGGTTTGGGTCTATTCGTGCTTGCACTGTTAGATAACACCCTAAACATCTAATGAGTTGAATTAATGGCAAAATAATTCATAGAAGAGGTATAAAATGGATATTAATTTATTTGAAAAAAAAGTAGAAGGAATTCAAAATAAAATCTTTAAACTGCAGAGGTATCTTTGAAGTTGATAATAAGAGAAATGAAATTGTAAGACTTGAAAAAGAGATAACCAAACCAGATTTCTGGGATGACCAGGAAAATGCAATAAAAATAACTGAAAAAATTAGTACTCTTAAAGACGATTTAAAAATTTCAGAAAAATTAACAAATTATCAAGAGGAATTAGAAACTTTCATCATTCTCCTTAATGAAGAGAATGACCCGGAATTAGCCACTGAAGCAGAAAAAAAATTATCAGAAACAAGAAAATTCATTGAAAAGACAGAATTGCAATTGCTTCTGAACGGTGAGACCGATAAAAATGATGCTATACTTGTAATCCATCCGGGTGCAGGCGGAACAGAATCACAGGATTGGGCAGAAATGCTTTTTAGAATGTATATTCGCTGGGCAGAAATGAGAAATTTTAAGGTTGATATTCTTGACAGACAATCTGGAGATGAAGCAGGGATAAAATCTGCTGTGCTGGAAGTTAAAGGCAAATATGCTTTTGGATATTTGAAATCAGAAATTGGTGTGCATCGTCTTGTTCGAATATCACCATTTGATGCAAACAAAAAACGACACACCTCATTTGCCTCAGTTTTTGTCTATCCGGAAGTAGAAGATACTATTGAAGTTGAGATTAAAGAAAGTGATTTGAGGCTTGATACTTTTCGTGCAAGTGGTGCTGGGGGACAGCATGTTAACAAGGTTAGCAGTGCTGTGAGAATTACTCACATCCCAACTAATATTATATCTCAATGCCAATCTGAACGCTCTCAATTCCAGAATAAAGAAAATGCAATGAAAGTGCTTAAAGCACGACTGTATCAGCACTATAAAGAAAAGCAGCAATCAGAAAAGCAAAAGTTAGAAGACAAGAAAAAGAAGATTGAATGGGGAAGTCAGATTCGTTCCTATGTGTTTCAGCCGTATTCTATGGTAAAAGACCATCGCACTGAAGCCCAAACTGGGAATGTCCAGGCTGTAATGGACGGAAATATTGACCTGTTTATTAATGCGTTTTTGAAAATGAAATGATTTTAAAATAACCGCCAATGAACGCGAATAGACGCGAATTTATGTCATGGATTTGTTTTTTATCATATGTTCCAGAAGAAAAATCGTGCTAATTTTTTTATAATCGGATCAACAGGTCAGCCATTTATTAATTTTTGAGCCCAATGACTTTTCTAAAATTTCTTAAAGTATTATAAAGTAAAGATACAATGAACTCATTAAAAAGTTTAAATAGAAATCCTGGCTTATTTTGTTATGAAGAGTTAGGACTAATTAAGATTACTTATCTGGTTCTGAGCATCTTTGATATTAGCGTTTACCCCGTTAGATAATTATAGAATTAACAAAGATCAGATTGAATTATCTGAATATCTAACGGGGTGAATTGGCGTAAATTAGCGGTTGAATCTATAGAACACTAAAAGGTTTCGTAAGATGCAAAACGAAAGTCAATTAATCAAAGCAAGAAAAGAAAAATTACAAAAGCTTATTGAAATGGGTGTAAATCCATATCCGGCAAAAGCAAAAAGGACTAATTTAATTGCTGATATTTTAGCTGAATCAGAAAAATTTATTAAAGAGGAAAAGGGCGTTGTATTAGTTGGTCGTATTCGTTCTTTGCGAAAAATGGGCAAGGTGAGTTTCTTTCATCTTGAAGATAAATCTGGAAAGATACAAATATATATTCGCAGAGATGATGTCGGTGAAAATAATTATACAATTTTTAAACAATGCGACCTTGGAGACTTTGTAAATGTTTTTGGAAAGGTTTTTTATACTCAAACCGGCGAACTGTCTATTCATACAGAAAAATTTTGCTTCCTTACAAAGTCTATCCGACCTTTACCGGTTGTAAAGGAAATAGAAGAGGAAGGCAAGAAGGTTTTTTATGACCAATTTGTTGATAAGGAACTTCGGTATCGTAAACGTTATTTAGATTTACTTCTTAATCCAGAAGTGAAAGAGACTTTTATCACCCGCAGTAAAATTATCAAGATGATGCGTGAGTTCCTTGATAATAAAGACTTTATTGAAGTTGAAACCCCAATTCTCCAGCCGCAATATGGCGGAGCTGAAGCACAACCTTTCATTACAAAGCACAATAAACTTGATATGGATTTATACCTGAGAATTGCAGATGAACTCTATCTGAAAAGACTTATCATCGGTGGATTTGAAAAAGTTTATGAAGTATGCAAAGATTTTCGTAATGAGGGCATGGATAGAATGCATAATCCAGAATTCACAATGATTGAACTTTATCAGGCGTATGCTGATTATAATGATATTATGAATTTGGTTGAAGAAATGCTAACAGAAATTGCAAAAGAGATTTCTGGCGGACTTCAATTTGAATATGATGGAGCACAAATTGATATGACTAAGCCGTGGAAAAGAGCTTCTATAATTTCATTAATAAAAGAATATGCAAATATTGATATTGAAAAAATGACTCTTGAAGAGATGATAGATTTTTGCAAACAGAATGAAATAGAACTTGAAATCAAAACCTACGGAAAAATCATTGATGAAATTTTCAAGCATTTTGTTGAGCCCAATCTGATTCAGCCAATTTTTGTAACAGATTATCCAAAGGAGATTTCTCCGCTTGCAAAGTCAAAACCGGATAATCCAGACATTGTAGAACGCTTTGAAATATTTATTAGTGGTTTGGAAATTGGTAATGCCTTTACAGAACTGAATGACCCAATTGACCAGCGAGCTCGATTAGAAAACCAAACAGAAAAAAGAAAGTTAGGTGACCTTTCTGCAAACGAAGTTGATGAAGATTTTCTTGAAGCAATGGAATACGGAATGCCGCCAACTGGTGGACTTGGTTTGGGTGTGGATAGGATTGTGATGCTGTTTACTAATTCACATTCAATAAAAGATGTAATATTTTTTCCTCAGATGAGGAGTGTGTGAAAAATCATAAATGAATTGACAAAAATTTAATATAATTCAAATTAAATTTTATATTCTTTATTAATTGTAGTAAGTAAGAAATAATATTTAAATTTTATTAATTTTATATTTGGTAGTCAAATAAAATGAGATATTACGGTAACAAGACTAAATTACTCCCTTTTATTGAGAAAGTTGTAAAAAAGACTGGAATCAATCAAAACTCAACTTTTGTTGATTTATTTTCTGGAACTTCTGCAGTTGGAAAGCATTTTAAAAGATTAGGTTATAAGGTATATTCAAATGATAATTTGGAGTTTGCTTATACTCTCTCAAAAACTTTTATTGAACTTAACAAACTGCCTAAATTTACAAGGCTAAAAAAAGAATTATCAATAAAGGAAAATAGGGAAATTTTTGATTATTTTAACAATCTTAAACCAACAAAAGAGGGTTTTATTTTTCAAAATTACTCACCAAATGGTGGAAGAAAATATTTTTCTGACGAAAATGCTTTAAAAATTGATACAATAAGAAAACAAATTCACAATTGGAAACAAAAAGAAATAATAAATGAATTTGAATATTATTATTTAATTACTTCACTTTTAAGAGCTGTGAACCTTGTAAGTAATGTTTCAGGAACTTATGCTGCATTTTTAAAAAATTGGGACAAAAGAGCGTTAAAGCCTTTAATTTTAAAAGAAGTTGAGATAATTCCAAGTACTCAAAGAAATAAAGCATTCAAGCAAGACGCAAACAAATTAATAAAAAATTTAAATGCAGACATTCTTTATTTAGATCCTCCCTATAATACCAGACAATATGCTTCAAATTACTTTATTTTAGAATTAATAGCAGAAGGATGGTTTGATAAAAAACCTAAGATTTATGGAAAAACTGGTATGCGGGAATACAAGATGCAAAAATCAAAATATTGTTCCAAGTTAACTGCTACATCTACTTTAAGTGATTTGATTCAAAATGTTAAAGCTAAATGCTTAATATTGAGTTACAATAATGAAGGTATTCTACAAAAAAAAGATATTTTAGAGATTCTTAATAAATTAGGAAATGTTGAAGTTTTTGAATCAGAGCACATAAAGATATAGAAGTATAAACTTAAAGGCGGCGTAATGAAACTTCAAATAATATCTAACTTAAATTATCCAATAGGGAATGTAATAAATATTGAACTTCAGAATTCATTAGAAACAAAAATTGCTGTAGCATTTATGAAGTATACAGGTTTGAAAGTTATTGAAAAATCTCTTTTACAATGTTTAGAAAATAAAGGAAAAGTTGAAATAATTGCTGGGTTAGACTTTAAAACCACCGATCCTCAATCAATGTATTATCTTATCGATTTACAAAAAAACTTTAAAAATTTATCTTTTTTTTGTTTTGGGGATAAAGATGAAAATAAAACCAACATTGTTTTTCATCCTAAAATTTATCTTTTTTCAAAAAAGAAAGAAAAGACTTCCATAATTGGAAGCACAAATTTAACAGGTGGTGGGTTAACATCAAATTTTGAAGTAAATACTATTATAAAAGAACAAAAACCATTATATTATTCTCAACTTGAAGCAGTGTATAACTCTATAAAATTTACCGATACAATTTTTATTCCTGACGAAGAGTATTTGCTGGGATATTCTGAAGTATTTAAAACTTTTTTAAATAATGAGAATAAAGCAAGAAAAGATAAAGGAGTAAAAAAATTAATAAAAGATATAAAACGAAAAGAAGAAGAATTACCAGGCACAGTTCCCACGATGAAACAGCTAACGATAGAAGCTATCAAATATTTAACCAAAGAATCAGAATATGCAAAATTAAAAGAAATTGGAGATTATGTAGAAAAGAGAATTAAAGAAGAAAACATAAAATTCAATATGCAACATTTTAGAGAGAATCTAAGAAAAGGTATTTATTTTGATTTAATTGGATTTGGTGGGAAATATAATAAAGAATTATTTGAAACAAAAGGAAAATATACTGGATTGTTTACACTAACTCCAAAAGGAAAAAGATATGAAGGAAGATAAAGAACAAATTATTCATATTTGTTGTAAATGTTCAGAAAAAATGGAATTATATTCAAGCGATGAAGTAGACACTATAGAATCTGTATTACATTTTATTGAATATAAATGTCCTGAATGCGACGAAGTAATTTGGATATTGGATAATTAAATTATCATTTCACTATCTGATTTAAGCAATTTTATTATGAATTTAGATTATGAAAAATTTTTCCCTGAATTTTCAACTTTTAAAATTCGACAAGATATTACTGGATTTGTTGAGTACAAAGATAGAGTTGATTTAGTTTTTATTGAATGCAAAAATACAAAGCTTTCTCTTATGAATCTTTCGCAATTAATTGGCTATTCTTGCATTGCCTTGCCAATTCAATCTATTTCATTAAGTCCCAAAGGAATGGGAACTACTCTTACGAAATTATTAAAAACTTTCAACAGAAAGGATATTTTAGAGTTTCGTCCTCAAAGAAAAATTTCAGTAGTAAAATGGGACGAAGAAAAACAAGATATTGATTTTATGAATAGTATATTATAAAAATGTTATATCATAGTGCTGGAGAAGAACAAAAAACAAATATTATATTGATTATAAATTTTAATTTGTAGTATTTTTATTATAATTCTTCCATTTCTATTTTTGTATAAAATATGTTAGTTAATTTATTGGGAGCTAATTATGGCAAGCGGTTCTATTAATTTAACACTGAGACCAATCAAATTGGCTTTATTAGTAAATCCATATAATAAGGAAGATATATTAAAAGCAATCCAAATTAATACAATGCTTTGGGGAGGAACTTACAATCCTATTATTCCTATCTTCAAGAAAAAACCTAAGGTATGGTCAGATAGGAAAAAACATACAGCTAAAGAAATTGTAAAGGGATATTTAGACTTTTATGATCCTGACTTTATAATTCCTATTGGTGAATTTTCTATCGATAATTTTAATTTTGGGAATAGAAAAATTGTTCAATTAAAAGAGATAGAATCAACTTTAACCCATCAGATTCCAAATTATGGAATTAGTCTATTTGAGATATTACAAGATATAATTGAAAAAGAGTATAAATTTGTTAGACGAGAACCATTAAAAATAATGTTACCAAATTGTTTTGGTAGATACAGACTTTTTAACTTATGTGTTTTTGGGGTTCTCTCTGATGAATGTATGAAAATTTTCAAAAAAAGATTTAGTCCTATATTAAAACCCAAAATTGCTTCCTGTAAACTATCAAATTATGTTGAATTTTTAAACAAAAATAATATTTTTCTCAGGAGAATAACTTCTTATAACATAGAAACTTACAGTCCGAACGGTTTTAATGAGTATTGTATTTTCTTTATGGATGCAAACAAACAATTAGACATAATTGAATATTGGAATCTTAGAGCAATGGGATATGATGTCTTGCCTTTACCCAAACAGTCTATAAAATTTAATGAGGTAAAAGAATTTGTTATTAAATACATTGATCATGTCTATTCGCTTAACAGTATTAAAGGGACAAATTATATTCATACAAATTTTTTAAAGAGTCTTAATACAACAGAATCTGAAATGAGAAGCTTTATTGATTCTCTTAATCTGAAAAAAATAAAAAACGAAATGCGATATTCCATCCAGAATTGGTTACCTCATATTTGGGACGAATGGTATAGAGAAAGTGATGGTATTGTATCAAATCTTGAGTGCGTTGATTTAAGATCTGATTTTATTGAATATGATTTTACTGAGTCTTCAGAAAAAATATCTTTTAAAACTCTTGCTCCCAAATTTATTAACCGCCGTTTAATTACTGGAACACCACGATTCGCAAATGATATGGATTTAAGATTTTATGAAACAAAAGAAATATTTGCTGAAGTTATACCCGAAAGTAGTTTCAAATTAGCAGAAGCTTTAAAAGGCTGGGAGTTTGATGCATGGCGTTTTACAAAAAAGGGAGTAACCTATCTTTCTTATTATAGGGACAAGTCTGTAAGTATATCTATTCCAATAGCAGAAGAAGTATTTTTAGAATGGTTGAAAGGAAAAGGATGGAATTGTGAACTATCAGACTCAGGAATTATTGCAAAAAAAATGATCCAGCAAATTGGTAATAAATTTGGGATATCTTTATTAGCAAATGAAGATATTATAAAACTTCTGGAAAGAATAAATAATAAAAGCAACAATACTGATAAATTATATAAAGAAGTTAAAAAATTATCCAAATTATTAAAACAAAAAAATATTCGAGATGTAGATGATAAAATTAATAATTTTTTAGAAGAAATTAATTTGTATTCAACCATTGAAGAAAATACATTAAAAGAAAATATTCTAAGACAAGAAATTCACAAAATTATTAAAAAACTGGATTATAAAATAACTCTGGAAGAATTTCTTCAAAAATTCATAGATAAAAATATTTTCCAATTGGGTATTAAGATTCAATGTCCGACTTGTAGAAGACACTCTTTTTATTCGATAAAAAACTCAATATATGAATTAGAATGTCCAAAATGTCTTGAGAAATTTAGAATTCCATCATATTCACCATCTAAAAATATCATCTGGAGTTATAGAACTTATGGAACTTTTAGCGTTCCCGATCAATCTGCTGGTGCTTTTTCTGTTCTTCTTACTTATCGCTTTTTTTCACAATTATTACATGCCTCTACAACACCAATAATGAGCTTTGAAGATGTAAATAAAAGTATTGAAGCTGATTTAGGACTTTTCTATCAAAGATATCATCATGGGCAAGAAGTAACAAAATTAATTTTTGCCGAATGTAAAAGTTATAATAAATTTACTATAAAAGATAAAAGAAGAATGTTGTTTTTATCTAAAAATTTCCCAAAAGCAATTTTAGTTTTTTCGACATTAAATAAATCTTTAGATGATAATGAAAAGAAACTGATTAAACCTATTGTGATGAAACAAGTTCCAAAATGGGCAAAAGGTCAGCCTTTTAATCCTATCTTAATACTTACTGGAGTTGAATTATTTTCGGATTCTACACCACCTAAGTGTTGGGAGAATAAAGGGAAAAAATATGAGAAATATGAAAAGGAACTTAAAAAACTGTATGACTTAGATTTAGATTATTTAAGTGAAATTACATGTCAAATATACTTGGGTATGAAACAAAGAACTGAATTGTATGATAATCTTTATAAAAAGGGTGATTAAAATTTACATTCTGATATGCTAATAGTAAGTAAAAAAATCTCAAAAAATAGTTTGGAATTAGTTTATACTGAATTAATATTATCCATAATTATCTATAAATACTTGAATATTGGTGAACGATATTATGATAGAAACACGATGCGATATTTAGAAAAAATTCAAGAAAAACTAAATAAAGAGGATATAAATT